>Ga0172382_10008962_pt1 | contig 13777 bp, 10 predicted proteins | sample Leawel138RmetaG_FD_122245 | JGI IMG/M metagenome (GOLD analysis project Ga0172382, IMG submission 122245) | Leachate microbial communities from a municipal landfill in Southern Ontario, Canada - Leachate well 138R metaG | ecosystem: Engineered > Solid waste > Landfill > Unclassified | place...
GCATCGCCCGCCGTGCCGTTGAGGATGACCCCCAGGCCATCGGCGTCCCCGACCACGACCATGGGGGCGGGCCAGGGATAGGCGCAGCCCTTGCCGCAGCCCGACAGGTGAACAATCAGGTCGGGGCCGAGGCTGTCGGCGCAGGCTTCGGCAACGGCGGCGGCCCGCTGCCGCGTCGGCCAGAACGCCGAGGCGCAGGCGGGCGCTCCGGCGCAGGGAATGACGAAGCGGCGCGGGTCCAGGGGGTTGGTGATAAAACCCAGCCGCTCGGCCAGGGCGACAACCGACGGCTCCACCCCGACCAGCAGCAGCGCATAGGGGGCGGCGGCGATCATCGCCCGCGCGCCGCAGGCGGCGGCCAGTTCGTCCAGGGCATCGGCGGAAATGGCCCCGAAGGGCAGGCCGATGCCGACCACATCGCCATGCACGCCGACCGGCTCGGCGCGGGGGCGGGCGGGGGGCGGGGTGGCCTCCGTCACCGTCAGATCGCGCCCGCGCGCCTTGGGGCCGAGCGCGGCGATAGCCTGCAACTGGGCCAGCACGGCGGCCACAGGATGCTCAACGACCCCCAGCCACTTCGGCCCGACGCCCAGATGGAACCGCCCGGCCACCATCCGCAGGCGCACATCGGCGGTCAGTCCGTCCAGGTGCAGGGCATCGCCCGTATCGACGATCACCGACATCTTGGGAGCCAGCACCAACCCCCGCGCCCCCTCGCGGATGGCGCGGGCGATGGCGCGGGCGTCCTCCCCGGCCAGCGGATCGACCAGCACCGGCAGGCCGTCCGGGCTTGCGATGCCGTGGGCGATGGCCTCGGCGGCAAAGACCGGCGCGCTGGCCTCGGTCAGCCCGCGCGCCTGGAGGTTGCCGCGCTGGGTGACCTCGATCACGCCGTTGCCGTGGGTGCGGGCCAACGCGCAGAGGGCGCGGATGCCCTCGGGCGTCGGCGGGGTGGGCGGGGCGAGGCGGGCAAGGATGCCGTCCCCGGTCGCCATCGGAGCCTGGAGCGCCGGACAGGCGCCGCGTCGGGAATAGGGCACGGGGGTCATGCCAGCGGCTCCTGCTTGAGTAGGGAAAGGTCGTGGTCCACGTCGTTGCGCCGGGGGTGCCACAGGCCCAGGCGGCGGGCCTGCTCCAGCCGTTCGGCGATGTCGCGCGCGGCGGCGGGGTTCTCGCGCAGCAGGAAATCCCGCACCGCCTCGTCGGCGACGTAGGCATCGTGCACAAGGTCGAACAGGCCGTTGGACACCGCGCCGGTGGTCTGGGCGAAGGACACCAGCCGGTCCACCGTCTCGGACAGTTCGGCCGCGCCGCGCGGGCCGTGGCGCATCATCCCGGCGATGAACCGGGGGTTGGCCGCCCGGCCGCGCACGATGCGGGCCAGCGCCTTGTCCAGCGTCCGCGCCTTGGGCGCACCGGGTGTGGAGGTATCGAGCGACACCAGCACGGGCGCGCGGCCCAGGTGCTTGGCTGCTGCCGCAAAGCCGCCAATGTGGGCCACGTCGGCGCCGCCCTCCAGCAGGTCACGGCCCGGATCGTCGCTGCTGTGAACCAGCATGTCCGCTACCGCCACCCGGTCAGCGAACGCGCCGGGCCGCGCTATGGCCTTGCCCTCGGCCCCCTCGAAGGCGTGGGAGGTGGCGTCGAGGTAGGCCCGGCCCACGGCGTCCACGTTGTCGGCATCGCGCAGCATGTCCTCGACCCCCGCGCCGTAGACGCCCGGCGCCGCGCCGAAGATGCGCGCCCGGTCGCCGGTCGCCCGGCAGGCGGCGGCCAGGGGGTTCTCGTCGGCTGTCTCGTCCCGCTCGGCCACCGCGTGAACGGCGATGTCGAGCAAGGCAATTTGGGCCGGGAACAAGTCGCGGAACAGGCCGGACACCCGCCACGTCACATCGACGCGCGGGCGGCCCATGACGGCGGGCGGCTGCACCTCGATGCCCGTGACGCGGCCGGATGCGGAATCCCACACCGGGCGGCAGCCCATCAGGGCGAGGCCCTGGGCGATTTCCTCGCCGCCAGTGCGCAGCGTCGCGCTGCCCCACAGGTCGATGACCAGGGAGCGCGGCATCTCGCCTTCCTCCTGCATGTGCAGGCGAACGAGTTCCTCGGCCGCCAATCGGCCCATGTCCATGGCGGTCGGCGTCGGCAGGGTGCGTGGATCGGCGGCATAGAGGTTGCGGCCGGTCGGCAGAACGTCGCGCCGCCCGCGTGCCGGAGCACCCGCAGGTCCGGCGGCAACGTGGCGGCCATCCAACGCGGCCAGCAGCCCGGCGCGTTCCTCCGTCTCGCAGGCCCCCCGGCCATAAACATGCAGGCCGTCCTTGTAGGCCATGTCCTTGACGTCGCAGAGCCAGGCGTCGATCTCGACCAGGGCGCGGTCGGGGTCGCCCATGTCCAGCCCGACCTCGCGCGCAAGGCCCGAGGCGTGGGCGTGTTCGACGATCAGGCGGGCCAGCCGGTCGCGGCGGCGGCGGTCCAGGCCATCAGCCTGGGCGTATTCGTCCACCAGATGCTCAAGCTGAACCAATGCCTCGGGCAACTCCGACACCAGCGGCGGCGGCAGGTGGCCGAGCGTCACGGCGGCGAGGCGGCGCTTGGCCTGGGCCGCCTCGCCCGGATTGCTGACGATGAAGGGATAAACCACCGGTAAAGCGCCCAGCATTCGCTCGGGGAAACACGCCGCCGACAGCGCCACCGCCTTGCCCGGCAGCCATTCCAGGGTGCCGTGGGCGCCCATGTGGACGATCACGTCGGCCCGTTGGCGCAGCCACTGCCCGAACGCCGCCAGGGCGTGACTCGGCGGGAGCGAGGGATCGTGATAGGTGGCGCGCCGGTCCTCGGTCCGCCCCCGGTCGGGCGGCAGGGCGATGATGATGTTGCCGAGGGTGATGGCGCGGAACCGGAACTCGCCCTCCGGCTCCCCCCAGGCGGCAGTAATATCGTCGGCGGGGTGATACGTGGTCAGCCCCTCCGTTCCGGCGTCCAGCGCATCCAGCAACGCCCGCGCTGACGGCGGCGAGGCGGGCACCGTGTACCCCGCGTCGCGCAGATCATCGAGCAGCGCCAGCACGCTCGCCGGAACGTCCAGGCCCACGGCATAGCCCTCATGCCCCGGAGCACCCGGATAATCGGGCAGCAGCACCGCCACCCGCCGCTCGGCCCGCGCCAAGGCCCCCAGGCGCGCCAGCCCGGCGATGCGGTCGGCGGCCTGGGCCACGCGGTCGGCCTCGGGCGCGTTGATGAGCGGCGTATAGGCCAGATCGGCCCGCGTCGGGGCAGGGGCCTTGAACGAAATCACGCCGCCCAGCACCCGGCCATCCAGTTCCGGCAGCACCACATGCATGGCCAGATCCGCCGCCCCCAGACCGCGCGGACTGTCTACCCAGGCCGCCCGTTTGGTGGTCGCCAGCACCACCTGGACTACTGGAGCGCCATCTGCGTCGGGAAGGTCGCCGCTGGAAAACGCCGTGGTGGTCACGACTACGGCAGGGCGCAGGCGGCGCAGGGCGTCGCCCACGAACGCGGCGGCGGCAGGGTCTTTAAAGCTGGGAATGACCAGCGGCGCGGCGGCCAGCCCGCGTTCCTCCAGCGCTGCGCACAAGGCGTCGATAGGGGCAATGTCGGCGGCCAGCAGCATGGAGCGATAAAAGATCACCGGCACCACCGGGCGGTCTGGCGCGGCCAGTGCATCCACCTCCACCGGCCCGCGTCCGGGCAGATAGCCGCAGAAGGCGGGCAGCGGCGCAGGCGGCGCGACCTCGCCCGGATGCCCGGCCAGCACCGCCATGCGGCGCAGCAGGGCGGCCAGATTGTTGCGTCCGCCCGCCCGGAAATAGGCCAGTACCTCGGCCAACGTGTCGGGCGGGACGGTGGAGGCCTCGGCCAGCCGGGGATCGTCGCGGTCCTCGCCGGGCAGCACGGCCAGGACGATGCCCTTGCGCCGGGCGATGCGGGTCAGGCGTTCGACGCCATAGCGCCACCAGTCCAGCCCGCCCAGCAGCCGCACCACGATGACCTTGGCGTGCTGCCCCACGGCATCCATCCACAGGTCTACCGACATGGGATGGCGCAGGTCACGCAAGCTCGCCAGCCGCAGGGACGGCAGGCTGTCGTCCCAGGCGGCGGCCAGCCCGCTCAGGTCGCTGTCGGTGAACGACAGCACCACCATGTCGCCCGGCGTCTGACCCAGGTCCACCGGGTCTTCCGTCTCGTCGAGCGATGCGCTGGTGGTGGCGAGGATATGCATCAGGCGCCCGCCAACGCCTGTCCCACGGCGGCGCGGTCCAGGCCCTTGAGGCCGATCACCACCAGCCGCCCGGCGCGGCCCTCGGTGGGGGTCCAGGCGCGGTCATACTGGTGCGTGACCCGCGCCCCGACGGCTTGCACAAGAAGGCGCATGGGCTTGCCCGCGATGGCGGCAAAGCCCTTGATGCGCAGCACGTCCAGGCTTTCGGCCACGGCGGAAATACGGTCGGCCAAGGTGTCGGGATGGTCCAGTTCGGGCAGGTCCAGGACGAAGGTGTCAAAGTCGTCGTGGTCGTGATCGCCTTCGGTTTCGTGGTGGGTCATGCGCTCGGCAATGACGTCCTCGGTCGCCATTTCCAGGCCGAGCAGCGCGGCCGGGTCCACCTTGCCGCCGGTCGCGGTGATGATGCGCACGGCGCGCGGCAGGCTGTGGCGGACCAGGGAAGAGGCGCGCTCCAGCCCGGTGGCGTCCAGAAGGTCGGTCTTGGTCAGGACCACCAGATCGGCGCAGGCAATCTGGTCCTCGAACACTTCTTCGATGGGGTTGTCGTGGTCCAGGCTGTCATCGGCGGCGCGCTGGGCGGCCACGGCGGCGGGGTCACTGACCACCCGGCCCTCGGCCAGCGCCGCGCCGTCCACCACGGCCACCACGCCGTCCACCGTCACCTTGCCCTTGATGGCGGGCCAGTGGAACGCCTGGACCAGCGGCTTGGGCAGGGCGAGGCCCGATGTCTCGATCACGATGTGGTCAATGCGCGGCTCGCGCGACAGCAGGGCGTCGAGCGTCGGGACGAAATCGTCGGCCACCGTGCAGCACAGGCAGCCGTTGGCAAGCTCCACGATGTTCTCATCGGAACACGCCTCGACGCCGCAGCCCTTGAGCATCTCGCCGTCCATGCCGACATCGCCGAATTCGTTGACGATCACGGCGACCCGGCGGCCCCCCGCATTGCTGAGGATATGGCGGATGAGGGTGGTCTTTCCGGCGCCGAGAAAGCCGGTGACGATGGTGCAGGGTACGCGGGCGAGCGAAACGGTCATGCGGTCCTCCAGGACGGGCGTCTACCAGAGGTGCGAGAGTTGGAGGTGTGGGCCACCACGCGCCGCCAAGGCACCCCGCTTGGCAGTCCTCCAGTCACGGCAGGTGTCCTGGCTCGCGGGTCATGGTCTGGCGCCACCTTCCCAGGCCGAACGAGGCCCAGTGGTCAAACGGCGCAGACTCTCCGCCTACAGTTGCGGGGGCAGCCGCGGCATCAACCGCGTTCCCTGTCGTTCCCCTGCGGGGGAACCCGTGAAAGGGAAAGACTTAACGCCGTGGTTGACGGTAAGTCAAGGCGGGGCAATGTTGGAGCCCGACCGATCAACGGAGAGTCCCATGACCAAAGCCCTGCTCATTGCCGCGCCGCGCTCGGGATCGGGCAAGACGACGGTGACGTTGGGGCTGCTGACGGCCTTTGCCCGGCGCGGCATTCGGGTGTGTGCGGCCAAGTCGGGGCCGGATTACATCGACCCGGCGTTCCATGCGGCGGCGACCGGGCGGCCCGGAATGAACCTGGAAAGCTGGGCCATGCCGCCGGAGCTAGTGGCGCACCTTGCCGCCCTGCAAAGCGATGGTGCGGACCTGATGGTGGTCGAAGGCTCCATGGGCCTGTTCGATGGCGTCACAGGCACGCCGCGCCGCACCGGGGCGGGGGCCGACATTGCCGCCGCGCTGGGGGCTCCGGTGGTGCTGGTCATGGACGTTTCCGGCCAAAGCCAGTCCGCCGCCGCCGTGGTGCGCGGGTTCGCCAGCCACGACCCGGAGGTCCGCCTTGGCGGCGTCATCCTTAACCGGGTGGCCAGCGAGCGCCATCGCTCTCAGGCGGCCGAGGCTATTGCGCAGGTTGGCGTGCCGGTGCTCGGGTCGGTTCCGCGCGAAGCGTCCATCATCCTGCCGGAGCGTCATTTAGGGCTGGTCCAGGCCAGCGAGCAGGCGGACTTGGTCGCCCGCCTCAATCAGCTTGCCGATCTGATGGAACGGCATGTCAATCTTGACGCGGTTCTCGCAGCCGCCGCGCCGCTGGGCAAGGGGCCGGGAGCCTCGGATGCTCTGCTGAAGCCGCCCGGTCAGCGGGTGGCGTTGGCCTATGATGCCGCATTTACCTTCGTCTACGGTCATCTGCTGGAGGGCTGGCGGAAGGCAGGGGCGGAGGTGGTGACGTTCTCGCCCCTAGCCGACGAAGCGCCTCCCGCCGACTGCGACGCCTGCTGGCTGCCCGGTGGGTATCCCGAACTCCATGCCGCCGCCTTGGCCGCTGCCGGGCGGTTCCGGGACGGCTTGCGCACCTTCGCCGAAACCCGGCCGGTGTTCGGGGAATGCGGCGGCTTCATGGTCCTCGGCCAAGGACTGGAGGATGCCGAGGGCGCCCGTCACGCCATGGCCGGATTGCTCGGCCACTCCACCAGCTTCGCCAAGCGGCGCCTTAACCTGGGCTATCGGCAGGCCCGCTTGCTGGCTGATTGTGCGCTGGGCCGGGCGGGTGAGGCGGTGCGCGGCCACGAGTTCCACTACGCCAGCGTCACCGACAGCGGCACCGATCCCGCGCTGGTCGCGCTGCGCGATGGGCGCGGCGAAGATCTGGGGCAGGCGGGGGGGTGCCGGGGCCGCGTGGCCGGCACGTTTTTTCACGCAATTGCGCGCCATGTCTGAGTGCCGTGCTGGTTACGCCGCATGAGCGGCCGGGGTCGCCGCTCGAACGCTCCGCTTCCAGGCTGCCGGGTGGCACACTGAAGGCCCTTCAATTGATGTAGCGGCGGTACGCGGCATGGCGCAGCACATCGAAAATCCTAAACACAAGCGTCATCCGTCCTTGGCCGATGCGGGCCGAGGGGTTGGGTCCGGCAGTTGGCTCTCCTTTGGCGGCCTGTTCGGCGGTATTGCTCAGGCCGTGAGCGAAGGCGGGTGGACGTTCCGCAGCGGCCTGTTCGTGTTGATGGTCTGTACGGTCGTTGCGATCACAGTGTTTCTCGCCTACGGCGGCGGGCTGCTCGCCGGCGTCAATGACGGGCGTTACCCCGGCGGCAACCGAGAGTTCTGGAACTGCAACTACATGACCCTGAGCGGCCCAACGCAGAAGCGCCTGTGGAAGGCCGGATCAGGAGGTACCACCAAGGGGTGCCCGGTCCTGCTGATGCCGTGATGGGTCAGCCGGCCTTGCGGGTCTTTCCAATCGACGGGTTGGTCGCTGCCATGCGGCACAGCGTGGGATAGCGTGGTTCTTCCAGCCCAAGCAACGGCAGGCCGTGAACTGTGCAGAACGCCGTGATGTGTTCGGCGCCGAACTGTTCGACGGGCACGCCCTGAGATTCCGCCCAATCCACCATGTCGAGTTCCTGGCCCCAATATCCGCAAACCGGTGCCGGAATGGCGCGCAGGATGCGTTGCATGTCGGGCACCATGCGGTCCATCCGCAGGTAAGGCCAGATGTCGGCGTATAGAACGTCCACGGGGCCGATGCGCCCGGCCAGCGTGGGGTCCATGGCATCGGACAGCACGATCTGCACGCGGTCGCGCACGGTCCATTCATCGTAGCCGGAGAATGTTTTGAACACTGAGACAACTTCGGGATCGCGTTCTATCACCAGGACGCGGTCGACGGCTGGCTGGTGGGCCACCGCGTAAGCCATCAACCCCATGCCGAGACCGCACACCGCCACCGTGCCGCGCACCGCGCCAAGGTGTGGGAGTTGAGCCTCCATCTCGACCGGCGTGAGACTCATCCACGTCGTGTTGTCGCGCACAAGGCCCCAATTCATCCAGTCCACAGGGCGCGGGCCATGGAAATACCCATGGCTGGCGGGAAGAAAGAAGCTGGAAAACCGCCAGTTGGGGCCGCTTGCTTGGCGGTAGGGTGGCACTGGAAAGGCGGGATAGGGCAGGGCGGGCTGGCCGTTGGTGCCGTCAAACGCGATCTCGGTGGCGGTGCGCGCCATCGGCACCATGAACTCCTGCATTTCTCCTGGTCCCCCTGTTTGCAGATGATGAGAAGCGCTCAAAGGTAGCAGCGCCCCTTGCTGCTCGCAACAAAGCGGGTGTTTTGTGCATTGCGAAATAATCTTCTTGGCAGGATGGGGCTCCATCACTATAGTGCGCCGTTCACCGCTGGAGGCCTGCGCGTCCCTTTGTCGAGTGAGACGCGGCCCCATGAGAGCGGGCGTATCTTTCTCCATAGTCCTCCTTCGCTGATAGAAAGCCCGGAACGTGGTGTTCCGAGGCTGCCCATTTGTCTGAGGAAGTCTATGTCTTTTAATGATCTCAACCTGCATCCGCTCGTCCTTCAGGCTTTGACCGAAGGCGGCTATACCGAAGCCACGCCGGTGCAGGCCGCCGCCATTCCGCCGGCCCTCGAAGGCCGCGACATTCTCGCCAACGCCGAAACCGGCACCGGCAAGACCGCCGGTTTCCTGCTGCCCGCCCTGACCCGCATGGCCAAGGCATCCGAGGATGCCCCGCCGCTGCGCCGCATGCCCGGCGCGCCGCGCATTCTGGTGCTGGCCCCGACCCGTGAGCTGGCCAGCCAGGTCACTCAGGCCGTCCGCAAGTACGGCAAGCACCTGCGTCTGAGCAGCGTCGACGTCGTCGGCGGCATGCCCTACCGCGACCAGCTTCGCCTGCTGTCCAAGCCGATCGACGTCGTCGTCGCCACGCCGGGCCGTCTGATCGATCACGTTCAGCGCAACCGCATCGACCTGTCCACGGTCGAATGCCTGATCCTGGACGAAGCCGACCGCATGCTGGACATGGGCTTCTCCGAGGCCGTGGACTTCATCGCCGGCGCCTGCCCGGTCAACCGTCAGACCATGCTGTTCACCGCCACCCTGGACCGCCGCATGGCCGGTCTGGCCGAGCGGTTGCTGCGCAACCCGGTGCGTATTGCCGTCGAGCGTAACGCCGCCAATCAGGCGCGCATCGAACAGCGTCTGCACATGACCGATGACCTGGGCCACAAGCGCCGCCTGCTGCACCACTTCGCTTCGCACCCGGATGTGGGCAAGGCGATCGTCTTTGCCGCCACCAAGCGCGATGCCGACAGCTTGGCTGAAGATCTGGTCCAGGCCGGTCACATGGCTGCCGCTCTGCACGGCGACATGAGCCAGGGCCAGCGTAACCGCACCCTCCAGCGTCTGCGCGCGGGTCAAGTCCGCCTGCTGGTCGCCACCGACGTTGCGGCGCGTGGCATTGACGTGAAGGACATTTCCCACGTCATCAACTTCGACCTGCCCCGCGTGGCCGAAGACTATGTCCACCGCATCGGCCGCACCGGTCGCGCTGGCGCCGAAGGCATCGCCATCTCGTTCGCCGGCCGCGCCGACCGCGAGACGGTGGCCCGCATCGAGCGTTACACCCGTGAGCCGCTGCCGGTGCACGTCGTTCCCGGCTTCGAGCCGCGCCCGCGCAGCGAGCGTTTCTCCGCCCCGCCGGCTGGCGCTCCGCGCCCGGCCAGCAACCGCGGCCCGCGTCCGGCTGCCAATGCCAACAAGCCTTGGCAGAAGCCGGGCCGCACCGAAGGTGGCCGTGGTGACGGCGCCGGCCGTAGCGACGGTGGCCGTTCGTTCGGCGGGCACAAGGCCGGCCGCGCCGCGCGCTAATCGCCGCGTCTGTTGATTTGACTAGGACAAGGGGGGCTGTTTCGGCAGCCCCCCAAATCTTTTTGAGGGCTGTATCGGCAGCCGTTCCTGCGTTACCGTCGTTGTCGGACTCCACGCGGCTATGGCATCAGGAGACGGCATGATCGACATGATCCCCAAGCAGGTGTTTTTGACGACCGGTGTGGCCAGCCACCGCGACCAACTCGTCGCGTTCGAGTTTGCCCTCCGCGAAGCGGACATCGAGCAGCAGAACATCGTCACCGTATCGTCGATCCTCCCCCCGCATTGCGAGCTGATCCCCAAGGAGGAGGGCGTGAAGACCCTCCGGCCAGGCGAGATCACCCATGCCGTCATGGCCCGCATCGATACGAACGAACCCGGCCGCCTGCTCCACGCCAGCATTGGTCTGGCCCGCCCGGCGCAGGCCGATCGCTACGGCTATATTTCGGAACTGCACGGCTACGGCATGACCGCCCAACAAAGCGGCGACTATGCCGAAGACCTCGCCGCGACCATGCTGGCCTCCACCCTGGGCATCGACTTCGATCCAGACGCCGCGTGGAACGAGCGCAAGCAGGTCTACGTCCACAGCCAACTCATCATCGACACCCTTTCGGCCACCGCCGCCGCGCAGGGCGATGCCGGGGGCAAGTGGACCTGCGCGGTTGCCGCCGCCGTGTTCCGTTTTTAGGAGAGCGCTAAGAATGCTGTTCAAGAAGACCGACCAATCGGCGCATTTCGCGCTGTATACCCGCATGCGCAATACCGATCAGGACGCCATGCGCGCCGGGGCGGACACGGGGCGGGGCACCTACTACCGTATTTTCAGTCGTGGTTGCGGCGGCGGGTCCAGCTTCCTTGTCCGCGAGGAGAGCCTGCCGGACAATGACTGCAAGGCCTGGGTCGTGTTCGCCACCCACGCCGAAAACGGTATCGAAAGCTCCAGCTTCGCAACCCCGGATGAGGCCGTCGCCTTCGTCCGTGCGGCGGTGGCTGCGCTGTGTAAATAAAAGCTACCGCCGATCCGGCGGCGGTACTGAATAAGTGCCCGTCGCGTGTGCCACGACTTTGCGGTCGGCGGCGGAACTGATCCATACCTCAGCCGTGACCAGCCGGTTGCCGGCGCGGATGAGGTTCGCGGCGGCAAGGACGTCGCCGCGTGGGCAGCGGCGGACCAGATCGACGTTGAGGTGCGTGGTGACGGCCAGCGGCACCGGCCCGACCACGCTGAGTACCACGCCATAAATCGCCACATCCGCCAAGGCCATCAGCGCCGCGCCAGTAACGCCCCCGTTGGGGGCATCGACGGCGGGGCGGTAGTCCATGCGGAACTGGGCGCTGCCGGGTCCGATGTCCTCGATACGCAGGCCGAACAGGGTTGCAAAGGGGGCGTCTGCGTCCATGATGGCCTGGAACCGGTCAAGCGTGATCGCCGACGTTTCTGGCAGGCCGCGATTCGGGACAAAGGTTTGGTTCATTAATCGCGCTCTCTGGATGCGCCGACGGCAGCGACAGGGTAAATACCGCGTTGGCGTGCTGTCCGTCGCCTTCGTTGTGGACACTCAGGGTTCCGCCCAAGGCGGTTGCCAGAGCATAACAGATCGACAGCCCAAGTCCTCTGCCATGACTGCAGTTGTTGCTGCCGCCATTGCGGGCGGTGAAGAAGGGATCGAAGGCGTGGGCTAGTTCGTCCACGTTTAGGGCGCCTCCGTTGTCGCTCACGGTCAGCAAGACCCTCCTCTCCCCGGCTAACCCCTCCAGAACGCGGCCTGTCAGGGTAATGCGGGGCCGCCAGCCGGCACCGCGACGTCCGGTGTTGAAGTCGTGGTCTCGGCGCAGGGATTGGCGGGCATTCGCCAGCAGATTGAGGACGACCTGTTCCACGTGCACGGCCACGCCATCGACCATTCCTTGGGGGCTGTCGAACCAGAGATCGAGGGTGATGCCATCGTCCCGGTTCTGCTGTTCCAGGAACGAGGCCGCGCGGCGGGCCGTGGCAAAGGCGTCAAAAATGGCGCGCTCCCCCGGCTCCGGGCGGGAGAATACGCGCACGTGGTCAATGATTTCTCCGACGCGGGCCGCTTGATCGGCAATCAGGGCAAGGTGTTCGCGGGTGGAGGGAGGCAGGGACTCGGCGCGGTCCTCCAGTGTCGCGGCCTCGGCGGCAACCCGGATGACGTTCATCGGTTGGCTGAGTTCATGGGCAAGGCCGGCGGCAACCTCGCCCAAGGTGGCGAGTTTTGATGCCTGAGCGAGTTTGCGCTCTACTTCCTTGCGGCCCGACACATCGCGCACCACGACATGCCATGCCGACCGCCCGCCGTAATCGACCGGTGCCAGGGCGGCCTCTGCCCAGAACGCCGTGCCACGCAGCCGATGCAGGCGCGTTTCGGCAAGGCGGGGCGGTTCATTGTCCACAGGGGATGCTGCGAGCAAGGTCAACAACGGATCGGACGGCTCGAGCAATATGTCCAGCGGCGTCCCGATCAGGTCGTCCACTTCGGGCGCGTTAAGGACTTCGGCAGCCTGACGGTTTGCAAACACCACATGCTCGTCCACGATCAGGACGATGGCCTCGGGGGCGCGCTCCACCAAGGTACGATAGCGTTCCTCGCTCTGGCGTTTGACCAGCAGCTTGGTTTCACTGTTGATGAGGTCCAGTTCGCGCTCTGCAATCCTGTCGGCCATGGCATCGAAGGCTTGTGCCAGCTTGACCATTTCGGCGGGACCTCGATACGGCGGCCCGATACGCCCGGCGAATTCACCTTTTGCAAGGCGTTCCGTTGCCGCCCGCAATGGCCCAAGCGGATCGAGCACCAGGAACCGGGCGATGCCGTGGCCAGCCAGCAGTGCCAGCAGCAGCGCGACGACCGACGCCGCCAAGGCAACCAAAAGGTCGTTTCGAGCTACTCCATCCGTGGCTTCACGGGCAATGGCCACGATGATGCGTAGGCCATCAGCGGTCGCGGTGGAGGCAACCACGCGCGACACATCGCCCTGAAACAGGCCGTTCCATACCTCCGGCTGGTCATCGGAGGCGGGCTGGCGTGACAAGGTTGGCCCCAAACCAGGCAGCGACGGGACGGCAGCGATGATCGTGTCGCTCAGGTTGGTCAGCACGACCACCGTGCTGGGGGGCAGTGCGCCGGGAGTGATCCGTAGTGCTTCGAACCAATCAAGCAGCATGCCGCCGACGAGGACGCTTGGTCTCTCAGCCTCCGGCCCGGTCAGGGGCAACGCCATCGGCATGATCGGCATGGCGTCGTCGCGCGGACCGCCGATGTGGACTTCGCCAGTGGTCAGCGCACGGCGGATGAGTGACCGCTGCAAGGTAGCGCGGCCAGCGGCCGGAAGTTCGGTGATTGATGCGTTGGCCGAGCATGTGATGGCCCCGTCGGGCGTGGTGCGGGCGAGGTTCACGAAGGTCTGGCCCTCTGCCGCCACGGCAGCCAGCAGGGAACGGCACTCCGCGGCAGAGCCATGCGTCACGTCGGGGGCCGCGGCCAGGGCATCCATGATCCGCCCAGCCGCATTGATCTGCGCCGCATGGTGCAGGCCCAGCGATACGGCGAGCGCAGAGGCCTGTTGATGGGCCGCCGCTGTCCGCAAGCGGTGGGCGTCCCACAACTGATACAGGACGAGGATCAGCAGCGGCAGCAGCGCCATGAAGACCAGCAAAATAAGCCGCCCCTGCAACGACGGCAGGGGCGGCCTCTTGCGTGCGCCGGCATTGTCCGACGCCGCCGGAGCGGGGGATGGCGGTTCCGGAAGTGGCATTGTGCTGTATGCCTCAGGCCGCTTTACCGGTACGTGCTATGCGGGCCGACGCGGCGTAATATCTTTCGACGAAAACATCGCGGAACGATCCCTTGCCCCCGGTCCACAAGCGGTCGCTGTACTCCGA
>Ga0172382_10008963_pt1 | contig 13775 bp, 11 predicted proteins | sample Leawel138RmetaG_FD_122245 | JGI IMG/M metagenome (GOLD analysis project Ga0172382, IMG submission 122245) | Leachate microbial communities from a municipal landfill in Southern Ontario, Canada - Leachate well 138R metaG | ecosystem: Engineered > Solid waste > Landfill > Unclassified | place...
CGCGAAAGTGCGGCAGCGGCCCGATCCGCCCGACATCGGGGCTGTCGACCACGTCGGTGATCCGTTCATGCCACAGCACGTCGAGATCGAAGTCCGGCAGCAATCCGTCGTCGGCCAGCGGATCGCGCCCGCGCGTGCGATAGACCTCCCGGACCACCGGCTCGCCGCTGCGGCCGTCGCGCAGTCGATGCAGCACCGCCTCGATTTCGTCGCAGACCCGGTGATAGTCCTGCGGCGCCACCCGGCCGGCCGGATCGCGGCCCTGCAGATTGATCCGGATTCGGCCCTTCGTGAAGCCTGGTAGCGCGAAGGCGCGCATCCGGGGCCACAACGGCCGATACCAGGCGGCGGGATGCCACAGCATCGGCTCGGTCTGTCCCGCGTCCGAGAACGGGGAAGCCAGTCCGTTGAACGGCTGGCGCAGCAGGCGGCCGGGCAGCCACGAGCGCACGAAACGGGCGAGGGGGCCGGCGTGCATGTGGCGGGTCCAGACCTCGCCCATCCACGAACCGCGCCGGGCGCTGGTCAGCATGGCGCCGGGGGGGTCGGCGTCGTTGCCGCCTCCGAGGGCGACCGAGCCCGGGAAGTCGAGGCGATACAGCATCTCCGGCAGGATGGCCGCGCTGAGCAGGTCGCTGTAGTTCGGTCCCATGCCGTGCAGCGAGAAGCAGACGATGCAGGCGTCGGCCGGCGCCTGCGCGACGATCGTGCCGATCGCGCGGTCGGTGTCCTCGTATGTCCGGCGCACCATGTCCTCGGCCGTCGTGCCGGCGACCAGCGCCTGGTGCAGCGGATGGTCGTCCTGGCTGAAGCAGTAGGCCTCGTGGCCGGCGCTATGGGTCTCGGAGAACACCGCGAGAAAAAGGTCCCAGGGTTCGCGGGAAAGCAGGTCCTCGCAGACGGCAACGCGCCTCTCGACACTTTCGCGCAGCGCCTGGTCGAGCCAGCGCAGATAGGGCTTGTCCCACCAGATCCCGGCATCGTTGCCGAGGATCGGATTGGCGCCGTGGCGCGAAACGATCTCGTCGTACAGGCCGGACGGCTGCGAATGGCTCAGGGTATGCGGGAAGTGGCCACCCCAGCCGAGCAGCTGGAGTCCATCGACGCTGTCCGACAGCCGCGCCATCGGCACGTCCATCACCGCGACCCGGCGGGTCTCGCCGAGCGCGTAGAAGGGCGGGATCCGGTCGAGCACCGGCGCGCCGGCGTCGAGGTTGCGGACACTGTAGCGCTCGGCGTCGTAGACGATCGAATCCCAGCAGCCGGTTCGGGTCGGCCTGCAGCCGGTGGCAAAGTCCACCCACAGCGGCTCGGTCGAGAAGGCTTCGATCCGCTGGCCATGGAGCTCGACCGTGCTGCGCAGGCGACCGTAGGCGCCTTCGGACCGCAGGCGGGCGAGATTCGGCAAGCGGCCCTCGTCCATCCATCGCTCGAGCAGCACCGGGTCGGCTGCATCGAGACCGAGTGCGATCACGCGTCGTCTTCTCATGTCCTCCTCCATTCCTCACCCCAAGTGTGCCTTGAAAATGCGTCATCCATGACACGCGGCGCCGTCAGCGACCGGGAAGCGGCGACCGACGGCGCCTCCGGCTTGACGCCGTGACGGACGCGCCGGCAGTATGGCCGCGCAGCGGCCCGGCTTCCGACGGGCCCGGAGAGATGACGATGGACCCGAAAGCGACGAGTGCATCGGTCGAGATCACGCGCGATGGCCGGATCGCGATCGTGCGCTTCGATCGCGGCTTTCGCGCCAATCCGCTGAGCCTCGCGGGGCTGCGCGAACTTGCCGAGGTGGCTCGCGGCTTCCATGACTGCCCGGACGTGTCCGCGGTGATCCTCACTGGCAGGGCCGACGGCTTCTGCATGGGCATGGACCTGAAGGATCCGGCCCAAGCCGAGTCGCGCGAGGGCGGGATGGCGACCCGCAGGGTCGATCTTCGGTCGGGGCCGCGCATGTGCCAGGCCTGGGAGGACATCGACGCGATCACGATCTGCGCGATCGAGGGCTGGTGCGTCGGGGGTGGGGCGGCCCTGGCAGCCGCCTGCGACCTGCGCGTGATGGCCGAGTCGGCGCGCGTCTACGTGCCCGAGGTCGAGCGCGGCATGAACATGAGCTGGGGATCGATTCCCCGTTTCACCGCCCTCGTCGGCCCGGCCCGAGCCAAGCGGATCGCCGCCCTGTGCGAGCAGATCGACGCGCCCACCGCCCTCGACTGGGGCCTTGCCGATGCGGTCTGTGCCGACGGCGAGGCGCTCGCCACCGCGCGCGCCATCGCGCGACGGGCGGCGCAGCTGCCGCCGACGGCCATGAAGATGGTCAAGCACGACGTCAACGTCGCGGCACTCGCACTGGCCAGGGCAACCGCCCACCGGGATCTCGATGCGTTCGCCCTGACCGAGAAGTCCGCCGACTTTCGCGAGGGAGTCGACTCCTTCCTCGAGGGACGCGAGCCGCGCTTCACCGGCGACTGAACGGCTTCGCCATCGTGCCGCTCGGGCGGGCAGGTCGACCGCCCGACGGGAGGCGCGCATCCGCGGTGCCATTCGTTCTCCCTGGAACCCTGTTCGTCCGGCTTCGCCTTCATGGACGGCGCTCGCGGGCCTAGCCTGCTTCGCATACAAGCCAGAACAAACAACGAACACACCAGGGATGAAGAAATGCGCACGGGATTCCATGGCGATACGCTGACGCATCGCGGTCGCGAATTTGCATTGATCGACCAGCCGCTCGAGGCCTACTTCGAGCTGATCGGCAGCCGCCCCGATTTCGATGTCGGCAATGGACGCGGCTACGCCGCCCACTGGATCATCGAGGACGGCTGGCTCTATCTCGCGAGGCTGGCCGGTCACTGGGCCAGGTCCGACCCGCTGTCGATGTACCACATGTTTCCCTTTGCCGGCACGAAGGTCCATGCGGCATGGCTCTGCGGAATCCTGCGCGGCTATCGCAGCGACCGGCCGCTGCCCGAGGCGCCTTCACCGGTACAGATGCGCTATCCGGACATCGTGCTGCGGATCACCGATGGGCGGCTCGATACGGCAAGCATCGTCCATCGCGGCGCCGCACCCGCGACGACGGGGATGATGCCGGCGCCGCGCATGATGAGCGCGGCGGCGTGCGCACGGCACGGAGCCTGGACCGAAGCGGTCGTGTAGGACCACTCAGGCGCTGCCTTCGCCCCTGGCGGCCATCCTCGCGACGGTGAGCGCGCAGAAAGCGCTGATGCCCGAGCAGACCAGTCCGCCGATCAGCGCGGCGTCGTAGGCGCCGGTCGCATCGAACACCGCGCCGGCAAGGACCGGCCCGACCAGCGAGCCGAACGCCGCTCCGGAGTAGAGCACCCCGATGCCGCCGGCGACCGCGCGGGTGCCGTAGAGGTCGGTGATGATCGGCGGCAGCAGGGACACGATTCCGCCATAGCTGAAGCCGAAGACGAGCGCGAACACGGAGAACACGAGATAGGAGCCGGAGTACTGGGCGGCGAGCCAGATCAGCATCGAGGCGCCGACCATCGCCTCGACCACGACGCGGCTCTCGAGTCGTCCGAAGCGATCGGCGAGAGTGCCGACGCCGAAGCGTCCGATCAGGCTGCCGATGCCGATCACTCCGACCAGCGCAACCGCGCTGGCTTCGCCGATGCCAGCATCGCGCGCACCGGCGGACAGATGGGCGAAGGGTACGAACATCGGGATCCCGGCGACCATGAGCGACGCGTACATCCAGCGAAAGCTGCGGGTCCGCAGGATCTGGCGCAGCGTCAGGCCGCTTGGTCCGTTGCCGTCACCGGGGGCCCCGGCGGGGGCGGCGGCGCCATCGGGCCACAGGCCATGGCGGCGTGGATCGCGCTCCAGCCGCCAGGCGGACGCCACGCCGGCCACGAGGGCGATCGCCGCCAGCCATTGCATCGCCGAGCGCCAGCCACCGGCGTCGATCAGGGCGGTCGCGAGCAGGGGCAGGGCGAAAGTTCCCATCCCGATGCCGGCGCTCGCCACCCCCGACGCGAGGCCGCGATGGCGCAGGAACCAGGGCTGCACCGCGCCCATCGACGGGGTGTAGACGAGCGCGATGCCCAGGCCCACGCCGATGCCGTAGCCGGCGTACACGACGGGCAGCGAATTCGCGAAGCTCGCCACCAGCAGGCCCGCTGCGATCAGCAGCATGCCGGCGATGCCGACCACGCGCGGACCCCAGCGGTCGCTCGCCATGCCGCCGAACGCGCCGAGCCCGAAGTAGAGCAGGGAGGCGAGGCCGAACACCAGCGAGACATCGGCGCGCTGCGCTGCGAACTCCGCTTCGAAGGCGGCGAAGAAAGCCGCGAACGAATAGGCGACCCCGAAGATGACCGTCATGCAGGCGAACGCCGCCCAGACGACGATCCAACCCCTGAATACCGGCATGTCTCCCCCGTTGTCGATGGCATTTGCCGGTTGTTCGTCTGGCCGGCCGCTCGTCAGTGTAGACCGGCCGCGCCCCGATCACGGCCGGGCGGCGATCCTCGCGAGCACGCGTCGATACGCGAAAAACCGCCGTTCATCGTTCGGCTGGCTTGATCCTCGTCGGCCTTGTCAAGTACCCTGCGGGCTCGAGAGCTTCGAATGTGGCGTTCGTCACACAAACCAACCCGGGCCGATGCGTCCGGGCGACACGAGAAGACGGAGAAACAAGGCATGACAATGGCGAACGACCACCGCCGGCGACTCTTGCGTGGACTGACTGCCGGCGGCCTGCTGCTGCCCTTCTCGACCTCGGCGCTGGCCCGGATATCCGATCCGGGGCCGGGTGCGCCGGGCTCGATCACGATGCGCCATCTGCATACCGGGGAATCCCTCGCGATTCCGGCCGACCCGAAGCGGCTCGACCAGCGATCGTTCTCGAAGATGAACACCTTCCTGCGCGATCATTATTCCGGCGACATCGGCATCATCGACCCGGCCCTGATCCTGCTGGTGGCGAAACTGCGCCGCGAGCTCGATACCGAGCACAGCATCCACATCATCTCCGGTTTTCGTTCCGAAGCGACCAACCGGATGCTGCGCAAACGCGGCGGCGGCGGGGTGGCCAGGCGCAGCCTGCACATGGACGGCAAGGCGGTCGACATCCGGATCCCGGGTGTTCCGCTCGCCGATGTGCGAGACGCCGCGATCGACCTCAAGGTCGGCGGTGTCGGCTTCTACAGGAAGTCGCAGTTCGTCCACATCGATACCGGGCGCTTCCGTACCTGGTAGGCAGCACCTGGTAGGCGATTCCCGGCCGCGGTATCCGGCTCGGCTGTGTCCGTGTCGGCCACCGTGCCCCGGTGTCCCGGCGTTCAGCCCGCCTCGTTCGCAGCGATCCGGCGCACCGTGCGCAGGCTGGCCAGCGCATCGCGATCGTAGCCGTAGACGTCCGGATAGAAGCGAACCGATCCGTCCGCATCCACCATCGTCGTGACGTAGAAGATCACCACAGGTATCGGCTGGCGCAGCCCCGCGATGGTTCGCTCGCCCGAGTCGATCGCCTGCTGGATCGATGATTCCGGCCATTTGCCGGTATTGGCCAGCAGGCGCTGCGCCAGCGTCTCGGGTGCTTCCACCCGGATGCAGCCGTGGCTGAAGGCGCGCTGGGCGCGACTGAACAAACCCCGGCTCGGCGTATCGTGCAGGAAGATCGCCATGTCGTTGGGCATGACGAACTTCACCTTGCCCAGCGCATTGCTTGCGCCGGGATCCTGGCGTATCCGGTAGCTGCCGTCGGCCAGCCCCTCCAGGAGCTCGGGGCTCGGCGGCCCCGCGTCCATGCCCTGGCGGTCGAGAATCCGCATCGACTGGCGCTCGAGGTAGAACGGATCCTCGTGCAGCTTGGGCAGCAGCTCGCGACGGGTGATCGAGCGTGGCACATGCCAGTAGGGATTGAACTCGATCCAGCTCATGCGGTCGACGAAGATCGGCGTGCGGCCGCTGCCGGTGTTGCCGACCACGATGCGCGTCTGCCAGACGTCCGGCTCGCCGCCGCCGCTGTGATCGAAGGCCCAGAGCCGGAACGCCGGAATGTTGATGGCCACGAAGGTGTCGGCATGGACCTCGGGCAGCCAGCGAAAGCGTTCGAGGGCGAGCTCGATCTGCGCGATGCGTGCGCTGATCGGCACCGACAGTTCGGCATGCGTCTGCCTGCCGATGACGCCGTCGACGTCCAGGCCATGGCGGTGCTGGAAACTGCGGACCGCCTCGACCAGTTCCGGTTCGTAGGTATCGGCGAGGACCGCAGGCCGGGGGAGGTCGCCAAGAACGTGGAGCAGCTGCGCGAGGCCGCCGACGCCGTTCCAGTGTTCGCCGGGCTCCAGCTTGCCGCGGGCGGGCAGGGGTTCGATCGTCGGGACCGGTCGCGCCGCGATCGAGCGATAGTCGGCCAAGGCCAGGCGCAGGCGCTCGTACATCGGCATCGGCGGCGCCGCCCGCTCGCGCAGTCGCGTGACGGTCCGTTCGCGCAAGGCCTCGGCGAGCAGGGCTTCGGCGTCGAAGCTGCGTGTCGGCAGCTTGACGTCACGATGGGCGCGCGCGGGATCCATGCGGCCCAGATGCAGGTGGCGCAGGAAGCGCAGGACGGATTCGGTCACCAGCCGATCGGTCGCCAGCAGCCGGGGGTCGTCGATGGAATGCGCCGGCGCCACGGCGAGCTCCTCGAAGCGGCGCGCGATCTCGCTCACCGCGTAGTCGTCCCGATCCAGGCCATCGCTGGCGGCATCGTCGAGCAGGCCCGCCATCGTCCAGGCATGGGCTGCCGGCATCAAGCCCCGGTCGAGCCAGAGCAGCTCGGGTTCACCGGCATAGAGACGCACCCGCTCGTAGGCATCGGCGGGCAGCGAGGGCGATGGCATGCCATCGACCGCCGGTGCCGTCATCGGGGCCGCCGGCAGCGCCTTGGCCGGCGGACGGGTCTTGCCCGGCAGGAAGGGTTCCTCCGCGAAGGCCGGCGTTGCTGCCAGTCCGGCGAGGAGGACGACACCGGCCAGTGCCGCGATGAGCGGGCGGAACAAGGAGATCTGGACCATGTTCCGATTTTAAGCCCGACGGTCGCCTGCGCGCCCCGGCCGGCGCCAGGCGGCGTGCCCGCTGCGCCGACCGGCGGGGGCCGCGTTCAGGTTCCGGATGCTTCGTTCTCCTGCCTGGCCGCAGCCTCCGCGCGGGCCTCGAGCACCTGCTCGGCGCGCACTTTCTCCGGCGCGGCGAACAGGTCCCAGGCGGCCACGAACATCGCCGCGATCAGCGGTCCGATGATGAAGCCGTTGAGGCCGAACAGGGTGAGGCCGCCGAGCGTGGTGATCAGCACCACGTAGTCGGGCAGCTTGGTGTCCTTGCCGACCAGGATCGGCCGCAACACATTGTCGACCAGGCCGATCACGAAGACGCCGTAGGCGATCAGGATGATGCCCTGCCAGATCGCTCCGGTGGCCAGGAAGTAGAGCGCTATCGGCCCCCAGATCAGGCCAGCGCCCACCGCCGGCAGCAGCGAGAGGAAGGCCATCACCACCGACCAGAGCAATACGCCCTGGATGCCGAGCAACCACAGGATGAGTCCGCCGAGTGCGCCCTGGGTCGCTGCAACCGCGACGTTACCCTTCACCGTGGCCTTGATCACGGTGACGAACTTGCGCAGCAGATGCTGCTTCTGGTCTTCGGCGAGCGGAATCGCGCGGCTCACGCGAGCGGCGAGCGCCGGGCCATCGCGGAGCAGGAAGTAGAGGAGATACAGCATGATCCCCACGCTGATCAGGAACTGCACCGTGTTCTGTCCGATGCTGATCGCCTGCGGGGCGACGACCTGGCCGATCTGGGCCATGCCCTGGCTCAGCCGCTCCTGGATACTGTTGATGTCGATCAGGCCGAGTTCGGCCATCCGCGTGAACGCCCAGTCCGGCATCAGCGACAGGATCTGCTGCAGGTAGTGTCCAAAGTCGATCTCTCCCGAGGTGATGCGCTCGTACATCGCCGTGGCCTGTCGCACGAGGGCGGCCAGGATCAGGGAGATCGGCAGGATCACCAGGAACATGATCACCGAGAGGCAGATCAGCGCCGCAAGGCTGCGGCGCGACGGCATGCGCCGCACGATGGCCCGCTCGAGCGGCGCGAAGAGCATGGCGAAGATGAGCGCCCAGAAGATTGCGCCATAGAAGGGGTACAGCACCGCCATGAAGGCGAGGGAGACCAGGACCAGCAGCAGCAGGAAGAAGCGTTGTTGCAGCGTCTGCGTATTCAGGGGTGGCGACATGTTGCGAGGCTGGAGGCGGTCGACCGGCAAGTCGCCGGGACCGACGACGGTGCGGATGTGGCGGGACGCCTAGTATGTCGGAATCGCAGGTCCCCTTCAGTACGATCGCAGGATCCTCGGCGCCCGCGCGACAGTGCGCGGGCGGCTGGCTGGTTTCAGGCGGGGTTGGCGGTCAGGGGGTCGATGACGCGCCTGATCTCGACGATGCGGTTGGCGGGAAAGCCGCTGATCTCCGCATGCTTGCGGATATCCTGTTCCTCGTCGGCGAGATAGACGCAAAAGATGCGATCGTCGGCCACGTACGAGTGCACCCACTGGACATGGGGTGCAAGCGAGGCCAGGGCCTGGTTCGATTTCGCCGCGGCCGCGCACAGGTCTGCGCCAACAATCCTGCCGGCATCGGGGATTTCCCGTTCGATCACGAATCTGCGCATATGTTCCTCCTTTGGGTTCGCGCGCTCGTCGAAGCGCGCAGGGACAACATCCCACCGCGGTCGATGGCGGGTCAATGTCCCGGACCCCGGATCTTTTGCCCGAAACCCCGCGGGCAAGGAGGAGCCACCATGGACGTGTTGTCCGACGTCCTGCGCAATGTGCGACTGCAGGGCGCGTTCCTGTTCTTCGCCGAGTACAGGGCGCCCTGGTGCGTCGCCTGTCCGCCCTCACGGATGATCGCGCCGCTCCTCGTGCCGGGTGCGCGCCGGCTGGTGATCTTCCATATCGTGATCGACGGTTCGTGCCTGGTGAACAGGCCCGACGAGGCGCCGGTGCGCCTCGAGGCCGGTGATGCCATCCTCATGGCGCAGGGCGATCCGCACCATCTCGCCGACGAGCCCGGCCGCGACGCGGTCCCGCTCATCGAGCTGTTGCCCATGCCGCCGTGGAAGAAGGCGCCGTATCTCGTCCATGGCGGCGACGGCACGCTGACGCGGGTGCTCTGCGGGTTCCTGCATTGCGCCGAAGCGCAGCTCAGCCCCTTCCTGGCGAGCCTGCCGCCGCTGGTGCATGTGCATGGCAGGGAAGGCCTGGCGTCGTCGCTGCTGCCGGTGCAGCGCCTGCTGGTCGATGAAGCGCGCCACGAGAAGCCGGGCTATGGATGCGTGCTCTCGCGCCTGACCGAGACCTTCTTCGTCGAAGCCCTGCGCCAGCAGATGACAGGCGACGGAGCGGGAGCGCCGCGCGCGCTCGCGGCGCTCAAGGACCCGGTCGTGGGCGATGCCCTCGCGAGGCTGCACGAGGAGCCGCTGCGCGAATGGGACGTCGAGCAGCTGGCCCGCGAAGTCGCCGTCTCGCGCTCGCTGCTTGCGTCGCGGTTCACGGCTTCGATGGGCTGCCCGCCGATGCAGTACCTGACCCGCTGGCGGCTCCTGATCGCTGCCCGGCGCCTCCATCAGGGCGACAGCATCGCGGCGGTCGGCGCGGCGATCGGCTATGAGTCCGAAGCCGCCTTCAGCCGCGCCTTCAAGCGCCACCTCGGTGAGCCGCCGGCGACCTGGCTCGGCCAGCGCGCATAGTCGGGCGGCCCGCCGCGGCCCTGAAACGACGGGCTGACTTGCTTTTCCGCCTGTGCGATTATATTTTTATCATGTTGATGGAGAACGATACGATGGCTGCCGGCACGAAGGTCCTGACCGCCCATGTCCCGATTGCTCTCGCCGAGAAGGTCGAGGCGATGGCGTCACGGCTCGAACGCTCACGCGGCTGGGTGATGAAGCAGGCACTCGCCGCCTGGGTGGATCAGGAGGAAGAGCGTCACCGGATGACGCTGGAAGCCCTGGAGGACGTGACCGCAGGGCGGGTAATCGATCATCAGGCCGTGCAGGCCTGGGCGGATAGCCTTGGCACCGACAGGCCGCTGCCGCCGCCCTCGGCATGAAGATCAAGTGGACCGGGAAGGCATCCTCCGATCTCGTGCGGCTGCACGAGCATCTGCGCCCTGTCGCCCCGGACGCGGCGGCGCGTGTCATCCAGCAGCTTGCGCGCGCGCCGGATCGCCTGCTCGACTATCCCCGGATCGGCGAGAAGCTGGAAGCCTACGAACCGCGTGAGGTCCGGCGGGTCATCGTCGGCAACTACGAGCTACGCTACGAGATCGCGGATGCGACGATCTTCATCCTGCGTCTCTGGCACCATCGCGAGAATCGCGGCTTCGAGTCCGGCGAGTAACGGTGCGACCGATCCTGGCGCATTTCGTGAAGATCGGCCTGGCGACCACGCCGGAGACTATCCGGGCGTCGGCCAGGCCAAAGCAAAAGGCCAGTCTTCATGACTGGCCTTGAGTGCTTGATTCGTGCTTGATTCGTGCCTGATTTATTGGCGCGGCTGGCAGGATTCGAACCCACGACCCCCTGGTTCGTAGCCAGGTACTCTATCAACTGAGCTACAGCCGCCCGAGGCAAACGCGGATTATAGCGGGCGCAACCAGCCGATCGCAAGCGCGATCGACATGCCGCGCCTGTCGCCTCCCGTGAGCGCGTGTTTCTCCTCGATCCGCCCTGAAATGCCATATCATGAAATGACATTCTGTGATTTGGAAAAACTTGTTGTCTTTGCATCAGGGCATTCATAGAATGGTCCACAGTAGAGCCTGACTGGAAACGCGCGTCGACCTGACGACACGGCAGTGGTCCTGGCCGCGGCGTTGGTGAGCGATGGGCCGCCACAAGCGAGGAGACCCCATGTCCGCCGTGCCTCACGACACCCCGGAACCACGCCATCCCGACGACATCGATCCGGTCGAAACCCGGGAATGGCTCGACGCCCTCGAGGCGGTCATCGACCGCGAGGGGCCGCAGCGGGCCCATCACCTGCTCGAACGCCTGGTGGACACGGCGCGGCGCAACGGCGCCTACCTGCCGTTCTCGGCCAATACCGCCTACGTCAACACGCTGCCGGTCCACCTCGAGGAGCGCAGCCCCGGCAACGCCGAGTACGAGGAACGGATCCGCTCCTTCATCCGCTGGAACGCGATGGCGATGGTCGTGCGCGCCAATCGGCACGAAACCCCGGATGGCGGCTCGCTCGGCGGCCATCTCGCCTCCTTCGCCTCGCTGGCGACGATGATCGGCACCGGGATGAACCACTTCTGGCATGCCCCGCACGAGGGCCACGGGGGCGACCTCGTCTACTTCCAGGGGCACTCGGCGCCCGGCCTGTACGGGCGCGCCTACCTGGAGGGGCGGCTGACCGAGGAGCAGCTCGAGAACTTCCGCCAGGAATGCGAGGGCAAGGGCCTGCCTTCCTATCCCCACCCCAAGCTGATGCCGGACTTCTGGCAGTTCCCCACGGTATCGATGGGGCTGGGGCCCCTGATGGCGATCTACCAGGCGCGTTTCCTGAAGTACCTGCACGCGCGGGGCATCGCCGACACCTCCAACCGCAAGGTCTGGGTCTTCTGCGGCGACGGCGAGATGGACGAGCCCGAATCGCTCGGCGCGATCAGCCTGGCCTCGCGCGAGAAGCTCGACAACCTGATCTTCGTCATCAACTGCAACCTGCAGCGGCTCGACGGCCCCGTGCGCGGCAACGGCAAGATCATCCAGGAGCTCGAGGCCGACTTCCGGGGCTCGGGCTGGAACGTGATCAAGCTGATCTGGGGTTCGTACTGGGATCCGCTGCTCGCGCTCAACACCGAAGGCATCCTGCAGCGGGTCATGCTCGAGACCGTCGATGGCGAATACCAGGCCTACAAGGCCAACGATGGCGGCTACGTCAGGAACAAGTTCTTCGGCAAGCATCCGAAGCTGCTCGAGATGGTTTCGCGCATGACCGACGAGGATGTCTGGCGCCTGAACCGCGGCGGCCACGATCCGCACAAGGTCTATGCCGCCTTCCATGAGGTCGCCAATCACCGGAACCAGCCGTCGGTGATCCTCGCCAAGACGGTCAAGGGCTACGGAATGGGGCAGGCGGGCGAAGCCAAGAACCCGACCCACCAGCTCAAGAAGCTGGCGGCCGACAGTGTTCGCGAGTTCCGCGACCGTTTCAACATCCCGATTCCCGACGAGCAGCTCGACGAGCTTCCGTTCTACAAGCCGGACGAGAACTCGCCGGAGATGCAGTACCTGCATGAGCGGCGCCGGGCCCTGGGTGGCTACCTGCCGCAGCGCCGCCGCAAGTCGGACGAGGAGTTTACGATCCCGCCGCTCGACACCTTCAAGTCGGTGCTCGAGCCCACCGCGGAAGGGCGCGAGATCTCGACCACCCAGGCCTTCGTGCGGATGCTGACCCTGCTGCTGCGTGACAAGGAACTGGGCAAGCGGGTCGTTCCCATCGTCCCGGACGAGGCGCGCACCTTCGGGATGGAGGGCATGTTCCGGCAACTCGGGATCTACGCGCCGGAAGGGCAGAAGTACGAGCCGGTCGATCGCGACCAGGTCATGTACTACAAGGAGGACGCCAAGGGGCAGGTCCTGCAGGAGGGAATCAACGAAGCGGGCGCCTTCTGCTCGTGGCTGGCCGCGGCGACGTCGTACTCGACGAACAACCGCATCATGATCCCGTTCTACATCTACTACTCGATGTTCGGCTTCCAGCGCGTGGGGGACTTCGCCTGGGCCGCCGGCGACATGCAGGCGCGCGGCTTCCTGCTCGGCGGCACGGCGGGGCGCACCACGCTCAACGGCGAGGGCCTCCAGCACCAGGACGGCCACAGCCACATCCTCTCGAGCCAGATACCGAACTGCGTCTCCTACGACCCGACGTTCGCGCACGAGGTGGCGGTCATCATCCAGCACGGCCTCGAGCGGATGATCGGCAGGCAGGAGAACGTCTACTTCTACATCACCGTCATGAACGAGAACTACGCCCAGCCGGGGCTGGTCGTCGGTGACGAGGAAGGCATCATCCGCGGCATGTATCGCCTGCGCGGCGCCGTCGGCGAAGGCAAGTCCGGGGCGCGCAAGGGCAAGCGCCCGCGTGTGCAGCTGCTGGGCTCCGGCACCATCCTGCGCGAGGTGATCGCGGCGGCCGACCTGCTCGAGAAGGACTGGAAGGTATCGGCCGATGTCTGGAGCGCCACGAGCTTTACCGAGCTGCGTCGGGATGGCCTGGAGTGCGAGCGCTACAACCTGCTGCATCCCGACGAGGACCAGCGCATCCCCCATGTCACGAAGCTGCTGGCGGACACCGCCGGCCCGATCGTTGCCTCGACCGACTACACCAAGCTGTTCGCCGACCAGATCCGTCCGTTCGTTCCCAGGGGGCGCAGCTACCGGGTGCTCGGGACCGACGGTTTCGGACGCTCGGACTTTCGGCATCGGCTGCGCCGCCACTTCGAAGTCGATCGCCATTTCGTGGTGCTCGCCGCTGTCCGCGAGCTCGTCGACGAAGGTTCGCTACCGGCAGGCACGGTCGCCGCGGTCATCGAGAAATACGGCATCGATCCGGACAAGGCCGATCCGGCCTACGCCTGAGTAACCGTCTGCCGTGTCAACTCCTATGAATTGCCGGATCGAACTTGGTCCCAGTCTTGAGCATAGTGTTGAGGATGGTCAACATCTTGCGGATGCAGGCCACGAGGGCGACCTTA
>Ga0172382_10008966_pt1 | contig 13769 bp, 11 predicted proteins | sample Leawel138RmetaG_FD_122245 | JGI IMG/M metagenome (GOLD analysis project Ga0172382, IMG submission 122245) | Leachate microbial communities from a municipal landfill in Southern Ontario, Canada - Leachate well 138R metaG | ecosystem: Engineered > Solid waste > Landfill > Unclassified | place...
ATCCCTCTTTCTTCGATCAGTTGCTGCATCAGCGACTTTTCTTTCTTTGCCATTTTTATCATTCCTTTCCAGTCTCTATTTTCTCTGACTTTCAAGGTTTACACAAAATTATCTACAGACTCTCTCAGAGCAATATTGAATCAGGATTGTCCGTATGGACTGGAGATTCTCATTGCCGATGGCGAGTCCAATGATAATACTCTCCTGATCATTCAATCTTTATCCTGTGAAACCGGCATAACACTCTCAGTGTTTTCTAACCCACAAAAAATAGTATCCACCGGTTTAAACATCCTTATCCCCAAGGCTATCGGCGAGGTAATCATCCGGGTGGATGGGCATTGTGTAATTGGACCCGATTATGTTGCTAACTGCGTTCACCATCTTCAACAGAACGGAGTGGATGGGGTGGGTGGACCGATGCGCACGATTGGCGAGGATTTCACCTCGCAGGGGATCGCCCTAGCAATGAGCTCCAAGTTTGGTGTGGGCAATTCCTCGTTTCGCACCGAAACAGGCCAGACCAAGTTAGTTGATACAGTGCCATTTCCTGCGTACACCCGCGAGATTATTCAAAGAGTTGGGCTCTACGATGAAGAATTGGTTCGCAACCAGGATGACGAATACAACTATCGCATCAGGGAGCACGGGGGCAAGGTTCTGCTGGCAGAAGATGTGTGCTCAACTTACTTTAGCCGGGGGTCACTGGCCAAATTGTGGAAACAATATTTTCAGTATGGTTACTGGAAGGTCAGAGTACTTCAAAAACACCCCAAACAGATGAGCCTGCGGCAGTTTGCCCCGCTTGTCTTTGTAGTGTCCCTCTTGCTATCACTTGTATTCACCCTGGTTGTCCCCTGGGGTTGGATTCCACTGGTGGCGATTTTGGGGCTGTACCTGTTGGTTAACCTGGGTGTATCGTTGTTTTATGGGTATAAGCATGGCTGGCGGTTTTTAGGCCTGCTGCCGGCTACATTTGCTGTCATACATTTAAGCTATGGGACAGGCTTTTTGACTGGACTATTCAAATTCTTCAATCGCTGGGGGGATAAAACAGGAAAAGTTCCAATTCTAAAGGAGAAGCCTCAAACACAAAACAATATTTAGAGATTATTGAGGCAGTTCCATAATTTTGATTTCTCCTCCTCATTATCGATTTAATTCCCAACAACGTTCATGACCACTTACAGATGGCGCGGATGGCCGTTTTGGCATTTAATCTTGTAGTAAAATTGAAACACTTAACTAGAAGCCACAGAAGGCAGAGGGTAATCTGTGCAAAAAGATGTAATCCGTACTCAAAAAGTTATGAGCACGAGAGAAGCGGGAGAAGCCCGAATACTCTCGTATGCAAATGGTGTTTTGAAACGGTTCTTTGACATCTTATTTTCTTTCGTTGGCATGATTCTATTTATGCCAGTTTTTGTGTCGATTGCGGTTGCCATAAAACGGAATTCACCTGGCAAGGTTATTTATAAAGGCCCACGGATGGGCAAGGATGAGCAGTTATTTTATATCTATAAATTACGAACCATGCACTCTCCGGTTACCGAGGGTAAAAATGGTCCTCCCATTACAGCGTCGACAGATCCTCGCGTGACCAGCCTTGGCAAATATTTACGGGATACCAAACTGAACGAACTACCGCAATTATGGAATGTTTTTAAGGGGGATATGAGTTTTGTTGGGCCTCGCCCCGAAGATTATGAAATCGCCCTTACCTGGCCTGTGGAGGTCAGGCAAGAAATCCACTCGATCAGGCCAGGAATAACAAGCCCTGCCTCAATTATCTACCGTAACGAGGAAGAATTGCTGCAGGGTGACGGGTTTATGGACGATTATCTTGGCAAAATCTTGCCTGATAAAATCCGTCTCGACCAACTTTACATTCGCAATCATACTCTTCTTACCGATATCGATTTACTGGCAGCCACTGTAGTGATGTTATTGCCACTGATGCGAGTTAAAAAAGTGGACGAACGCTGGCTTTTTGGCGGTCCTGTTGTGATGCTTTTCCGCAGGGTCTTCAGCTGGTTCCTTCTCGATGTAATCGTCACCACAATTTCGGTCGGTGTGTCTGGCCTGGTTTGGCGTCTCAGCACGGTTATCAATCTTGGGGTCCCGGTTTTTATCGTTCTGGCGCTCGCGATTGCTGTCATAATTGGACTGATAAATATGCTCATGGGTCTCCAGAAGGTTTCCTGGCGCGATGCCAGCCCTGCCTATGTGCTCGATATTGCCTTTTCCGTTGGTTTGACAATGACGATTCTCTGGTTGATTAACCGGTTCTGGTTTACTGACCCCTGGATTCCATTCAGCCTCTTTTGGCTGATTGGAATCACCACTTATCTGGGACTGGTTGGGTTTCGGTATCGTGATCGGTTGATAACAAGCCTCGCGTATCGCTGGCTCCTCTTTCGTGGCACTGACGCCATCTTCGCGGAGCGCATTCTGATTGTTGGCGCGGGTCATTTAGGCGAGCTTACTTCCTGGTTGATCCAGCGGAGCACCTATTCGACACTGTTCGGGGTGATTGGTTTTGTGGATGATGATCCCAAAAAAAGGAATTTGCATATCGGCGGGCTAAAAATATTGGGTTCGACTGACCATATCCCACGACTGGTTGAAAAGTATTCTGTTGGGATGATTATGATGGCGATCAGCGATGCTGACCCAGCAGAATTAAACCGTATCAAGCAAATCTGTGCTTCGACCGGTGCAAAGGTGATTGTCATGCCTGACCTGGTGAAGAGATTGGAAGAGGCTTTTGAAGGTATTGTCCCCAATGGAAATTGAGACCTCCTCATTTTCTGGCAAACAAATTCTCGTGACCGGTGCTGCCGGTTTTATCGGTGCGCGTTTGGTCGAAAAAATAGTCGAGTCTGGCGCTCAGGTAAAGGCTTTCATTCGCTACACATCCCGCCCTGAATTTGGCAATTTGTCTCTTTTGCCCTATGATGTTTTCCGCGAAATTGAGATCATCCGCGGCGATCTTGAAGATCATGCTGCTGTAAATGAAGCGCTGGATGATGTCGAAATAGTTTTCCATCTTGGAGCGCTCATTTCGATTCCGTATTCTTATGTCCATCCGGTCGAAACCGTTCGGACGAACATCCTGGGTACATTGAACATTCTCGAGTCTTGCCGCCAGAGGAAGACCAAACTTGTGCATACCTCTACCAGCGAGGTCTACGGGACGGCTGTGCGCGTGCCTATCGACGAAGATCATCCACTGCAGGCGCAATCACCCTATGCTGCCAGTAAGATTGGAGCGGATAAATTGGTCGAGAGCTATTACCGCAGTTTTGACCTGCCGTCACTTACCGTGCGCCCCTTCAATACCTACGGACCCGGGCAAAGCAACCGGGCTGTCATTCCAACTATCATTACCCAGGCCCTTACCTCGAATGAAATCCATCTGGGCAATCTGGCAACCAGACGCGATTTTACCTATCTGGACGACACCGTCGAGGGCTTTCTGAGAGCTGCGATTAATGGCAAATGGGATGGTCAGGTCTATAACCTCGGCACGGGCTCTGAGGTAACTATTGGTGCTATCGTTCACAAGGTTTCCGAATATCTTCAGATCGAACCCAAGGTGGTGATTGATCAGGCGCGAATGCGGCCGGCGAAGTCAGAGGTCCTGCGGCTGGTTTCTGATAACGCCAGGGCAAAACGCGATCTGGGCTGGGAGCCACAAGTTGGGATTGAACAAGGTCTGGCAGCGACGATTGAGTGGATCCGAGACAATCTCGAGCGCTATCGTCCTGGCGAATATGGACGGTAAGTCGAGCGGTTGATCCAGGACAAGTCTGGCAGGTAGTTACATTAAAATGGTTTGTAAAATCTCTCAAGCGGTTTTGTCAAAGGTGAAAATATGAAAGCAGTAGTTCTGGCGGGCGGGAAAGGTACAAGGCTTGCGCCTTATACTTATATTCTGCCCAAACCTATGATGCCAATAGGCGAACATGCCATCCTGGAAATCTTACTGGGTCAGATGAGCCGATCTGGAATTGTGGAGGTAGTGCTCGCTGTCGGCCACCTTTCTGACTTGATGGAAACCTATTTTAAGGATGGATCTCAATTTGGTTTGAAAATTACTTACGTCCGTGAAACCAAACCACTCGGAACAGCCGGCCCACTTGCCTTTGTGGAGGGTCTGGACGACACCTTTCTGGTCTCTAACGGTGATATTCTGACGCTAATTGACATAAATGAATTGGTCGCTTTTCACAGGGAGCAACAAGCGCTCTGCACGATCGCCAGTCACCGAAGAAGCCAAAAAATTGAATTAGGTGTCATTGAACAGGCTGAGGATTCCTGCCAGGTTATAAACTATATTGAAAAGCCATCACTTGATTTTTTGGTCAGCATGGGCATCTATATTTTTGAGCCAAGAGTCTTGGAATATATCCCCAGAGGGGTCTACTTTGACTTTCCAACCCTGGTCAAAAGCTTGCTCAGCGCCGAAGAGAAGGTGGTTTGCTACCCCTATGAGGGATATTGGCGTGACCTGGGCAATCATGACGATTACATCGCGGCAAATGAAGACTTTGAGAACATGAGTTCACAATTCCTGGGGCAAGAGTGATGGACTGGCGCGTGCCCTTAGCTGATGTTTGCCTTGGAACAGAAGAGGAAAAGGCCGTGCTTGAGGTTTTGCGCTCAGGCTGGCTGACGATGGGGGCGGTAACTCAGAACTTTGAGCAGGAATTTGCGGCATTTACCGGCTCGAAATATGCTTTTGCGGTCAACAACGCCACGGCTGCCTTGCACCTGGCCTGTCTGGCAGTTGGTCTGGGGCCCGGAGATGAAGTAATTGTGCCCTCCCTGACCTTTGTGGCCACTGCCAACGCCGCTCGCTACACTGGCGCCAGAGTTGTCTTTGCGGATATCGAAAGCGAAGACTGGCTCTGCATCTGTCCGCGCACGATCGAAGAAAAGCTTACCCAGCGGACCAAGGCTATCATCGTTATGCATTATGCGGGCTTCCCCTGCGATATGCCCACCATCTTGCGCATAGCCAAGGAACACGGATTGGCGGTTATCGAGGACGCTGCTCATGCTGTTGGAGCCAGTTTGGATGGAAAGGCGTTGGGTTGCTGGGGAGAGGCAGGCTGCTACAGCTTTTTTGGGAATAAAAACATGACCACTGCTGAGGGAGGCATATTGGTTACTAATAATGGCCCCCTGGCTGAAAAAGTGAAGATTTTACGCTCTCATGGGATGACAACCTTGACCTGGGACCGTCACCAGGGGCACGCCAGCAGCTATGATGTGGTGGCTCTGGGGTATAACTATCGCCTCGACGAGATTCGGTCGGCAATCGGACGCGAACAGTTAAAAAAACTGCCTGCAGGCAACGCCAGGCGCAGACAGCTGGTCCAGAACTATCGACAGGAGCTCGGACACCACTGCCCTCAACTCGGACTGCCCTTTGCTGAGCCCAGAGGAATCAGCAGCCAGCATATTTTCCCCGTTTTGCTACCCGAGGGTCTGGACCGAAAAACCTTTCGGGAATCTCTGAAGCAAGATGGGGTTCAAACCAGCTTTCATTATCCACCAGTGCATCAATTTGAAATCTATCGCGACCCGATCCGGAATGGTGGAGGCTCGCTGGGGGTCACTGAAAATGTGGCCAAAAGACAGGTCACCCTGCCCTTGTTTCCCTCGATGACCGAGACGCAGCAGGCATTGGTGATCGAAAGTGTCAGGAAGGCTCTGCGACGTTTAGCTGCCTGATACTCGCGGGGTTGGCTTGGCTGCCATCGCCTTCGCTTTGGCTCATGGTAATTTAATAAATAGTTGCAATAAACTAAATACTCAAGCAGGCACCCGATCTATCTCTCCCCCTACGGGTACAAGCATTGCAAACCCCTTTGACAGGGGATTTATTTTTCAATAGATACTGACGGCCTTAACATTCAATTTATCGTGATTGCATTAAGAGAGGGAAGTCCCTCGTAAAGGTGGGATTTTCGATTAAGCTGGCCATGATAAAATCAGCAGATATGAACCACAAAATCTTGCTGATTTTCGCCCTGCTACTCGTTCTTTCGGGATGCAGTAGCAAAGAATCGCCAGCTGTACAACGCTTTCAAGGCGAAACAGTGGCAACTCTGCAGACAATGGTCAGCCAGGATATCCCCAACGTGGTCACCAAGACCACGACACTAACACTTCAAGTCGGTCAAACGCCTCAACCCGATGAACCGATTAAAACAAGCACACCAGACGTATTCATCGCCCCAATTGTGACAAATACGCCCCCTGTAACGCCAGCATACCCAGTTGTTACGTCAACCTTGTCGTCAGCTGCCCAAAACCCAGAAGAGACACCAACGGTTACGCCCCCTGTAGTAAATCCAGATTGGTCAGGGCTGTGGAATGCCTGGTATCAGAACCAGCGTGGGGATTATGCGCAATTTGTCTTATCTATCCAGGTAATCGCTGGAAAACTGACAGGTTCAGCCACCATCGAAAGCTTAAAGTATGACTTCACTGGCGTTATCCTTGAGAATGGCAGCCAGGTAAAAGGGGATTGGGTTTCAACCCGGGAGCAGGGCACGTTTTGGTGGCGCATCCTCTCAGACGACATTTTCGCGGGGTCAAGGGATAACCGCTTTGGCTTTTGCGGCAATCGTGAAAACCCTGAGCGTCCTGATCATTGTCGCGAACTCCCTGCGGAATAGTTTTTACTACTTGGGGAATCGCTCAACCAGGCGACCTGTTCCAATCCCCATCGCTAAGCTCAAAGGCGATCTGGAGGACACGTTTTTAGAATTGAACGCGGTAGTTTTCCCCATCGTGGCGCTGGATCCGCAGGCTGTAACATTTGCTCCAAAAGGAGTGGGTCGAAAACGCTGGACGTAGGCGGGATTCTATCGTTGGGAGAGGCGATATTCTTGTTAAGATCAGGCATTATTTCAGCTCTGGTGACCTATTTTAGAGTTTGCCTCACATTTTTATACAGGACAGAACTCAATTGTATGACCGTTGTACGCACATAAGAGCTTGAACGAAATAGTGCCTTATGGTTTGTTAATGATTGATAAGGTTTACGGAGATGGAGGCAACTGGTTACGAAGCCGATAAGTGGGGGAGGCAAACCTTTGGCATTGTTCAGGGTTGAGGATGCAATTGTCGAGCGTTACGAAGGTTCGGACCATTGGGTTGAACCACCCGGGGCAGGTCGCGTGCTTATGGGCATAATTGGCATGGGGGGTGGTTGGGCCAATTACGTGAAGTTGGACCTGAAAAGTTGGACGAGGTAAAACTGCAGTTGTACCCAGATGATCTGAGCGACGGCTGAAGCAAAAGACAGTGCCGCAACTCAATTAAAAAAGTTGGCAGAAATGCCAACTTTTTTTGTGTCTTGCCTTATTTTTAGAAGCCTTTTAACATCACACCCAATGCCAGGACGCCAAACGCGGCCACCCACAGCCAGGGCATCACAGCTGCCAGGGCGGTCACAGCGGCAAATTGTGCCAGAAGAGCCAGCACAAAAAGAACGATTGCGATTAAGAAAGTGAGGTTGGTTGGTGCCGATAATTTCATGATATCTCCTTATCAAGTAGAACCGTTTTATTAAGTGTATCTTTTATCAAGTAGTTGTCAAATTAAAAGATAATGTACCGGTCAAAGAAACATCTTTCTCAAGTGATCTCGGCTTCTGGCCTTCAAGAAGCCTTTTATCCTCAGCGAACTGAATAGACTTCGAAATTGTCGAAGTACAAGTCAGCAAAACTAAATTCATTGGTACCAGCGAGCAGACCGACATTATCTGCTTGCGGCACGCCAGGAGCAATGCTGCCAATCAATTGATTGTTGACCAGAAGTGTTACCATCGACCCAGTACAATAAACCGTCAGGTGGTTTATATCGCGGTTTAAGGCTACAGGTGTTTGAGATTTGAACAATTCAACCACATCTTTATCAACGTAGTCGTAAATGCGGCCGTAACCTTCACCATCGATGCCAATGACCGTAAAATCACTGTTCGTAGTCATATTGTAATTGCAGATGATGGCAGCGATGCCGTCACCAGGATTGCTGCCCATTCTGACATCCACTTCCACAATCACATTCCCGGTGATGACATCATAGTTGGGGTTGGACCATATATCGTAAGAATCCTCATTGACCAGCATGCGATATTCACCGTTTTCGTAGGTGGTGAAACTGCCGTTATCGATTGTGCGCACATCCCAGCCGGAGCTTTCATCTGAAAAATCGTCAAAAAGCAACAAGCTGCCTCGTTGGGGTATGGCGGCAATGGTATCGGTGGCTGCGGCATAGGGTCCTTTTGAGACGGTGAAATTGTCGAAATAAAGTTGAACATTACCCGTTTCGTTTGCGCCGCCCAAAAGACCGGCACTTCCGGCAGGCATTCCATCAATTGCATGCGTAGCAATCAGTCGCCCATTGACATAGAGACTCATTTCTGTTTGCGTGCATACTCCGGTCAGATGTGTGCCTTCTGGGTTCAGGGGAATCAGGCCCGATGCTTTGTAGAGGCTCTCACGCTCGTCGTTTAGTTCGCGGAAGAAATCCATTTCACCATCGGCACGAAGCCTCATCCCAAAGAAGTTGTCCCCGTTTTCAAAACCGCAAACAAAACCAGCCTCACTATCCTCCGGGAAATTTGTTCCTCCGCGTACATCGACATCCAGGACCACGTCGTGGTTATAAACCACGTCTGGCACGTAGTTCCATCCAATACGTTTGTTGGTGATGACATTCATATAGAATTCACCGTCAACAAATTCACGGGACACCCGATCGGTACTTCTGGCTGGCCAGTTAAGGTTCGAATTGGAAAAATCGTCTTCGAATACAACTTCTGTGCCACTAACCACGCCTGGCGTGAAGACCGCTTCAGTGTCGGGCTCTTCGGTTGGAGGGACGGGTGTTGGTGAAGGTATAACTGGGAGTAATTCTGTTGGCAGAGCGGTCACCTCAGTGGGTGGCGAAGTGACAGTCTCAATCTGAACAGCGGCGGGTTCAGCTGTTTGCTCTACTTTTACAATTTTTGGAATGGAGCAGGCAGAGATAGTCACCATCAGGGCTACCAGGATAACAACTATTTTTTTCATTGGGTGTCTCCGATCATGAGGGATTGTTCCACTTTAGTTTATCATTAATCTTGTTTTAAACTTGTGGTCTGAGATTGTTCACAGCAGAACTATTGACCTGCTTTTGCGCCAATTCGCTCGGTCTGGTTATCCGGCAAGCCGTTTCAACACTCAGGACGCGGACTCATCCATTCGTGCAGTGAATAAGAAAGCTGCGCCTTTTGACGGGCAGATTCGGTGGCTTCATCCTCTTGCTGCAGGTTCAAAATGGTGCTCCCGTAGCTTCTGAAGAGGTCTACCAGCCTGACCCAATAAAAACCATGAATTTTTAGCGAATTCGGCTCGAGATTATAAATTCGCGCCAGCGCCAGGCGGGGAATAAAGACGCGCTGTAAGCCAATCTTCACTTTGGTTATCAGATTCCTGCTTGCAGACATTTCCACGAGGTCGGGAGTTAAATTCGCAAGGGTTTGTCCACGTTCGAAAAGCAGACTTCGCGCGTTCTCCAGCAGCTCGGGCGCAATCCCTGCTGGCAATAGGGAGGTGAAGACCTCGGCGGGGATGGGCACCTCCAGCTGACTTTCAACCAATTTGAGTGTCAGGGTAGTGACCTTTTCGGCTCCCCAAGACCTGGCTGTCTCAACCAGCCTTGACCAGTTGATCTCGTCCGCAAATTGATGAAGCACCAGGCCGATATCTAGCAAGCCACGCAGACCTAAAGTGAGAAAGTGCTGGTAGGTCAGGTGCAGACAGAGGTGCAAAATCAGATCTTCCACACCTAAAGCCAAAGTTTCCACACCAGCGATTTTGGCGGGAACCATGCGCGCCCAGAGTGCTTCAACATCGATGGTGAAGGGCTCGCATTCTTCGAGCAGCGTCCAATGGACTTCCAACAAATGCCCACCCGCTTTTTGCATCGGGGGCACATGTTTCGTATCGGTATTGTGATCTAGCAGGCTGAAGTAACCGGTGTGCTGGTAGCCCAGCGTCTGCATAATCTGGATGCTTTTAGCCAGATCCTGCTTTTTGACCAGGATGTCGATGTCGTTCATAGACCTGGCGCCGATATTGCCGTAAACATTTTCTAACAAGTAAATGCCTTTCAATCCCGCCGCGGCGATGCCAGCTTCCTTCAGGGTTGACAGCAACCTTTCGGCCTCATGCAGCGCAACCATGTTTTTAGCGGCAGTGGAGAGGTATGCTTGATAGAGTTTTTCTTTTGATGGGATCATGAGATCGTATGTTTTTTCCAGAGCGAGTAACATTGGGTAGAGGGGCAGGCTGACACCTTGCTGTTTTGCTTCAGCAATAACTGCCTCTGTCTGCCCGGCATTCAAACAAGAGAGCAGCTCAAATTGATCTTCAATCGAAAGGCTGGGCATCAACAATTTCAGCAAGACCGTTAAGGAATCAAAGTCATCAGACATTTCAATAAAGTTTTCCGACCAGCCTTCTTGTTTTCATCAAAGTAATTGTAACGAAGTAAGCCCACAGCCAGACTGGCAATGAAAGCCATTACTTTTCTATATGTTAAAGGTGAGGCTGCTATTTTAAGAATGGTTGCACGTCCGCTATAAGTGGCCTATGCCGTATGCCAGGGCCACGATTTTTTCGATATTGCTCAAAACCAGGGATTCAATCTCCAGGGCGATTTCGACGTACGATTCCCCGGTAACGTAAGGGTCTGGGATGCTGAAGGCCACCCCGGTTAACTCACTGAGCAGAAAAGTCCTGTCCTTGAGATAGGGGTAATCGAGCAGGATCGATTCTTTCTGACCCTGTTCCATTACCAGGAGCAAATCGATATGGTCGCGTTGAATGCCTTCAATGCCCTGGGCGGTATGGGAGCTGAGATTCAGGCCGCGCTTTGCGGCTTCAGCCAGTGCTTCCGGGGTCGCGGGAGCCAATTGAGATACCCAGGAGCCGGCGCTTTCCACTATCCATTCACCCGGCATCAGGCGGTTAGCCAGTTCCCGCCTGAGAATAGCCGCAGCCAGCGGGGAGCGGAACTGGTTCTTAGTGCAGACGATGACGATTCTCGGCACGAATCTTATGCTCCCCTGCTCAGGAAGATTGCTCCGGTTTATCGTGTTTTCTGCGCTGATAATTTTCGAAACCCGAGCCCAATTTTGTCACTTTTTTTCCGGCGGGCTCCTGGTCAGAATTCGGGACAACGTTATCAGCATGATAGGAATAGTGATTGCTGTATGGCGAGTAATAATTGTATCCGCCGTAATAATAGTCCCGATTCCTGGGTATTTTGTTGACGACAATGCCGAAAACTTTCGCCCCGATTCTTTTCAATTCCTCCAACGGTCGCTTAGCTGTGACTGCATTGGTTTGACCGGGGATAATCACGTAAATCAGGCCATCTACTTTGGAAGAGAGAATCTGAGCATCGGAAACGATCATCGGGGGGGTATCGAAGATGATCATGTCATAACGACTTTCCAATTCTTTGATTATTTTCGACATCTTCTCGCTGCCCAACAGTTCAGCTGGATTCGGTGGGACCGTCCCACAGGTGATGATGGACAGATTTTCGACCTGCTCAAAAGTCTTTACCACCTCTTCGATCTTGAGCTTGTCGGTGACCACATCGCTGAGCCCGATGCGGTTTGGTTTGTTAAATTGGACGTGCACCTTTGGCCGGCGCATATCAGCGTCGACAATAACCACTTTTTTGCCGCTCTGCGCCACGACAATTGCCAGGTTGGCCGCAACTGTTGACTTACCCTCACTTTCGCCCGGGCTGGTTACCAGCATGGTCTTAACAGGATCGTCCACAGAAGAGTATTCGAGATTGGTACGCAGAGACCGAAATGCTTCAGCTACAGGGGAGCGAGGGTTCCTGGCGACGTAGACGCCGAGAGATTCAGCTCCTTTTCTGGAGCCGTTCTTGAGCTCGCCGATAAAACCAATTACCGGAGCTTCCAGGAAGTCTTTGATCTCATCCGGTGTTTTCAGCGTGTCGTCCATGACTTCAATCAGGAAGATGAGACCAGCGGTAATAAGCAGCCCGATGGCGCCACCCAGCATGGCACTCTGCATCGGTTTCGGTGAAATGGGTACGGTGGGCTTGACCGCAGTCTCAACCTGCATGACGGTGGGTGAATTCTGCGCTTTCGCCAGTTTTAGCGTTTCCATATTGTTAATGCTGCTAATGTAAATTTGCTGATACAGATTCAAGGTGGTATTAAGACGCTCAAGGTCGATTGGGTTGCGACCCGCCGTGCCAGTTGTTTCCCCCAAAACCACCAGTTCGGTGTAAATTTCCTGGTAGAGTTCCAGTATGGGCAGAATCTCATCCAGCTTGGACTGGTAGGCAGTCAATTGGGCGATATCTTCTTCTAGTTCGGATTCAGGGTTGATCTGAGCCATATCTGTTTTGAGATTATTCACCTGGATCTGGACGTCGTCCATCTGCGCTTGTACGCTCTCGATTTGTTTCTGCAAGATTTCACCAGACAGATTTGTGATCTGTCCTTCCAGACTGCTGATTTGCTCTTCAGCCTGTGTGATGCGTTCTTGTAAGTTTTTTTCGGCTGCTTCAAATTGTACTGATTGAAGCTTGTCGTTTTGTGAGATCATGATCTCAACCAGACCGTTAGCAATAACTGCCGCTCTGAACGGGTCTGGGTCTTTGACGGTGAGAACAACAAACTTGGTGTCGTCAACCTGTTGGGCGGTCGCCTGCCCCTTGCGTACCGGAAATCCAAGGACTTCAGAGGCCTGGAAAAGCAATTCTTCGGTTGTCAAGAGCTGCGCGTAGGTGTCGATTAACTGCTGGTTGTTGAGGTAGGAATAGTAATCGTAGGTGGTTTGTGCCGCTGGCAGGATTACGAAACGCGCTTGAGCCTGGTAAATGGGGGTTTGGCGAACGCTGACGTAGTAACCAATCCCGCCGCCGATAACAAAGCCTAAAATGATAAGCCAGAGCCAGTGTTTTATTGTTGAGAAGACCTGTTTGATATCCATATCTGATCCCCGGGGTTGTATAGCCTGAAAATTCAAGCCAGATATTCTGCTGATGACACGACGTCTAAGAATACCATAAAACCGGTTTTACGGAACTCTCACTATCTCTTCCGCTATCGCCTGTAATGCTTGTTGGAGGGATAGAGAACTATGTTAAAATTACGAATTATGGACAGCAAAGTTGTTTCAACCAACAAGAAAGCCCGTTTTGAGTATTTTATCCTCGAGACTTTTGAGGCTGGCCTGGCGTTGAAAGGCACTGAAATTAAATCTGTACGCAATGGGCAGATCTCCCTCCAGGAGGCGTATGTGCGCACCAATGGAGAGGAAGTCTGGTTGGTGGGCGCGCATATCGCCCCATATGTGCACGCCAGCGCTTTCCAGCATGACCCGAAACGCGATCGGAAATTGTTGATGCACAAGAGAGAAATTCGCAAACTCTTTGACGAAGTCCGCATCAAAGGCATGACGATAGTGCCGATCAAGGTGTATTTGAAAGGCGGTAAGGCAAAACTGGAAATTGGGCTTGCCAAAGGCAAAAAGCAATATGACAAGAGAGAAGCGATTAAAGAACGAGATATCGAACGCGAATCGTCCCGTAACCGAGGAGGCTGGTAGAAAACCAAGCCTTTATCAGAGGTTGAGCTTTCTTAGAGGCTCTGTATAATAACATCATGGACTTGAAAAATAACATCAGCAGACGTGACTTTTTAAAAT
>Ga0172382_10008967_pt1 | contig 13768 bp, 13 predicted proteins | sample Leawel138RmetaG_FD_122245 | JGI IMG/M metagenome (GOLD analysis project Ga0172382, IMG submission 122245) | Leachate microbial communities from a municipal landfill in Southern Ontario, Canada - Leachate well 138R metaG | ecosystem: Engineered > Solid waste > Landfill > Unclassified | place...
AGGGCGCGCCAGATCTTGCGCACGCGGTAGATGTCGCGGTGCATCTTGGCGACTATCGGCAGCAGCCGTGCCGCGCGTCTGACAAGCTCCTGGCTGCCGCTGGGTGGCTCAGGTAGTCGTAGTTGGTGCTCGGGGCGATCTTGAAGCCGTGGTCATTCAGGACGCGGCAGGGGCCGCTTAGGCACCGAACTCACTTTTGCACGCATCGATAAGAGCGATGGAGTTTCCGATTGAGAACCCCAGGCGCCAAGGCTGTTGGGGCGCTAAGCGTATGCCTCAAGAGCGGACAAGTAAGACGACAAGAGCAATTCGTCGACGCTCAACAAGTCGGTCGTTTCAACTTGTGCCCCGCCGGGCGAGAAGTCAAAGCGATACTCGCCGTTAGGTCCTTCTCGGAAAGTGAATAGTTTCCCTCGGCGCTCCTGCTTGTAGAAGACGACGAAAGTTGTCTTGAAATCTCTCCACTCGAGGTTTGCGAGTTCCTGATACTGGCTCTCGTCCTTAACTAAGAATGAAAGACGCTTCTGGACGTGGTCGAATACACGCATCTCTGTTTCCGTTGTGATGATTCCGTCGTCGGCTGCAACCGCTTCGTCACTGTCAACCGGTTTGCTCTCTTGCGACTTCTGGACGGGCAGCTGAGGAGACGAAGAAGAGACCCGCACTAGGTCGGCGCGGTGTGCGAAGCCGACCCGGTCGAGAATTATCTTGTCGACGAGTAGGGAAACCGAATCACGAATGATTGGGAGGTGCTCTTCCACCAGCTTAGCGGTGCGGCGGCCGTCTACCTTGGCGGCGTCTAAGAGGAAGCGCGTGAAGTCCTCGGTAGGTTCTTTCAAGAGGGCGTCCAGGGCTTCTATGTAACGCGCTATGAAAATCTTGCGCTTGGCCTCGGCCCCAACATTCTGCGGATCGAACGTGCCCTTCCTAAGCCGAGATAGGGCATCTAGGCTGTTCTCGTCGATGTCGCCGGTTGCCACGGCCGACAGGTCAATCGTGACGTAGGGCTCATCGTCCATCATGTTTTCGGCGTTTGTGTCGGAGTAGAGCTCGAACAAGAGTCCGTCGGTCAGTATGCCGAGTTTTGTGGAAGGAACAGCGTTGAAGTAGCCCTTCAACTCTCCGCGATGGCCTTCGTTTAGTGCTCCCGTCCGTTTGCACTCCACGGCGATGACCGGACTCCCGTCGTGGCAAATCGCGTAATCTACACGGTTCCGGAATTTGTCGGCGAACGAGGCATGGCTTTCAGGAATGACCTCGTCCGGGTTCAGTGGGTCGTAACCAAGCAACTGGAAAAACGGAAGGACAAGGTACTGCTTCGTGGCTTCCTCGCTCGCGACGCGGTCTGCACGTGCAACAGCGGTTTTCGCGAACTCGACTACTTTTGTCTGGAAGTCGTTACTCATCGTTTCCCCCTCTTCGCCGAAGGTGGTACCAAGGGCGAGGTGCATTGTGGTAGCAAAGTTATGTCACAAACGCAATCACGGCTTTATGACCTAGCTTCGGAGCTAATGCTAGTGCTGAGCTTTGGAGTCTCCACCGTGTCCTAACTGAACAATACAGATTTCGAAGCCCGGATGGTTCACATGTGGCTAGATGGGCCCGACTTCTAGTGCCCGAGAGGGCTGCCGGTTTACTGCACAATGGTTCCTTGGTTTGAGAATAGCGGTAAATGCTCAATGTGGTTGAGGTTCCAAGTGGGTGGTCACACTGGAGAAATGGTTTGAATAGTCTTCATAATGCCAAGTGTGACTAAGCAATCTTCGTCAATCCTAAACCGGCTGATCACCGAGTTGCCGGAAGGTTCAATTGTCGACTCGGCCTGGTTGGCGAACCCGGGCGTATCGAGTGTGTTCCGTGCATGCTAAGTATAAGTAAAGGGCGGTTGGCTGGAGCGGCCGGCCCGGGGCGTCTATAGCCGTCCCCGCGGTTCTTTGAGCTGGGAGCAAGTAGTCACATCGCTGCAGACGCTTCTGGGTAAGAGCCCCCGCGTGCTTGGGGGTCCAACAGCACTGGCGTTGGAAGGGTTCGAGCACCACATTCCAGCCGAGGACGCGACCGTTCACCTCTACTGTCCGGAAAGCCCTCCCGGTTGGTTACAAAAGCTGAAGCTGTCGCAACGATTTGTGTTCCACAACAGTCGCAGGCTGGTTGAAGAGGAGGTCGCGACCGGCGCTGAAGGAGTCGAGTCCGAAGAATCCGGAACGGGCGCCACGAACGGCCTACAGGAGTTAAGTCTGAAGACGCTCCCCTGGGGGCAGTGGGGTTGGCCCTTGACCATCTCGCGGCGTGAGCGAGCGATCTTGGAGCTACTCGACGAGCTGCCGAATAGAGAGAGCTTCCATCAAGCCGACGTAATCATGCAGGGCGCAGCGACTCTTAGTCCCAAGCGCCTTCAGGTGTTGCTCGACAAGTGTCTCAGCGTGAAGGTAAAGCGCCTGTTCTTCTTTTTCGCCGACCGCCACCGGCATGCCTGCCTGAGGTATGTAAACAAGGACACTGTCGATTTGGGGTCGGGCAAACACGTGCTCGTGCGCGGCGGTTGTCTGCACCCCAAGTACCGGATAACGGTGCCGGCAGAGTTGGTGCCTACGGCGTCAGATCGCCTCGCCTGAAAGCGTAGAACCACCCGACTGCCGTGCGTAGTTCCTGATCATCATCCCGCCGGCCGGCCGCATGCCTAGTTTCTCGTAGAAGGGCTGGAGCTCCGTGTCGCAGAGCAGGTCGATCATGTAGAGGTGATCGAGCCTCTTCAGTAGGCGGCGGACCAGTTCTGAGGCGATGCCTCGCCCCTGATGCTCGGGTAAGACCTCCAGCAGCGGGATGTAGGCGCTGAGGACGCCGTCGGTTATCGCTGTTACGAAACCAACGACCTGCCCAGTGTCCTTGACGAGCGCGAGCTCAACCAAGTCGCTGCCGTGCAGCAGGCGCAGGTGGGCGTCGGGCGTCGGGGGGTTCGGCCAGCCCACGAAGAAGCCCTGGAGCTGGTCGGTGGTGACGACCGTTGGGTCGTCGGTGTAGCTGATCATTTTGCCATTATGACGTCGGACCTCGACGGAACTTTGCTGTGTAGCGAAGGGAACATCCCCCGGTGGACGCTTACGGTGCTCGAGCTACTGGTGGGGCAACCGGTTCCGTTTATGCCGGGTCGCCATGCTACTCGTATCTAGGCACCCTCCTCGAGTAATAGCCGCATCGAGCGCGGCCCAGAGCCTATTCACCTACCGCTTCAAGCGTGCGGCGGGCCTGGCGGAGTACCGCCTCGTCGACCATCCGCCCTTGGTGAGAGCGCGCGCCTTCTCGGTCGCTGGCGGCCAGCACATCCCGGGCCCGGTCGATCTCAGAGGGAGTGGGGAGAAAGCCCCGGGCTAACGCCGCTACCTGAGCTGGGTGGACTGCAAACATTCCAGTGAACCCCCGTGCTCGAGCCTTCATGGCGGCTCTCTCAACAAGCGCGAAATCCCCGAGCGTTAAAGCTGGTGCGTCTATACGCCAGGGGATGCCTGCCGCGGTCGCTGTGATGATCAGTTGGGAGCGCGCTGCGTTGAGGAGTTCCTTGCGGCCTTCCTCGATGAATGGGTCGTCGTTCACGTGGAACGGGAGACCAAGGTCCGCGGCCAGGTCTTCGGTACCCAGGGCCACGCCCTCTACTGCCGGGTGTGCAGAGAGGATCTTGAACGCGTTCCGCACCCCTTCTGCAGACTCGATCAATGGAACGATCTTTACGTTGCTCAAACCGAGATCGCCTAGTACGGAAGCGGCTTCCAGTACTTCGGTGTTGCTAGAAACCTTGGGGAGGATCAGTACGGCGAGCGCCGGCCCTAGGGTGGCGGCATCCTTCAGGAACCCGGGCGTAGTAACTGGATGAGTGCGCAGCGCAAGGCGGACGGCGGGGTAGCGCACTTCTCTCAGTGCGTCCGCAACTCGCTCACGGGCGGGCAACAGCTCCTTGGGATCCAGGCCGTCCTCGAGGTCGAGGACGGCCACGTCAGGTCGAATCGATGGCAGTTTGGCAAGGAATCTCTCGTTGGCGCCCGGTACGAACAGCCAGCTTACGAGGCGAGCCACCTACTTACCCATTAGCGATGGCTACGGCGCCACCATCTTTTCTTGGGTCGGAAGCGCCCTTGAACACGCCGTCCATACGTGCGGCGATCTGAACCTTGGCGAAGGTGCGTTCGTAGTTGCGTAACGACTGCTGTACGTTCATGCCGCGGCGACGGAGTTCCTCGACCGTACGCTGTGGGACGCGCAGTTCGCAGTAGACAGGGTCGCCTTCGGAGTGGAAGCGGGGCGCGTTAACCGCTTCAACCGGCGTCATGCCGAAGTCGATCATGTTGCTGATCGCCTGCGATACCGCGGAGGAGATGGACCAGCCTCCCGGCGCGCCAACCACGGCCCACGGCTGGCCGTCCTTCATGATTATTGATGGAGAGATCGCGCTAGCGCGGGCTTTGCCAGGATCGTATGAGTTAGGCCGGCCGGGAATAGGATCCATCAACGAGACACAGTTGTTCCAGGTGAAGCCGGTGCCCGGCACGACGATGCCAGCGCAGGTGGTCAGAGTGTGGGTGATAGAAACTGAGTTCCCCTCTTCATCCATGACCGAGATGTGGGTCGTGAACCCCGGTTTGTTGAGCTTCTTGCGATCCGGAAGCTCGCCCCTCCTGATGCGGCCGGCGATCTCCTGGGCGTGCTCCTTGGATAACAGTTTCTCGGTAGGAACCTCTGCGAACTGAGGGTCTGCAAGGTGATGTCCTCGGGTTACACCGGCCCAGGCGAGAGCCGCGGCAACTATGAAGCCGTGCTCCGGTCCGTTGTGCTCCATGCTGGCCAGATCGAACTGCTCGAGAACATTAAGAATCTGGAGCATGAGGAGGCCGCCGCCAGGTACGGCGGAACTAACCACCTCGTATCCTCGATAGTCGATCCTGAGCGGGGGTTCGGTTACCGGGCGGTAGTTTGCCATGTCCTCTCGGGTCACGAAAGCTCCCTTCGCCTCGAAGTCGGTCATTATCTCGTCCGCCAGAGCGCCCGTGTAGAACTCTCTCGGCCCGTGCTCCGCGATCCGCTCTAGTGAGCGCGCCTGGTCGGGGTTGCGGTAGAACTCGCCGGTCTCGATCATGTAGCCCGTTGGGCCGTGGAAGAGAGCTCTTGCAGCGTCATTGACCGCATACTTCTCGCGAGGATGCGGCAACTCGGGAAGCATGGGAGCACGGACGTGTTCGGCAACGAACTCGGGCACCTCGTAGCCTTCGCGTGAGAGGCGGATAGACGGGGCCAGCAGTTCAGCCCAAGGACGTGTTGCGTAGCGGCTGTGGATCTCACCGAAGCCGGCGATCGTGCCTGGCGTCATGATCGAGGTGTAACCACGGAGGTTTCGGTGATCGTCGAAGAGGGGGAAGCGCCACAGGTCGGTGAACCCCTTGATGTCGTCGACCCATATGTCCGGGCGCATCTTCGAACCGATACGTGCCCAGAACCCGATGTGCTCGAACTTCCCCGTCTTAGCCTCGTAAATGGTGGCCGAACCCCAGCCGCCCAGGCCGCACATGAACGGGTCTGCCACCATCTGCACGAAGCCGGCAGCTACTGCCGCATCGAAGGCGTTGCCCCCAGCCTCCATCACGTTTGCACCGACTTCTGCAGCTATTGGCTGCGGCGCCGCTACTATGCCTTTCACCTTCTCGCACCTCCATGCGTCATCGAAGAGAGCTCTTTATTCATGCCAGAACACCTTCCTTACAGAGTTCGTCCATTTCCTCGCTGGACAACTGAGTGAGTTGTTGGAGCAGTTCCGCTGTATGTTCGCCTAACCGCGGAGCGGGTGATGGCGGGCGAGAGGTGCCCGCGGTCTGCACCGGCGCGCCTACCTGGCGCACCGATCCGAAATCTGGATGTTCGTAATCGACCACCAACTTGAGCGCCTTGACCTGGCGGTCCTCGAGCGCGTTAGCAAGGTCGTTGACCGGCGCAACAGGTACCGCGCCCTCGAGGCGGGCCAACCACGCGGCCACAGGTAGCTGCCGGAAGCGCTCTTCCAAGCTCGCTAGCAGCACCGCTTTATGTTCGAGGCGCCCGGTCATGGTGGTGAAGCGATCGTCGCTCGCGAGTTCCGGGAGCTCCATCCGCGTGACGAGTTCTTGGTAGAAGGCGTCGGTCTGGCACATGACCATCAACCAACCGTCGGCGGCCTCGAAGAGCTGTGAGGGGACTATCGATGGGTGTGCACCGTACGGCAGGCGCTCGGGCTTGTACCCCCTAGTCAGGGTCCAGCTCGCTAGGTAATTCGTGAGGTTCAGCGCTGTGGACAGGAGGCTGGTGTCGACATCGCACCCGAATCCAGTGAGGCGCGCCTGATGAAGGCCAGCCAGGATGCCGACTGCCGCGGCTAAACCTGCAGAGAAGTCGACTACGCTCACGCCTGCTCGTGCCGGCGGCCCGTCAGGTTCGCCTCCTAGCGCGGCGATGCCGGTCAGGGCTTGGACGATGTAGTCGTAGCCTGGCTCCTCAGCGCGGGGCCCGTGCCGACCGAAGCCAGTTAGAAATGCGCAGACGATCCTGGGATTGTGTTCACGCAGGTGCTCGTAAGTGATACCGAGGCGTGCAGGGGCTCCGCCGCGAGCGTTCGAGAACACGACGTCTGAGCGAGCTACCAACTGGTGGAACAGCGCCATCCCATCAGGGTGTTTAAGGTTGAGGGCCATGCTCTTCTTGCCACGGTTCAGGCTTTGGAAGAACAAGCTGTCCTCTTCTACGGTCCAGGGCGGAACGCTGCGGCCGATGTCACCGCCTACCGGCGGTTCGATCTTGATGACTTCTGCACCAAGGTCGGCTAGGACCATCGTGGCGAAAGGACCAGCACCGTATTGCTCGATTGCTAGCACACGCACGCCGGCGAGTGGCTGGCCGGCCGGTGGAGGGGAGGCCTCCATCTAATCAACCCTTTCTCAAGCGAGGGTCGAGGGCGTCACGTAACCCATCGCCGATCATGTTCACTGCTAGGACGGTTAGCGACAGCACGGCACCCGGGAAGATGGTCAGCCACGGCGCTTGACGCATGAGTAGCCTGCCCTCGGAGAGCATCGCTCCCCAACTAGGAACGTCTGGTGGCGCGCCGGCACCGAGGAAGGAAAGCGACGCCTCGAGCAGCACTGCCGTGGCGAAGACGTAAGTTGCCTGCACTAGCACTGGGGTAAGTGCCCCTGGGAGGATGTGCCGCCACATGATGCTTCGGTCGCGTGCGCCGAGGGCGTTAGCGGCTTCCACGTAGACGTGCTCACGCACCACGAGAACAGCTGCGCGAGCTACGCGCGCGCAGCGGGGCAAGTAGACGAGCGACAACGCGAGGATGATGTTGCTTACGCGAGGTCCGATGGCGGCCATTATCGCGATGGCGAGTAGAACGCCAGGCAGCGCCATGAGGCCGTCTAGAATCCGCATGACCACTTCGTCGAGCCACCGATAGTAGCCGGACACGAGAGCCAACGCCGTGCCGAGAATCGAAGATATGAGGGCGGTGGCGATGCCGACGGTCAGGGAGAGCCGTGCCCCGTACGAAACGCGTGACCAGATGTCGCGCCCGAGATCGTCGGTTCCCATCAGATGAGCGCTCGATGGGGGGGCGAGCCGGCCCAGCACGTCGATTCTGTTGGGGCCAACCGTAGTAATCCAGGGTGCGGCGATGGCTATGACGAGCATCACCCCAAGCGTGATGACTCCGAAAGCCACCTGAGGACGCTTAACCACCCTCAACGAGGGATGCCAGCGGCGTTGAGATGTTGGGGTGGTGATGGCGCTCATGCGTACCGCACCCTTGGGTCTAGGCCTAGGTAGCTGAGGTCCACGAGCAGGTTCACAAGTGCATAGACGAACGCGACGGCGATGACGGCGCCTTGGATAACTGGATAGTCGCGGCGCTGAACGGATTCGATCACCAGGCGGCCGGCGCCGGGGATGTTAAAGACGGTTTCTGTGACTACGACCCCTCCTGCAACGGTTGCGATCGAGAGCCCGATCACCGTGAGAACAGGGAGCATGGCGTTCCTCAGTGCGTGGCGGAGGATGACGCGGGGCTCGGGTAAGCCCTTGCTTCGTGCGGTACGAACGAAGTCCTCGCGGAGCGAGTCGAGCATGCTAGCGCGCGTCATGCGAGCGATGACAGCGGCTTGGCTGAACCCGAGGGCAAGGGCCGGCATTATCAGGTAGCGAACCGTGTCGAGCGGCGATTCCTTGATAGAGACGTATCCGGCTGCGGGCAACCATTGGAGGTTGACCGCGAATAGAAGGATCATCAGGAGTCCGAGCCAGAAGGTCGGAAGCGAGAGGCCCAGCATCGCGACGAGCATCACCACGTAGTCGGTCAGAGTGTTATGCCGGATCGCTGCCACGACGCCGAGGCTGAGCCCAAGCGCCACAGCAACCAACGTTGAGAACAGGGCCAGCATGACCGTGGGCTCGATGCGCTGGGCGATGGCTTCGACCACAGGCATCCGCATGTAATGGCTTGAACCGAGGTCCCCTCGTACGACGCCCCCGAACCAGGCGAAGAACTGAGCCGGAATCGGCTGATCGAGGTTCAGGCGTTGGCGGAGCGCCTCGATCTGTGCCGGGCTGGCTTCTTGGCCTAGTAGCGCCGAGGTGATGTCTCCTGGCACCGAGTGAACTATGAAGAAGACGATGATGCCCACTACGAGCATCGTGGCAACCATGGAGCCGAGTCGCCTTGCGACGTAGACAAGCATACTTACGCTGTTCGGGGGTTGTTAGGCATGCGAACTGTTGCGCTTGAGCTGGGCGCACCGCTCCGTGCGGTGCGCCCAGCCTTGCAGCTCACTCCTTCCAAGTGTTCCAAGCTTGGAATAGGAAGTACCTAGCCTCGACGTGGACGTTCGAGGAGTATGCGTTCAGTAGGAAAGTGTTCGCCATCTGGATGGCAGCAGCGTCCTCGTAGAACGCGTGCTGGCCTTCGGCCCAGATCGCCTGGCGCTCGGCGGGATCGGTGGTCTGCGCCAACCGGTCCATGGCGTCGCGATATGCGGGGCTTCCGGGATAGCTGTTCAGGTAGGTGGGGGTCAGGTAAGCGATCATTTCGGGCTCGGGCGCGATGGTGAAGTTGCCGATGAAGACATCCCAAGCAGTTGGGTCCGATCGGATCGATACCGTGGTGGCCCAGTCGCGCACGATGATCTCGCTGTCGAAGCCCACGGCGCTAACCTGGTCTACGGCGATGAGGGTGCCTCTGTACTGGTAGTCGTAGTCGCGAGAGGTAAGCCAGCGTATCGGTGTGCCGTCATAATCTGATTCGGCGAGCAACGAGGCGGCTAGTTCCGGGTCTCCCACGTTGTAGAACTGCACCCCAGCTTGGTCGTTGTACATGCTTCCGTACTCGCGCGGCACGATGCTAGGGCTCAACGCGAACACTTCGTCGTTCCCGAATGCGCCTAGAACCAATGGGTAGACATCGATTGCTGCAGTTAGCGCGCGCCTCACGTTGGGGTCCTGCATGACGGGTGAGGCGTGGTTGATGATGGCGATGTAGTTGTAGCCGGGACGCATCATCCAGGAGTACATGCGGTTCGACGCTTCGATCAGCTCGAGGTCGCTGGCGGCGGCCCGGTAGTTGACGTCGAACTCACCGGACTCTAGACCGGCTTGCCTGGTAGCTGCGTCCGGAACGGCGATGAAGCGGATCTCGTCTAGGTACGCGTTCTTCCTGCCGGCATCACCGGAGGGATCGCTGTCGAGGCCTACGTAGCCTTCGAACCGTTCGATGACCACTTCTTGGCCGCGGCGCCACTCCTTGAGCCGATAAGGTCCTGTGCCGATGGGGGAGTCTATAGGCCGTTCGCCGACTTCCTCGATCAAAGAGGCAGGGTAGATGACCGCTGCGCCCTCAGACCAGCCGAGGATCGAGGTTAGTACGCCTACAGGTTCAGGAAGGACGATCTCTACCGTGTGGGGGGAGACTGCGCTGATCTCAGCGTCGGAGATGTAGGCGCGCCCGAAACCGATAGTGCGCCACCGGTCTAGGGAAGCGACGACATCGTCTGCAGTCAGGATCTGACCATCGTGGAACGGTACGCCTTCGCGAATGCGGATGGTGTAGGTAAGACCGTCATCGCTGACTTCGGGAAGCGCTGCTGCGAGCATAGGCTGAACGAGTCCGTCTGCATCGCGTACGTACAAGTACTCGACTATGTGAGAGGCGACCTCAAGAACGATGACCGCTGTACTCGTGTGAGGGTCGAGCGCAGGCGGATCACCGGTGATGGCGACCCTCAGCGAGCCACCGTGGTGCGGCTCGCCTTGCGCGAACGCTGTGCTAGCTAGGCCTAGGGCCGCCAGCAGTAGCAGGACGATTACGAGCCGATTAGAGGGGTGTCGCATGGTTTACGTCTCCTCTCAAGGCCGTCGCGCATGGCGATCGGCCACCCTTCAAGCTGTAAATCTTATAAGAGAGCGTATAGTAATTGTTGGCAGGCGTCAACGCTAGCCGTCTGTGGTGACAGAAGGATCGCGTAGGGGAACCAACACGGCTCGCACCAAGCGAAGGACTACGATGTCGTCTTGGTTGGTGCCGATCGTCCTGAAGCGGACTATTCCTTGGCGTGGGTCGGAGCGGGAAACCCGCTTCTCAAGCACGGTGCTAGCGGCGTAGAGAGTGTCGCCGTTGTACACGGGAGCCGGCAGTTCGATGTTCTCAAACCCAAGGTTGGCGATGGCGCCTTGGCTCATGTCGCGAACGGACATGCCGACGACGATAGATAGAGTAAGGCAGCTGTTAACTAGGGGGCGCCCAAATCTTGTACTAGCAGCGTATTCTTGATCGAAGTGTAGGGGGTGGGTGTTCATGGTCAGCAACGTGAACCACGTATTATCGGTTTCAGACACGGTTCTGCCGGGCCAGTGCCGGTAGTCTTCACCTATGTTGAAATCCTCGAAAAGCCGCCCAGTGGACGCAGAGTTGGACACCATATGTTTACCTCCTATTTCGAAGTGCACGGGAATCATATAAGATTCAGGAGATGGCCAACTTGACCAAGAAGGATCTCGCCTATGACTTCATCAAGCGCCGAATCGTTGAACGGCGCCTTCTGCCTGGCCAGAGGATCACGGCTAGCCAGATTGCAGAGGAGATCGGGACCAGCGTGCTTCCCGTTCGCGAGGCCCTCCTGAGCCTTGAGGCCGAGAAGTTGGTGACCATCACTCCTTATGTTGGGGCGGTCGTTGCTTGGGTCGCGCCCGAGGAGATCTACGAGATAATCGCGATGCTCGCGGTCTTAGAGGGGTATGCCACAGGATTAGCGGCGGCCCATCCTAACGAGTTCGTTTCCCAACTCCCCGGCATAAACGACCGTTTACGCGCGGCGCTTACACAAGAGATGTGGGGCTGGTTCATCGAGTTGAACAGAGAGTTCCACTTCACGATCTTCAAGGCATCTGGCAACGGTCAGCTGGTCGATAACATCCGCGTGTTCTGGAGCCAGCTGGATACGATGTTGGCAGCTACCTCGTTCCACCTTGTCCCCAATCGTGCTGAGGAGGACATCGCGGATCATGAGGAGCTCTTGGAGCTTCTCCGAGACGGGCGTTCTGATCCCCTGAAGGTAGAGCTCGCCGCGCGTCGTCACCGCATGCGCACCGCCGAGTTCCTCCAGAAGCAAGAGGTTGTTCCGACCTAAAGCGACACCTACCAAAGGGAAAGACGGCTTAGCGCCAACAGGCAGATCTAGCTTCCTGTTTTTCGCCTACACCTCATAAGCGACCCCGAAGTACCGCCACTCCCCTTCGGAAACCACTTCAACCACCCCGTCCATCACGCTGATGGCCGTCTGGTCGTCGATGGCGTACGAGTGGGTGCCGATGTTGGCGGCCCATCTCTCGGCAGCGGCCATCGTGTTGCCCGTGAAGCCTGGGTGGTTCAGGTGCGGGAAGATGCAGAAGTCTACGAGCCCTAGCGCGCGGTCCTCGCCTGTGAGGGGCGGTTTGCTGGCGATGAAATCCTCGCCTACGCGTGGCGCCATGACCATGCTGCCGGCGCTCAAACCAACCCACACTAGGTGGGGTAGCTCGGGCAGCAGGTCGGCTAGGCGGGATTCTCGCAGCCAGTAGCAGAGGTAGAGAGCGTCGCCGCCGTCCACCAGCAGCGCGTCGGTCTCGCGTAGCCACTTCTGCCAGCGCGCAGGGTCCATGGTTGGCAGTGCGGTCAGCTCGAGCACGCCAACGGACTTCCAGCCCAGGTCGGTCATGCGCGCCTGACCCGTGCCGGTGATGAAGCGCCAGGTTATCTGAGGGTTACCCTGCGGGTGCCCGTAAAGCGCGGTTGGGATGCACAGCGCGCGGCACTCGCTTATCGGCTTGCCGAGGAGGCCAACCAGCGCGTCTTCGATGCTCGGGTTGTTAACGCCGCCGGAGGTGAGGAGCAGCTTCATATGCCCGCAATTATGCGCCCCGTGTGGGTGCCTCGTGCGGCGTACACGGCACGGCCCCGCCACGAGTCGCAGCGGGGCCGCCTTTGCTAGGTGCGAAAGATTGCTAGGCGTTAGCCGCGCAGCACGTCGATCAGCGGGGTGGTGGGCCGCCCGATCAACCGCGCCAGGTCCCCGCCGTTCTCCTCGAGCCCGCCGTGCGCGGTGGACTGGTCTACACCGACCAGGAAGCCGATCATGCCAGCGGGTAGCCCGGCGGCTTCTAACGCCGCCGTGTGCTCCTCGGCAGTCACGTTCTTCAGCTCCATCGGCTTGCCCGTGACGGCGGCGAGGTCGGCGGCTAGTTCGTCTTGGGTCCAGGCCACGTCGCCGGCCAGCTCGTAGGCCTTGCCCTCGTGCCCATCGTTCAAGAGAACCTTGGCGGCCGCCTCGGCGTAATCGCCGCGCGCCGCGCTGGAGACCTTGCCGTTGCCAGCGCTGGTGAGGAGGACGCCGCTCTGGCGCACCTGGCCCAGGGTGGGGAGGTAGTTCTCGTGGTACCAGCCGTTGCGCAGGAAGGTGTAGGCCATGCCCGACTCGGCGATGACCTGCTCGGTGGCCTTGTGCTCGCTCGCCAGCGGGTTGTCGGAGGTGGGTGCGTGCAGGAGGCTCGTGTAGACGAGGCGCGAAACGCCCGCCTCCTTGGCGGCGTTCACAACGGCCGTGTGCTGCGGCAGTCTCTTGCCGGGTTCGCTGGCCGAAACGAGGAGCAGGCGGTCCACGCCGGCGAGGGCCTGGGGCAGCGTGCCCGGCTGGTCGTAGTCGGCAATACGAACCTCCACGCCCTTGGCGCGGAGCGGTTCGGCCTTGGTGGAGTTGCGGGCAATGGCCACGATCTTAGGGGCGGGGTGGCTGGTGAGGAGCTCGTCTATGACGGCGCTGCCCAAACCTCCGGTGGCACCGGTTACGGCGATGGTTGGCATGATTGAGTCCTTTCGGGGAGCGGTTCCGCGGAACTGGTTCGCGGTCGCAGCTCAGCGGCTGCCTCGAACGAGTATACACTAACTTTACGAAAGCGCTATAGATTCCACAGTGTGCTAAGGTGGCGACATGCTGAGCCGCAACCTCGCTGCTGATGGGGGCTTCGATGTCTTCAGTGCCAACTGCCCGTCGCGTGCCGCTCTAGCCCACGCCACCGGGCGTTGGGGCGCGCTAACGCTGGCGGCGTTGACGGCTGGACCCTTGCGCTTTGGCGCAGTCCGCCGGCGCGTGGACGGGATCAGCGAGAAGATGTTGTCGCAAACGCTGCAGGAGCTGGAGCGCGACGGCCTGGTCCACCGGGCGGTCCTAAGCGAGAT
>Ga0172382_10008969_pt1 | contig 13767 bp, 8 predicted proteins | sample Leawel138RmetaG_FD_122245 | JGI IMG/M metagenome (GOLD analysis project Ga0172382, IMG submission 122245) | Leachate microbial communities from a municipal landfill in Southern Ontario, Canada - Leachate well 138R metaG | ecosystem: Engineered > Solid waste > Landfill > Unclassified | place...
GGTTTCGGTTCATTATTCTTCATAAGACGTATCCTTTCTTTGCCCCTCTGCAGAGGGGTTCTTGAGATTTAAGTGACGCTAAAGGATACGTCTTTTTTATTGGCGTACACAAGAATTGGTTATGGCTCGAGGCAAATTGCAAAACCATACTTTTCCAAAAAAACTTGACATGCGTTCCAGTTATGATCATATTGGTATGACCGTCAGACAATTCTCTGCCGGTCATATTTATAAAAGGAAATGGAAAATGTCTGAAAAACCAGTCTATTTTAATCCAATTAGAAGCAAAAGGACCTTCGACGAGATCTCTACAGAGATCAAAAAAATGATCGTTAAAGGCGTGTTTAAGCCAGGGGATAAGCTGCCCGCCGAATCCGAAATTGCCCGCCAGTTCAACGTGGGAAGGCAGACTGTCCGCGAAGCATTGCGAATGCTGGAGTTGTCGGGATTTATTTCGATACAGAAGGGCGGAGGTGGCGGCGCCGTCATAACGAATACAATTATCAATACGATCAGCAATTCTTTTCTCGATGCCTTCCAGATGAAGAGTATATCTGTTAAGGAGCTTACCATTGCCCGTATGGAAGTTGAAAAACTCGTGATATCTCATGTCATAGATGACTGTACGGACGAAGATATTGATATTTTAAACAGGAATATAGAGGCCGCAGGCAACAAGATCAACCTTGGCATCCAGGCCTTTGAAGAAAATATCGGATTTCATATGCTTCTTGCCCGTGCTTCAAAGAATGGCGTTTTCGTCATCGTTGTACAATCCATTATGGCAATTGTTGCAGAATTTTTAAGCCGGATTCCCCAGACGCTCGAGATATCCACAAGAATTTGGAGCGAACATAAGAAGATGGTCGAAGCTATCATGAGACGGGATAAGAATGAAGCAATGGTTTTAATGGAAGATCACCTCGGGTTCGTTGACAGACGATTTAACTCTTCCATGGAAGAAATGGTTCGAAAAAATAAAATATAAAAAAGAAATGGATCCCGGTCAAGGTATAACCAAACGTAAGGAAATAGATTAATTAATCTTTCATCGTAACAGACATTACCTCATTTTCCTAAACCAATATCAATTCAACCAAACTGTAAAGAAAAATCACTATTTTTGTTGACATCATTTTTTTGGTTGTATAATATGGTCATATTGTCAGACATTCAGGCAATACGATATTGAGACAAAAGTGATGCAATGGGCAAAAGGAATCAAAAATCGAAGCTTAAGGGAGGTAATCGGGTTATGGCATCAAAATTCATGTCTATCGTAATTGCGGTTTTGGTTATGTTTTTTTCAGCAGCTGGAATAGTCCAGTCGGCACCGGAACTGATTCCCATGTATACGCTGCCGGCGGGGGGTACCGTGTATGTGCTGGGAGCGGGCATAGTTAACGTCAGCAACAAACATATGACCGGAACCAAGTTTGTACAACAGGCATCAACGGGCACGCTGGACATCGTCCGGAAGATGATGCAGAAAGATATGCAAAAGAAAAGCGCCTTCGGCATTTTCGCAACAGTTGACGGTTATAACGCGTATAAGGGAAACAACGAGTACACACGCAGGCCTTTTACGAATCTCAGGGCGGTTACCTTTATAAACAGTACCGACCTTTATCTCGTTGTACGCACCAAATCACCTATCCAATCATACAAGGACTGTAAGGGCAAGAGACTCGGTATCGGCGCGGCCGGCAGTACGATGGCGAATACAGCCCTGTTTCTGCTTGAACAGCACGGTATAACGAAGGACGCATTCAAGGCACAGTACTATTCATACCGTGAGATTGTGGAAGGCATCCAGGATAACAGTTTGGACGGCGGCTTTCTTGCAGGCGGGTTCCCTATCGCGGCCTATACGGAACTGGCTACTAACTTCGACGTGCGCATCATCCCCGTCGACGAGGCGGTCTTAAAGAAACTTTCGCAATATCCCTACTACTATCGGAACGTCGTGAAGGCTAAATCGTACAAAGGTATAGATAAGGATGTTCCGATCATGGGATTTATGGTCGGTCTCCATACTAACGCAAACGCCGATCCCGATCTCGTGTACAAGATGATCAAAAACCTTTACGAGAACAAATCCGCATATTATGCGGTCCACTCATCTGCGAAGGAACTCACTGTCAAGAATGCCGCCAAGGGTTTTGCCGAGCCTTTTCACCCCGGGGCCGAAAAGTATCTGAAAGAGATTGGCGCTTTAAAGAAGTAGTCCGTAAAATCCAACGGCGGAGGAGCACATGACTGATTCAACTGGTACAAACCCTGCAACAGCTAAACCTGGCGGTAAATCTCTCAGGAGTATCATAATCTTCATCACAGCAGTGGGAATGGCAGCATTCCAGATATACACGGCAGGGGTCCGCCCCTTTCCCGGTGTCATACAGCGCATCGTCCACCTTGTTTTTGTAATGGTACTCGTCTTCTTGATGTACCCGCTGCGGGCCAAAAGCACCGACAAGGAAGAGACAAATATTCCAATGGAAGACCGGAAGCTTTCAGTGCTCGACGTATTGTTGGTGCTTGTGTCCGTCTTTATAGGCAGCTATGTCTTTATCGAGTACGAGGCACTGAGCTTTAGGACCGGCATGCCGAACCTGCTGGATTCATGCGTAAGTTTTGCCGGTATACTTCTCGTGCTCGAGGCCACGCGCCGGATGATCGGCTGGCCTTTCATCATTATCTGTCTTCTCGGGTTTGTTTACGTTGCATTCGGGCAGTACCTGCCCGCCTTTATGGCGCATACCGGGTTTAGTTTTGAGGAAACGATAAATTTCAACTTCTTCAGTACCGAAGGCATCCTCGGGTTGCCCCTGGGCGTCTCTTCCACAACGATCGCATGTTTCATCATATTCGGGGCATTTCTGAATGTCTCCGGAGCGGGGTCTCTCTTCATTGACATGGGCCTCGCACTGTTCGGAAGGTTTCGCGGCGGGCCCGCGAAAGCAGCGATCCTGGCATGTTGCCTCTTCGGTATGATTACCGGCAGCCAGGTAGCGGCCGTGGCGGCCGTGGGTGTCTTTACGATCCCTCTCATGGTGCGCACGGGCTATCAGCCTATGACAGCGGCATCTATCACCGCACTGGCCGGAACGGGCGGAATGCTGGTTCCTCCCGTTATGGGCGCGGTCGCTTTTATCATTCCGGATATGATCGGCGGTACCTATTGGGACGTATGCCGGTCGCAGCTCATTCCGGGGCTTTTCTTTTACGTGGCAGTCTACATGCTGGTAGAGCTCCAATCCGCCAAGCTTGGCCTCAAGGGCGTTCCCAAGAGCGAACTGCCCGCGATGGGCAAAGTATTAAAAGAACGCGGCTACATGATCCTCCCGATCATTGTCCTTCTCCTGGCCATTGCGGTCCTCAAGTTTTCACCGGTAAAGGCGGGGTTCTGGGCAATCGTCTGCTGCGTTCTGGTTAGTTACATATCTCCGAAGACGCGCATGACGCCGAAGAAGATCCTACTGGCTTTCCAGAAAGGGGCGAAGGGGTGTCTTATCGTTGCCATCTGCTGCGCTTCTGCCGGCCTTATCACCGGTGTCATCAGCATGACCGGAATGGGTGAGCGCTTCTCGGATATTCTCATCATGCTTTCCGGGGAGAGCCTGCTTCCCCTGCTTTTCCTTACCATGATAGCGTCCCTCGTAATTGGTCTTCCGTTGCCGCCGGTCACGTGCTATCTCATCCTGGCAGTAATTGCCGCTCCTGCCTTGATAAAAGCGGGAGTTAATCCCATGGCGGCCCACCTGTTCGTTTTCTTCTTCGGCGCCTTGGGCAACATAAGCCCTCCGGCTGCTCCTACCTCGTTCACCGCGGCCGGTCTTGCAGGAACAGATCCAATGAAAACGACGAATATTACCTTTATGTACTGTCTGCCCGCATTTTTTGTCCCGTATCTGTACGTCTTCAGGAACGAGCTCCTGCTCATGGGCTCACCGTTGAATATTGTGGCGATCATCATCACGTCTTTTCTCGGGATAAGCTGTATGGCGGTTGCTTTCCACGGGTATCTTTTGAAGAACATAAAGGTCTTGGAACGTCTTTTATTCTTATTGACCGGCATTGGCCTTATCTACCCGAATTGGGTCATAAACGTCGTCGCACTCGTGATGGCAGGCATCCTGACGGGTATTCAACTTATATCCGTAAGGCGACAAGCGGTTGTCTCGCTCGTCAAATGATACACGTGTGTTTCTAAATCGTATAGGAGGATTATATGAAATGTATTGATGTTCACAACCACCTGTATCCGCAGGCATGGATGGAATATCTCGACGGAAGAGCGGGATCTCCCACCATGAAAAGGACCGGGCCGACAAGCATGATCTTCTATAGTGACGACATGCGTCTCGCTACCATTAGCAGAGCGGGGCACTATGATCCGGAGCCGCGTGTCAAGGATATCGACGAATACGGGATCAGCACGCAGATCTTAAGCCTCACGTGCCCGTCAGTCGAGCTTATAACGGCGAAAGAGGGTGTTGAGTGGGCCAGGAGAGTCAACGATTACATGGCCGAAGTATGCGCCAAATACCCGGGAAGATTCTATGCGTATGCGACTTTGCCCTATCAGGATGTCACGGAATCCGTCAAGGAATTGGAAAGGGCGCACAAGCTGGGAGCAAAGGGCGTCATGCTCTTTTCGAACCTGGCAGGAAAGCCTGTCTATGCACCGGAATTTTACCCGATCTATGAGGCTGCAGCCGAATATGATATGCCGTTCTTTATCCACCCGGCGTCTCCGATCACGTCAGATGCCATGAGAGTGGCACAGATGCCTCTGCCTCTCTACGGGTTCATTATGGACACCACCATGGCGATCTCGGGATTAATATTCACCGGTGTTCTCGAAAAACTCCCCAAATTGAAATTCATCCACGGTCACCTGGGCGGTGTTTTCCCTTACATGGTCGGCAGGATCAATGACTGCTACAGGTCATATGCGGACGACCACGGCTATTATAAATTACCAAAGGAACCGAGCGAGTATTACAAAGAACAGGTATGGGATGACGTTATCTCCTTCCATATCCCCTCGATGAAGTGCGCCCTTGAGTACATGGGCGCCGATCATCTCCTGATTGGCACGGACTATGCCCATCCGATCGGAGGTCCCACGAAAGCCGCAGAATTCGTTCGGAAGCTGCAACTCAGTCAGGAGGATACCGAAAAAATATTCTACAAAAATGCCATGAAACTCTTTCACATAGACCCCTAACCTCCCTAACCCTCAAGTAGCACAGCGGTCCGACAAGTATCGTCGGACCGCTAATTTGAACGATCCAGCAAGAATCAGAGGAGGACTAACTTGAAGAACTCAGTTTTGGTAATGCTTGCTTTATTCTTTCTCATCCCTGCACTTGGCAATGCGGGTAACGTATCAAGCAGGTACGACGTAACATTCGGCGGTTACGTGAAATACGATTTCGGTTACAACACACAGAATCAGAGTTCGGATATTGCGGTTGCCAGGCGAGAGAGCGGACCGTATATTAAAAATCTAGCTGATGAATACGGCAACACCTATCAGACGGCTGCCGAGACCCGCTTCAATTTCCTGGTAAAGGGTCCGGAGTTGTGGGGCGCAAAGACCAGCGCATTTATAGAAGGTGATTTCCGCGGCGTATCCACTGGCAATTCTTACGGCGGATTTCAGCTGCGGCATGCGTTTATGAATCTCAAATGGCAATCGGCCGACCTGATGATAGGCCAGAATTGGCAGCAATGGGGCATGCCGTACTATCCTGCAATGATCAGTCTCCAGGATTTCGCACAATACCTCAAAGGTATCAGGACACCCCAGATCGCGTTTCGTTATTTCTTTACGAAAGAATTCAACGTGATGGCAGGCCTGACATCCGCAACAACATGGTATGGTGCAGTGCGCCAGCATAACGACGATTATGCAAGAAGTTCCTGGCCGGGCCTCCAGGGAGAGATCGCTTATTGGAGCGATCGATGCGGCAGGATCGGTCCCAATAATCTGAAATTCGGTCTTGGCGGCTATTACGGGAAGGAAAAGAAGATAACACCGGCTGCAGCGGCATCATCGACCGGCTATCACGATGACACCCTTGATGCATGGCTGACCGCTTTCAGGTACAGTATTCCCATCATTCCTGAAAAGCAGAGCAATAAAGCCATGGCGTTATTGCTCAATGGCAACTTCTTCTACGGTCAGAATGTTGCGGGAAATAACTGGTTTTATCCCGGCGGGGCGAGCAACGGTTCCTACTGGAGAAACCAGACGACTTACGAAGGAGCCGCTCCGACAGTGTTCGGACTTTACACACAGGCTTCATTCTGGTTCACGAACAATCTCTGGATGAATACGATGTATGGCTACCTGAAATACAATTACAGTGCTGTAACCCGTGATGCTATGCCAAACAATGTCAACATGATGCAGACTTATGCCTTAAATCTTTTGTGGGACGCAAACCCGAGTGTCAGGTTTGGGTTGCAATGGATGAACATTTTCACCGGCTATAACTATGCTACCGTCGCGAATGGCAAGTACAATAATGATCGTACCGGTGTGGTTAACCAGTTTAAGTTCGCGGCTTGGTATTTCTTCTAAAATCTCCAGCAAGAATTGCAGGCCCCTTCGGGGGCCTTTTTATGTCCGCCAGGCGGAGAACACTGACTTGGAGTGAAATTCTTTATGGACCCTGATGGCGGACGAGCGGAACGCACAGCGTGGCCGGGGATGATGAGCGCGGCCAACGAGGCTATGCTCCCATGATGAACTCGCGAAACAGACCCTGAAAGGGACCGTGAAGGCGTGTCTGGAAAAGATACGGGGGAAAAGGCGCGCCGTGAATACGATTCAAAAGGTTGAAGAGAGATCGATCCCGGCGAGGTCATGGCCGGCATGGCCGCCGGTGACATCCACCCGAAAACTGTTATTAACCATCATCTTTCTGAATGCGCGTCTTCTTTTTGGTTTAGCCGTTTCACAGGCAATTTCAACGAAGTTGACGGTCATCGCTTGTACGAGGCCGCATTCTTTCCTCTTAAAGTCGATGCAAATGACTATTTCAGAGATGATTGCCTCCGAGAATTAAGAAAGGAATTTCAAGCAGTCATCTCATCTGCCGTCCATCATTTTATCTTTGTATCCAAGGCCCTGCGAATTGCCGCCACCATATCCCGTTTGCTCACTGATTTCATGACAAATTCCTTGATCCCGGTTTTTCTACCCTTTTCCGGTATAACAGTCTCGTCATAACCCGTGCAAAGTATGATGGGAATATCGCTTCGCACCTTCAACATTTGACGTGCGAGATCCATGCCGGTCATGTGGGGCATCATGTAGTCCGTAATGACGAGGTCAAATCGATAGGGCTCCCTTTTGAAAAGCTCCAGCGCCTCACTACTGCTGGTCGTCGCAATAACCTCGTAACCGAGCTTGGTCAACCTCTCGTTGTTCAGTTCAACCAGTGTCTCCTCATCATCGACAAAAAGGATGGATTCCTTGTTTCCTTTTGCAGGAGGCGTTTCCTCTTCCATGCCGCTGGCTTGCGACTCCATTCTGGGTAGATAAACAGAAAACATCGAGCCTTTACCCCGTTTGCTTTCAACTCCTATGAACCCGCCGTGGCTTTTTACGATGCCGTGGACTACGGAAAGACCGAGACCGGTCCCCTTTCCTTGGGGTTTGGTAGTAAAAAAGGGATCAAATATACGTTCGAAGATCTCTGGTTTCATGCCGTGGCCTGTATCTCGTACTTTGAGCGTTACATACTCCCCCGGTTTCATGTGGGGACAGGGAACGTTCCTGTCGAAGCAATCTTTCGTAATGCTTATTTCAAGCACGCCTCCTTTCGTTGCCATGGCATCGGCGCCGTTGGTACAAAGATTCATGAGGACTTGATGTATCTGTATGGGATCCGCCAGTACCGTGTCGTCTTCGGTCAGGAACTTCGATCGTATTTCGACGGTTGCAGGGAGTACGGGTCTCAAGAATTTAAGGGCTTCGTCTATTATTCCACTCAAAGCCACGGGTTTTTGCTCATATCCCGTCTGACGGCCCAACTTAAGAATTTGCCTCACGAGATCCCGTCCCCTATGCGCCCCTTTGAGTACGATCCCCAGTCGCCGGTGTTCCTGGCTGTCAGGAGGCGCGTCGTCTCGCAGCATTTCGGCGAAACCGATAATCCCAGCCAAAATATTGTTAAAATCGTGGGCGATTCCCTCTGCAAGGGTACCAATAGCCTCCAGTTTTTGGGACTGACGAAGCTCAGCCTCAAGATGTTTCAACTCAGTTATATCGCGCAGGCTTTCTATGGCCCCCATTACCAGACCCCTCCTGTTAAAAAAGGGGGATGCGTGTCCTGCAAGACAGGCGCCTTTTCCGTCACGAAGCATGGGGCAGAACACCTCGGCGTACAGAAGTTGTCCTTTCCTCTGAACTTGTCCGTAGTCCTTTGGCAACTTATCGGGATCCATAGCGACATAGTCGATTAAGATGGGTCTTCTTTCACCGTAAAAGGGGATGGAATAGGCGTAGTCACCCTTGCCGATGATCTCTTCCTTCCTGATCCCGGTCATCTCTTCGCAGGCATGGTTCCATGCTATCACCTTGCCCTCGTGGTCAATGACAAAAGTAGCATCGGGCAGGAACTCTATAATATCAAAGAGTCGTTGATGGGCGGCACGAAACTCCTTCTCGGCTTTTTTTCTTTGCGTAACGTCTGAGAAAATGGTGACGGTCCTGCCGTCAGGCAATCGGGTAGTTCGAAACTCCAATTCCTTCTCAGCCCCTCCCTTGCAATGTACGGTATAGGTCCTGTCAACACCCCCTATCGTCACATCTCTTTTCCACGTCTCTATTATCATGTTCCTGTGATCCGGATCGGGATAGGCCTTCTTGAACCATGCTATTCCCGTCGGCAGATCTTCTATTGTATATCCTGTTATCCTGGAAGCCTCGGGATTGACCATAAGGAACTTTCCGTCGTGACCGTTCACAAATATGCCGTACGGCGCTTTGTGGAGAATAGCAGAAAAAGCTTCTCTTTCTTTTTTGAGCAACTCCTCACTCTCTTTGTACCGCGTGATCTCCCGGACGAAAATCGCTGCCCTTGATACCTTGTCTTCATCGGTCGAAACGGGGTAAGCGTAAAGCTCAAAGAACCTCCCTGCCCTTGAATCCTGGAAATGGACCGGTTCGCCTGTTGCAAAAACTCTTTCCCACTGTTTCTTTCTCGATCCGGCCACATCTGGTGGGAAGTAGTCGTATATGCACGTCCCAACAAGTTTTTCCACTGTCGTACCCAACCTTTTTGCCCCTACCATGTTTGATAGGAGAACGGTACCTTCCCTGTCAATGAGCACCAAACTTTCGTGGGTTGCGTTCATCATCGCGTGCAAGACCGCCTCTTTCTCCTTCAAGAGCGTTCTTGCACGCCCCATTTCCGGACTCTCCAGTCCACCGATTTGCCGATGAACCTCACTCGACTTACTCGTATGCAGCCCTTCAATTTTATCTTTATCTTTCAAGTGTTCCTTCTTGAGGTTAATACGTACCCGGCATCATATCCCAGTGTGCCAGGAAGCTTGTCTCCCATGTTATAACGAAGCTACGCACTTTAGTCGTGGGAGGAATGCGGAACGAACTCTAACATTTGCTGTAGTACGAGGCGATTGACGAAAGACCATGGCGGGGGTCCGGTTAATGATTTCTTGCAGGTCCTCGATATTTGCGTATGATAAGTTCATAATTCTTCGATAAAATATATCACATCGATACATATGAGATGATTATCGAATAATTATGACACTATTATGACAAACCGTAATGACTATTTCACATAGATGCGAGATAGGCTTGCAGGTTTATTTTTTTATAGGTCAGTCCGAGCTTGTTTCGAATCCGTTGTTTGAGGGTATTGACCGAAGTCTCTGATATGCAGAGTATCCGTGCCATTTCTTTGGCCGTCTTGCCTTCCCGTATCAAGTTTGCCACCCTAATCTCTGCCGGAGTAAGGCTTGAATACGCGGAAGCCATCTTCCGCATAAACGGGGAAACGATATTTTTCAGGTTCTTTTCCAGGGTCTCCAGATAGGTCGACTGTTGTTCATCCAGATACCGTTGCCTTAGATTGTCTATGTAGGGCAAGACAAGCTCCTTCACATTGTGGGAGATATTGCTTTCCAGCTCGTTCTTATCTTTTTCTCTCTGCTCTAACAGTACCTTCAGTGCAGTATTCAGTTCCACCAGCCTCGCAGATTTCAGTTCAATATCCCGCTCGAACTCCTTTCGGTCGGTAATGTCCAGCATCATCCCTGATATCACGTCTCCTTCGAGGATAGCGTTCATGAGCAAAAATTTTGTGTTTCCTCTTCTTGTGACCATTTCGAGCTCGAAGTTGCAAACTTTGCCTGTTTCTTTCAGAAGTTTGATAACATTCTTTCTGTCATCACGGCTCTTGTACCTTTCAAACGTTTTAGAGAGCAGAATATCTTCCGGCGATTCAAAATCAAATATTCTCGCCATTGCTTCATTTACAAAGAGGTGGTCGCCTCTCAGGTTTGACTTGTAAATACCCACAAGAGAGTTGTCCACAAGGTCTTTATATTTTTTTTCCGATTTTGTTAATTCGCTTGTACGTTCGGCTATCCGCCGTTCAAGATGGTCCCTGTATTCTTTAAGTTCCTCTTCCGCTTTCCTCTGTTCCGTAATATCTTCCAGAATCCAAAGAATGCCTGCAGACATATCGTGAGGATCAACGGCCTTGCCGTTATATTTGACCCACATGCGGGTCCCGTCACGTCGCAATAGTTCCTGCTCTGTTTGATATGTAAGACCCTTGCCAAGGATAGAATAGGCCTCGGATCCCAGGCGTTCGTAAGCTTCTCCGGAAGGATAGAGTTTTGCCGTGGTCTGGTTTATCAATTCATCTTTGGAGTATTGAAATATTTCTTCCATCTTCCGGTTCACCCACACCTGCCTCCGGTTCCGCACGAGGGATATGCCGACATTCGCGTTATCGAGAATGATGGCTTGTTCAGCCATGATGCGATGCAATTGCCCCTGCAGTTCTTTCCGCTCATCTATTTCTCGCTGAAGCTTTTCATTTGTCCTTATCAGTTCGGCGGCCCGTTCTTTTACCAGTTCCTCCAGGTGTTCGTAATGCCGCTCCAGCTCTTCCACTGTCCTTCTTTGATCTGTAATGTCCTCACCGGAACTGAGTGTCCCCAGGATGTTTCCCGAATCGTCTTTAACCAGGGTATTGTGCCAGGCAATAAGCCTTCTTTCATTGTTCTTTGACACTATCTCGTTTTCTAAATATTCTGCCGCCGAAAGATTTCCTGCCATTAGTTCTGAAAAGGCAGCCTTGGTTTTATCCCGTACGATCTCCGGGACAAATACGTCGAACCAGTTCCTGCCCACTACGTCCCGGTCTTCGCAACCCAGAATGTGGCATCCTTTCTTGTTTATAAGCGTGACCTTTTGATCACGGTCAATAGCAATGAGGATAACCCCTGCAATATCAAAATAATTCCGCGCCACGTCCTTTTCCGCCCTTAGCGCCTCTGTCCGTTCTTCCACCAACTCCTCGAGATACTCCCTGTACCTCTTGGCTTCTTCGTCCGCCCGCCTGCGCTCGGAAATATCGGTCCCTATGCAAAGGACCTCCCGGGTATTTCCGTTTTCGTCAAGAACAGTCCTGTTTGTCCAGGCAATCCATATTCTTTCACCGTTCTTTCCGAGACACTCATTTTCTTGATACTTCCATTTCTCGGGAAAGAGGTTTACATCCTGTATAACGTCAATCATGGGCCGGCCGGATGAGTCCGTTTCAGGCAGAATGGTGCCCACCACGTTCTTTCCCAATATTTCGTCGGCGGCATAGCCGAAGAATCTTTGTGCGAACTGGTTGATAAACAGGATGCACCCGGCTGCATCGCGCTTATAGATAATACTGTTTGCATTTTCAACGAGCTCCCGGTACTTCTCCTCGCTGTCTCGCAGGGCTTCTCTCGTCGACTCCGACTCTTGAATGCGGATCTTCAGTTCACCCCTGAGATGGAGATTCTCATAGGCGACTTGCGCGGGATAGGAAAGCTCGTCCCCAAGGAGGAGTGCCGCAACGGTCTCATTGCTGTGTCTGCTTATTCCGTCGTCGGATACGCCCTGTTCTCCAAAAGAATAAAAACCCACGACAGGAAGGGACGGGAACAACTCGGCGGCCCTCGCTATCTCTTCTTTCACCCTCTCCTTCAGAATCCGCGACCGGAGGGCACACGAAAAGATAATGGCTATTGCCGGCGAGGATATGCCTGACCGGAGAACCGCCTTCCACATCGCCTCTCTTCCTGAGAGGATCATATCACCCTCCACAGGCTCCATGACGGTGAGCGTTGTCCCTTCTGCCAGAGGCTGGGTCATCCGCAGGCCTCCCCTGGGAGTGAAGTAACTCGCGACGCTGAGGTTGTAATGTCCCGTGGCATCCATGATTCCCAAAGGGAACCCCGTGGTAAAGGTAAGATGATTCCCCTCCAGTCTGTCCTTGGGTGTATCCAAAAGCTCTGCATAGACGTCTGCCGCCGCTCTTCCGTCGAGGGTTATGACCTCGTGACCCTCAGCCGAGGTGATAACGGCTGTCCGGTTACTTGCCCGGAACCCGTGAGCAACCGCAATGCCGTGCTTCAGACTTGTCTCGAATAGGGCAATGAGGAGGCTATCGGGGCGGGCCTCACGTCCTGAGAAGATGTAATTGGCCTCCATTCTCCAGTCATCCGCAGAAGAACCTCCCACGATGGGGATGCGTCCCAAGGAACGTTGTTTCAACTCCTCGACGATCTCAAAACTTTTTGAGTCCGCATGGAGGGTATTTCCCGGCGAAAAAAGCATGGCGAACATCGATTTGCCCCGTTGGGTGATTTCATTCCACATTCCGGGATTGCCGGATGAGAAGAATGGCAGAAGGCCGGGGATTGTCAGGGCTTCGGTCACGGCGTCCCGCCAGTTGCGGGATACATGGTGGCCCGTACCGATCCGAACCGTAAGATAGGGCGATGCGAGAACCGTGACAACGACGCTTTTCTCCAAAGTTTCCCCGTATATCTCGCCGGCCGTGGTGGTACCGATGAGGGGCGCCGTTCCGGTTATACTCCGAATCCCCGAAAGAAGCTTTTCTGGATTGTAATGGATCGAGGCAAAGACGATGACCACCGAAACAGGGTGGGCGATGATTGTCGTTAACGCCTCCTTTGCCGCCTCCCGGCCGACAAGAAAAGGGTCGTCACCATAGGCAACTCCAAATCCAGTTTCTATGTACATGTTATATAAAGCCTCTGCTACTTAGCATGCGTGGTTAATAAAAACGGGGCTCCCTTTTATGTAACATTATAACATCACAGGAAAGAAAAACTGAAATACCGGAGAGATCATTTGGGGAAGAAGCTGATTTACAACATGCGGTGGATACGATGACTTAGGGCTGACGGCGCTTAACTCCATCCACGCAGGTTCCCGGCCGGCATGGCGTATGACCCCGGGGTCGATTGCAGCCTGCCGGTATCTGTTTTTTGATACCCGCGCAATGCAGTTCCTTTTTTCAGGACGGCCAGCATCGCCGGAATACGGGAAGCAGTGTCCCTTTTCGTTTCGTAAGTTCAGCCTGCCGGAACCAGGGAGACCGTCAGGTCTTTTCCCGTGCCCTCTTGCGGATCGCCTCCACGATGTCCTCCAGGTCCTTTTTCGTATAGGAATGCAAAAGCCCCTGCGCCTTGTACCCTTCA
>Ga0172382_10008970_pt1 | contig 13767 bp, 24 predicted proteins | sample Leawel138RmetaG_FD_122245 | JGI IMG/M metagenome (GOLD analysis project Ga0172382, IMG submission 122245) | Leachate microbial communities from a municipal landfill in Southern Ontario, Canada - Leachate well 138R metaG | ecosystem: Engineered > Solid waste > Landfill > Unclassified | place...
CACCTACATACGCACCATATCCAATAACAGAACCTGTAGAGTATGAATTAGTTATTGTTGAGGAAGTATAATTACGCCTAACCAATCCACCTACATAACTACTATATCCAATAACAGAACCTGTAACTCCAATATTAGATAGTTTGCAGCCAGTTAAACGTGAAAACACACCCGCATAACCAGTAACCTTATTAACATAACAATTCTGCAATTCAAACCCATTGCCGTTGAATTTGCCATAAAATGTGTTAATCCAGAATCCTTCATAATTATAGATGTGCCAATATTTCTCTTCTGTATCTAATTCAGGACTAACGGTATTATCATAACCTTCCATATATGCAGTCTTGATATATATATCAGTACCAACAAGAACTTTGTCAAGATTTTCGTATGTAGTACCAGAAACCCAAGCAGATAATCCACTACTACTAACAGGATTAGTTGTCCAAGCATCACTACAATCAACATTTTGTCTCATTATGTATCTTGCTGTACTGCTAAGATTACTATTGATAGCCATAAATTGTTCAAAAGTATCAATAATATAATACTTCTCTTCACCACCTACGACCTTAAATGTTATCGAATCACAAGCAATACCACCAAGAGTATCGGAAACAATATCATCAGTATATTTCGATAAATCTATTATCTCCGTTGCAGGGTCAAATATTAGTTCTGCATTCTTTTTACTAATCTCATCTATCACAGTTGAGGCATCTCTGGACTTATACCATGTCAAAAGAGATTGATATAACGGAGGAAGGGCTAAGCCTCTTCTTCCTCTTCTCATCATATATGGTAGGAATGCTTGCCCTATCATAACTATTCCTCTGTGTCGAAAATTATTTCTATTGCGTAAGTTGTAGGAAGGAAGCCTGCATCTACTTGAAGTTTGTCAGCATATATCCAATGATAGTCTCCTGTATCAAAGCCATCAAATATTTTGGATACCATATGTGAGACATCAATCAGGCTTGTATTATGCTTTGACTCTTGAAAGAGCTTAAAGTTCTTACCAGCAACAACATCACTAGCTGAAAGGAGTTCTCCTCCTTGCTTGATTATTTTAAAAGCAACTATCGGTCCAACATCAATAGCACTATCAAACCCTGTTATTAATATCTTACGAGGGTTAGCATTCTTTAACGATTGAGTATAACTCATTTGTTTATCTCCTATTCTAATAATCTAAATAGTTTAAAGGTTTCTTTGTCTTTTTTACTTTAGCCTTTTCTTTAATAGACCTAAGTACTTCATCGACATTATATTTACTTGGAGCATATGAGTAGATATTAGCAAGGAACAGCCCATCTAATGTATCATCGTGCTCTCTATCGCCACTATTATAAGCCTCTGCCTCAAGAAGGAATGTATCTATGCCTTGAGCAGAGTCCAGATAGGATATTCTTCCTGCATTAATATCAGGCTCCAATCCTTCTATCCATTTAGTATTCTTGCTCTTATTACTCTGAAAGTCTCTGACGCTATAATATTCTTTACTGTTCTTCATATACTCTCTAAGCATATCTTCAAGGGCTCCTTGATAACCCTGTGTCTCTATAACTATAGTGATAGGATTATACTTCCGAGCAAGCTTCATTATCAAGTCCCTCTGCTCAGTAGGTTTTATCCGTTTTGCAATAATGTCAAGAATTATTTTTGACCCATCAGGCAAAACAGCAAGGACACAAATAATAGTATGGTCACTTTTTTCTTTAAGTGAGATAGCAGGATCGACTCCAATATATACATTACAAGGGATCTTGCTAAACGTAATAGGGTCAAACAGCCATGTAAGTCCAAGATCTGTATGGAAAGTATAGGTCCTTCTTCCTATCAAAGATGTATTAAAGAACATCATACCAGAAGACGCAGGTATGTGATACATCTCTTGCATCCAAGAAGATAACTGTCCTCTCTGTCTATAGTCCTCTTCCTTTTTGTTTAAGTAACTTACGGGGAATCTTGAAGGCCAAGCAGAGACTCCATCCTTCATTACAGGGACTTCCATATAGAAGCCATTAGGAGGCCTGAATGATTCGAGATTCTTAATTGAGGAAAGATGAGAGTCCTTGTGTACGATAGTACCAAAGAATTGATAGGTTGATTGTCCAGGGATACCAGCAGGGATAACCTGCCTGTCTATCCAGTCTTTAACTGCCTGTCTTTGTTTATCTGTCCCTGTATTATATTCAGACTCATAGTCATCGAGTATCATTTTTGTAACACGCATAGACTTCCATTTAAGTCCACGAATACGAGAACCATAACCCTTAGCTTTAATATAGACACCGTTAGCAGACTCCATGTCTTCTTTATTCCAGATGGCTCCTGTAAGATTACCGAACAAGGCTTTAATTATCTCATTATTGTCTATCTCATCAGCAATAGAGACCAGGTCTTTACTGGCCTGGTCTATCGATTCTGAGATAAGTAAAGTGAATGCTTCTTTTCCAAAACAAACATCTGACACACATTGTATAGTCTTACTCACAGTAGACTTAGCTCCTCCTCTAAAGATAACGAACCCATTATATTCATATCGTTTATTAAGAGCCTGATACATTTCATGATGAAACTTGGGGACTTCTTTTACTATATGCCCCATACAAACGTTCGCAAACGTTTCGTAATCATTCTTCATTGCCCTGTAAAGGTTCTGTAATTGGGTTGCATCAAAGTTAGCAAGGTCGTTTATGTTCATTTAACATGTCCTCTAAGCGTCTTAATTCTCTTCTCACTACCAGTATCAGGAGCTATATCTGCATCGAGTATATCAGCAGGAACGCCAGATAGTCCAAGTTTCTTAAGATCAAGATTAATCTCCTTAGTCTCATCTAACTGGTTCCTTCTTTGTTCTTGTATATTATTACTTGTAAAATTAAACAACGGTTGATTCATCTGGACAGCAGGTACAGCTCCTTTGTCAAGCTCTACGCCCTGCATACGTCCTAGCATCTTGAGTGCTTCTAATCGTTCTGCACCCTTGTTCTTAGGATTATCAGCTTCGGATACCACTCTGTCTATTATCCATTCAGCATCAATTCCTTTATTCTCTGCAATCTCTTTCAACTTATCTTTTAACATCTTCTTAATCCTTGGGGTTATTTTCTTTTTAGATATAGCTTTACCTTGGGATATATATTGTCCACACATAAGATGTTCAGTTCTTCTGTATGGCCTTGCCAAAGGATGTTCTTCAGGTGATCTTACCCCGGTATAGTTAGAATAAGGGTATCTTATTATACAGAAGCTACAATAATCAAGTATCTTTATTATACCTATCTCTGTAGTAATAGCCTTAAAGGTCTTATTCAGAATCCTAACATATAGTTCTGATCCGTCAGTAAGCTTAAAGAACTTATCACGGACATCCCTATAAGTAAGCTTCTTCGTATTATTCCGAAGGTCTATTATGTCGTTCTTGTCCTCAATATCCCATTCATGATAAAGGGTAACGTCACGTTCCAGCTGTCTGTATCTCACTCTAAACACTATCATTATTTATATTCTCCGAATAGAAAATTCCCTACGCAGTGAACAAACAAGCTACGCAGGGAATCAGTTGTACATCATTAAAGGAGTCACTATGTATCACCGTTATGGCGATACTATGAGTATATTGTTCTTTGTCAAGAACTATTATTACTATTTCTCTTTCCAGTAGGCTATATGTTTGTTAAGAGTCTTTCTGTATCTTTCCTTAATATACTTGCCATCAAGGTAATAAGCGTCCTCAGTATAGGAAAAACAGTCAGGAGCACACTTAATTCTCTGAAACTCTTCTGGATTATGGTCAGCTATAGATAGCCATCCATTCTTAATATTAGCTGCAGAAACTTTAAGCTTCTCAATATACTCTACCAATGAGTCTATACTAGGGAAAAGAAGCCCTGCTACCATAAGGGCATTGTCAGAAGAGAACTTATCGTAAGGATAAACAGAAAAGGTTACCTTAAAGTTAGCACCTTCTACAGTTATATCATTATACCACATCTTAGAGGAAGGCTCAATACTATCCACTACCACCCTAATAGCACGTGGAGGATTCCCTTCTGTACTTAAAAGGTAAGCATAGTCCCCTACTTTTAAATCTTCAAGCCTATCTGTTCTTTCCATGTAAATACCCTCTTGTCCCATTATATGTGTCCTTAATGAAAAAGCACTTCTCTATATCAATATTCATAGGAGTTAGTATATTCATGATCCTAATCATTGCATCTATTAGTTCAATAGCTACCCCTTCAGGCTTACCATCCTCCCCAAAGTAAACAGAAGGCTTGCCAGCTCTAAACTCTTCAACAGCTTCAGACAACTCACTATGCACAAGTGCAATGTTACCAAGGAAGTCTTCGTCAAACTTATTAAATCCATTCTTAACATTAGTCTCATGAACAATCTTAGCCATATTATTAATAGAAATCCCATTGTTGGTAAAATTATCAGCCTTGTATAAAAACTCAGAAGCTCTTCTTCTTATCTTACGTGCCAATTCATTGTCCAGATGGTCAGTCTTTAAGTAAAGATCCAGGATTCTTTCATCAAGAGGCAAGTATTTGTAAGGCATGTCTCCATTCTCTACAGTAAGTCTCACAATAGCCTTAACAACGCTCTCATTCTCTAAGACATCTTTACTTTTCTCTACAGTTTCTTGGTCTTCTGCTACAAGTTCCCTTAATATAGCCTCAATATCCTTAACAGAGACTCTCATTACATTGACTACATCCTTATTCACTTTCTTTCCCATAACATACTCCTTTTATTCTTCATTATTTTGTCTTAGTTCTAGTTCTTTCTCATTAACACTATAGTATTCACACTCATTAGGGTAAGGTCTCTGCTTTAGTTCATAATAAGCAAGCCTAAATAGGTCACTATCTGTTTCACTATTGACAGGATCATAAAGAAAAGCATCAATCATCTTACAATAAACAGAGCATACCCATTTAGTTACAGGTCGTCCGTCCTCTTCCACCTCAACATTTACATCAACAACTCTACAATGTTGACATAATGAACAGTCTATCATACCTTAAGCCCCTTATCTGCCTTCCTTTTATAGTCAGAACATATTCTATTAGGCATACGAAGAGCTTCTTCATCACCTAACATACTTGGTTTTAGTGCAACACTCTTAGCAAGACATGAGTAGAGATTAGTTTCTAAAACAGTATTATCGCCTATCTTACTTTCTATAACTTCAGTATTCAAATTCTGACAAGTCCAGCATATATTATCCTTACCAGGCCTTTGGCTACACTTAAGTTCATGGTTTTTACAATGTCCTTTGGACAAATACTTCTTCCTACAATACCCACATAGATATACTTTTCTAGTCTGTATTACCATCTTCAATCTCCTTTACTTCTCTTACTAGTGTATAGTTATAAACAACATTATCATAAGGCTCATATATACTGGCAGACACTCTAGCATATCGTGTCTTACCTGCATCTTTCAATAAATCAGACAAGGATTCCATAACCCTATCTTCTACCTTAGAAAACTCATCATAGTTAATTAAATCATCACATCTTTCTTTCATATAGACCTTCCATTACATTTCCTATATAGACAATATCTTGTTTATTAAGCTCTGAAAGGCTGATTTCTACGTCCTTCTTTTCCCATTTACTATATGGTACGCATACAAACTCAGGGCCATTCCTCTTTATAATATATGGTTGATTCTCATAGTAGTGTCCGTAGAACATAAACACATCATCCTCATACAGGAATTCACCATATCTATCATCAGCACCTGAATACTGTCCTACAGACTTACCTATAACGAGTCCTTGTTCGATTCCATCATCCACTATAACAAAGTTATCTACTATAATACCATCACGATATCCAGAGCTTACTATAAGATTACCATAGAGGTAACCATCTCTTTCCTGACTCCATCCTCTAAACGAATATAATGTGTTCTTTCTTTGCATTCATTACTCTCCTTTAAGTTTATTCATCGTGCATCCATTTAGCCAAGACATACAGTCCTAGTACTATAAGAACAATATGTAAGAATAGCATATTAGCTTCTCCTAGCCATTCTACTAGTACTATTCATTTCTTTTTCAATATATTCATTAGCCTTATCAGTCTTACCATCAAGCCAAGCCTTAAGCAATCCTCTCATCCTGCTACTTGGAATATATAAATTAATAGGCTTCCTATCCCTTATAGCACTCCTAAACAGCCATTGTACAAGCTCAGACAAGGCAAATAAGTTATTATCAATATCTATACCGTGATTAACAAAGTAATTATAGACAATAGGATTCTCAAACCTATTAGCAAGGTATGCACAGTTACTCCTATCCCTATAAATATTAGTAGCCCTACTAGTCATAGGTACAAAAGCCTTAACATAATTATAGACAGTAATAGAAGGATCTCCATTAGCATTAATTTTACAGGTCCAAAGACTATCTCCACTATTAGCTTTAGCTATATTCTTAAAGTAATTAACTACTGCCTTAGAAAGAACAGTCCTTAATCTATACTTAGTCTTATCCATATACCACGTAGAGCTTAATGAGTTCTTATCAAGACCAACAGAGTTTAACTTCCCATCATATATATTAATAAGATCCTTATATTCCTCTCCTGAATATGGCCTATTAACTCCTTCCTTTAACTCAAAGTTCTCTACAGAGTAATAATTAAAACCCTTACCACCTGCTAACAAGTAATTACACATAGACTGACCATCAAACATATAAGTAAGTATATGTATCTTCCTGAATGAACTAAGTATATTTATAGGAAATTCCCAGACCATCATACAGTCTTGCAACATAAGGACATTACCAGTATCAATAATCTCAAACTCTCCAGAATATTTTATCTTATTCTGATTATATTCCCAACCTTTCTCAGTAACTCTTACACTTCCGTCATCATTAACTGCAATAAGCTCCTGTTCCAATAATAATTTTATATCTCCCTGACCTAATAGCATAGGACTTAATACAGTCATCACCTCGTCAAGTATAAGCTCATAACCCATAAACTCTATAAGCTCAGCCAAATCCTTACTAGATCCTCCTAATAAAGCATGACTTATTGCTATATGCTTACCTTGCTCCATTAATGATACTAAGTTCCTCTTCTTACTCCCCTCCTTAGGAGTAACCATATCAAATTCAGTAGACCTTATTATCCTATCTATCTCAGTTAAGTATGGAGTAACATACAGAAACCTAGTCCTATCGTTATTCTCATTCATATACCTTATAGCCCATTCTGTCTTACCTGTTCCACATGGACTATCTATAACATTAATCATATTCCTTTCTTCCATTATTAACTCCTTTATCTATTATTTATATATCCAACATATATAATAGTAGATACTTGTCAAGCTTTTTATTAACTAAATAGAATAAAAGGGGAGGGGGGTTTGTTTTCAGCCTGTCTTCCTATTTCTAAAAATACTTCATACTCTTTCTTTATAGGATTGCATTCCTAAATGCCTGATAATCAAATACTTAATTTTAAACATATCTGGTCAAAATAGATACAATGCCTAAATCACCATAAGATTGTAATCATATCTAGCCTATATCTAGGACTATACTACATACATCCCAAAATCATAATATAGCCTTACTAGCATTTCTTACTATCCTATCTTCTACTATATCTTTTAGGTTCAGCCTTACAAATCATTGAATAACAATACATTAATATCCAATATATCCAGTCAAAATAGATGAATCAATCCTTTCATTGAATGATTGTAATCATACAGCCTACACACGAGACAAAAATTCCTGAGGGGGTAATCCCTTACTCAACCTACCCTATTGTGATATAAATCACACCCGACCTCCTATATACCAAAAAAGAATGCTTTTTTATAGTAGTCCGGGTTATAGGGTAGTACTATTGTGATAGTAGTATAGTATAGTATAGTATAGTATAGTATATAGTAGTATAGTATAGTATAGTATTACTGTTGTGATAGTATAGTATGATCAGACAGTCTGGTCTTACCATACATCATAACCATAGACCAGTACGCACGAGCGTACGTGTGTCTACAAATTATAAGGAGCCCATTATGTTTGATATGAAACTTTTGTCTCAACTAGCACAGGCATCTATCGACCTTGATACTCAGGTAATGGAGTCAAGGAAGAAGATAGCACGGTCAGCTATTGAAGCTGAGGGTAACATGGCTGAGGCAGCATCTGCGTTTGCCAAGGACATGATTTCTAAATTTTCAAATAAATCCAACAAATTCAAAACCGAAATAGCTTCCTTAAGGGAGCTAAAGGATGAGATGAAGTTGGCTGGTGAAGATACCACTGAAGTAGACCAGACCATAAAGGCATACTTGCAGGAATGGAAAGCATTAGCCCTGAAAGGCGTTAAAGCTGATCCGACCACTACATCCTCATAACTTTACGCCTACGTATGTAGGCTTTTTTTCTATTAAGGGATACGACCAGACTAACCTGAGTATTGTATTCCGTAGAGTTAACAGGACGAGAGGAACGAAAAATAAAGGAGGAAGTTATGATAATAACTATCCATCATTCATTATTAGTCCCTGTTAATCTACATAACATTGAGAGGGTAGAGCAGTACACTGCTTATACTTATGATGGCTTAGTCATTGATGTATTCCCAGCAGACACACGGATCAGGGTCTATATAGACGATGAATTAATTGTGTGTGCTGTCTGTGATAATGGCATCATAACCGAAGTAGAGACAGACAATAGTCATTCTTTACTACGGTATGGTATTAAGGTCTTTACTATTTCATAATAATTAACAGCTATCTAGTGGCTATAATAAAGGACTAGAGAGGGCTAACCTAAGGGCTCATTTAAACAACATTATTTTAATACTTATAAAGGAGACCAGTATGGCAATAGAATTTAAAGCACCATTGTCTGAGTCAGAAGAAGAAAGAGTTAGTAAAAGCATTAAAGAGATATCTTCATTAATGGACAAGGCTTCTACTATCATGAAGAGCGAAATAGAACTACTGAAAGAGAAAGACCTTAAGAGTCTAAACATGAATCAAATAGTCCTTTTGGTAGCGTCTTATGTAAATGTACAAGAGTCATTAAAGGCCTTTATGGGGACATTAGTTCCAGTAGTTAAATAAATGTTCAAGTCCCTGTCCGGTAGCACCTAATTACAGATCCCTCCTTATATGTAGGATAGGGACTATCAGTTTAAAAATGCAGGTATGTTATAAGATAACATATGTGTTTATTTACTGGCTCAAAGGAAAGCCATCTCTTTAAACAGAGGTGGCTAACGTTTTTGCAACAGTTGCACTAATTATATTTCAATGACTAAATGAAGTATTAGTAATCATATTTACGAATACATGCTATCCCGGAGCAGTAAAGGCCGGGAGAGAGCTGACCTCAGTGCTCATGCGACTGTTACTACCCAGACCTCTACTGTTTAACTACATTTTTCAGTAGGGGTCTTTTACACTTTATTCCAGTAAATTAACTTTTAACCTTGGCTCATTGAGAGGCAACCGAAGCGTTTTGATCAAACCTTCCTGGTAAACCATACCTTTGGAAGCAGATCCTAGCATAGTATGTTTGCCCTCTCTTTCAGCCAATAAAAAAAAGGAGAAAAGAAAATGTTTTTTAATTCAGACAACAGAAGTAAATCTGGGAGTGCATTTTCCAGACTAATTAGAATGAATACAGACTTAAAAGAACTTGAAGTTTTTCTATCAAAAAGACAAGAGCCTTTCTTTGAACTCTTTATGGAATTCTTAGGAATATATTATCCCAAGTTCTTAGAGACAGAAGACCTAGACAGGCCTCCTACAACACTGATAACAAGATTCAGTGAATATATCTTTAATGAATATGGAGTTAATAAATACGGAAAGGTCATCAAGGATAACCTTATCGATTTTGTTAACAACAAGATATCTGAATGGACAATGAATTAAGGAGATAGTATGAAGCCTGTAGTAAAATTTACACCAGATAACAGCACAGGAGAACTTACTGGATATGTTGATGCTTATCTAGTTATTGAAGGGCAGCCCTATTGTATGGTCGTAGTTAATAACCACGAGATCTATGATATTCTCCCTCATAAAGTAAGGGTTATTGGTAGAACTATCAGTAACTAAAGGAATGAATTATGAGTTTATGGAAAGTAATTAAACGGATAGAAAAAATTAAAAAAAAGTATGGGTTCACAGAAAAACCAATACCTTGTAAATATTGTTGGGAAAATTTTAATATCCCCCTTTTATCTTCTTTTCCATTAAAATTATATATTAATTCTTCAGATGCTATTCTTAACGTTATTTCAAGAAAGAAAATCAATGGAACTGTTTATCAAGAAAGCCATATGATGACGATTGAATATTGTCCTAAATGTGGTAGACGTTTAAAACATCTTGAAACAGAAGAACAAAGAACTAAAGGAGCAAATTATGTCAAAATGTAGTTATTGTAGTAACAATAATAAAAGTAAAATGATTTCTGAACATTATGATAAGGATAATAGCCTTGATGTAAGAATCAATGCTAATGAGAAAACAATAAATGCTTGTGCAGAATGGAGTTTACGAAACAGTTATTATTATGGGAGTATTGAAACAAGCGTAAAGATAGCTTATTGTCCATTTTGTGGCAGGAGACTTTGAAATAAAGGAGTAAGATAATGACAAAGTCTAAATTGAAGAAAATGGAAATAAATGACACATACTATGTTATGGGAAGATGGATTGATGATTTCAATTCTGATGATAACTTTGTTATTATTGAATCTTATTATGCAAAAGAAAAAGCATTTAAACTCAGAGACTTATTAAATGAGCTCACAGAAATGGACATAGTATACTTTGTAGAATTTAATGAAGAGGAAATAAAGGAGTAGTAATGGAAACAAAATTAGGTTATGAACTATGGATCAAGGGAAGGAAGGCAAAAATTGGAAGTGAATTGTGGCTTGATAATGGAGATGGAAAATTAAAAGAGGTAACCATTAGTAAAATATCAATATTTAATTTTCAAGACCCACAAATAAGACTTAAAGATAAAAACAATAAGTATTATTTCTTCAGAATAGACGATTTAGGATTCATAGATAAGTATCTTTTTTGGGAAAAGCCTATAAAATATCAACTACCTGATACAGAGGGCAACTTGAGTGAGGTAAAGATTGAACAGCATGTGTGGGTAAGTTATAAGAATGGTAATGTTTATGAGGTGGTTATTAGTGGATTTAATAATGACCATATTGAGATCATGTTTATCTGCGACAACGGAAAATTACTTATTTCAAACAAGGAAGGACTAACACATTCTGGAGGAAGAGTAACTACCAATAAACCCTCACGATTTAAAGGCAAACAGGATTGGTCTCAAGCACCTGAAAAGGCTATTGCATGGGCAATTGACAATGATGGAGAGTCTTATTGGTTTGCAGAAAAACCTAGTCCTGGCCGTTATATGTGGCATTCTCCCAGTAATTGCGATAAGATCGCAGGATACCGTAACGACCTAGTTGACGACAGAGAAAATATGGAAGTAACAGATTGGAAAGACAGTCTTGTAATGAGACCAAAAGAATAATAAAGGAGAATAATATGCTTAGGTTTATAGTTAAATTAGTTGATACTCCTAATACAATGTATGCAGAATCAGTGGTAAGGTTTTATACATTTATTGACCCTAAAAAGTTGGAGGAGTTCCTAAGGAATAAATCTGAAACCCAAGTTATTGGTGTGGAATTAATAGAAGGAGTATAATATGATTAACTTTGAAGAGACATTTTACATGTTCTCATTAGAGAACGGTGTAGAAGTTATGGATTTAATAATAAGCGAAGAAAACCAGAGCACTATAATAGATGGGTGTCCATTTATTATGAATCCACTAGTTGGAGAGACGTATGCTTTTAATGCAGAAGATTTTGCTGATGGTCCATATATGTTTATAGGATCAACAGATCCTTACGAATTAAGAAGCTATATTATGGGCTTATTTGTAACCTTATAAAGGAGATAGTATGATTAAGAATATATTGCTATTCTTACTAATCCATTATGTAATATCATATTACTTATCACCACATCTAATCAAAAGGAACAGGGCTACTGCTCTTGTCCTAATTGATGGGTTTGTATGGGCATATATGATATCATGGGTAATTGGATTATCGAATATTTTATTTATTTCTTTATTCATTATTAGAATAATCCTTGAGTTAAACTACTCAAAGTTTGTTCCTAAAGGGTCAACCTTTGATGAATTCAAGAAGATTTTATACACAATGGAGATAGTCTATATAGTCATCGCTATAGCTATAGGGATAACAGCATGACCATTATAACAGGAGAGAATGTGTTTATTATACAAGACGTTGATGACTTTAAGGAACATCTATATGGCTTTATGCAACAAGATGCTCTTGAGGCTTTGTATAATACACTTACTTCTTTATTACCTAAAGATGTTATCATAGATTTAGAAGACATGTATGATTCAGTCTTCGTAACTAAAGAAATAGACTTAGATATAGAATGTATTAAAGTACCGACCAAATATGGTAGGACAGTTAATATATTCCCTAAATATATTGAGCATGTTATTGTAAGTCAAAAGGCTTACAAAGAAAAACTCAACAACATGAGTATAACTGTTGTTTAAAACAGGGGTTACCGAGTCCCCAAACGCTACCAGTAGGCGTGAAAAGAATACTGAGAAAAAATATTAAAGGAGTTCACATGAACACTATAGTCGTAAAAACAGCAGGAGCACTTAATAGCACAGTAGAAGTAACAAGAGAAGAAACTTTCAACGATGTTCTAATTAAAGCAAACATCTCTCCATCTGGAAAGAGTCTGGTCTTTAATGGAGAGGCTGTTGACATTGATGAACATGTAGATACTGATGGTGTTCTTAGAGTTTCTAAGAACGTTGTAGGAGCATAACTAATAGGGGCATAATTGCCCCTTATTTTTTTTTAAGGAGCTGAGATATGAAATTATACAATCCGTTCGTTGGAACAGGTAGTCCAAACGAATCAGACGCATTACTAAGAACACTAATTAATCTTCTGGAACATGAAGAAGTAACCATAAATTCAGACAGTATAGACTTCTATTATAACCTTGAGAACTCAAGTGAAACATATAAATTTAACGTAGAAAACAGAGATAAAGATTTATTGCTATCCGAAATGAAAAAGATACCATTAAGAATTAATAGCTTCTCTATAGCAGGCGATGGCCATAACGGAACTATTAATTCTTCATTTTCCTTTCTTGATTACGACAAAATGTTGTCAAAACTTAAGAAAGGAATAGATGTAACATCTTATTATGTTGTAAGAACTGTTGATAATTTTGTTAACAATATAGATTTTAATTTAAAAATAGAGGAATGTTCAAATATCCCTAGCCGGATTAGAAAAATCAATGGAAAAGACCTTGGCAGGATAAAGAATGTAATTATCCTGACCAAGATAATGAATGGAGAAAAAGTAAAAAAAACTTTTGAAGAAATCAATCAGCATATTGTAACTTACGAAGGGATCGTAAGTTCATCTACATGTACCCAATTAGATTTATCAAGCCTTATTGATATGGGATACACACCAACATCATATGCAGAATTAAGATTATGCTCTGAGGTTTTTGCTGCTGATGATTCGTTATACATTCCATTGAGTCAACTATCTTTAAAGAGTCTACCTCATTTAATATATGAGCTAGGTTGGATTGTCCAAAAATTAAACTCAATAAAC
>Ga0172382_10008974_pt1 | contig 13766 bp, 21 predicted proteins | sample Leawel138RmetaG_FD_122245 | JGI IMG/M metagenome (GOLD analysis project Ga0172382, IMG submission 122245) | Leachate microbial communities from a municipal landfill in Southern Ontario, Canada - Leachate well 138R metaG | ecosystem: Engineered > Solid waste > Landfill > Unclassified | place...
CGGCAAGAGGGGGACCGGTACGCTGTACTCAAGTAGCTGTGCATGCGGGTTGCGACCCCGCGCTCCGTCGCATTCCTTGTCCACCAAGTCGTTGGTGGCTCAGAAGCAAAGCCGCTCTGACGCCGAATCAGCTACGCGGGGTCGGCCAAACCCTCAAAGAACGACCTTGCTTCTGAGCGCCGGACTTTCACCGACCTGCCGTGATTCCCCATCACGATCTTGCTGCGTTACCTCCCGCTTCACCGCACGTTCCACGGCGCACCGCAGCCTTCGAAAAGTCCCGACGAGCAGTGCGTGCGGTCGCTGCCGGAACTGAACTTCAAGGGCAGGATAAAGGGTTACAAGAAACGCTGCAAGTAAGGAGCTTGATTCACATTGAATCCCAAAGCGACCGGACCGCGAAAGCATTTACTAACCCGCCGATGGCATCTCTCAGATGCAGTTCTAACCCAAGGAGATACCATGGAAGCATACATTCTGAACCAGGTCCTCGGACACATCGTGTTCGCGGTCATGTATTTGTCGTCGCCCTCAGTGGCCACGACAGAAACTGAGGCAACTCAGGCTCCTGCCCCTGTTCACGAGGCGCAGATCGTCCAGCTTGAAAAAGCCGGCCCTCCACTCCCTCCGGAGTGGGTGATGATCGCTCGCGCAGGCGAATGATCTTGAGTCTCTGACTCGACTCCAGGCCTCTCGCTGATCTTTCAGCAGAGGCCTTTTTGCGTTGACGCACAGTCCATTCTGATCGGCCACCCCATCGCCTCGCAAATGGCGATTGCTTCGTCCTTCGTCGGCGTGGCATCGAGCCAGAACTCGGGATTCACGTCTGGCAAGATCGCCCACAGGCAGTCCCCCTTGGCGCTGTGGTCATCCCTGTGCTCAATGACTACCCAGTTGAGCCGCTCGGCGACCTCCAGAGCTTCTTTGAACTGAAACGGTGCGCAGGCCTTGAATCGGGCAGCCCATGCCGATTTTTCGATGCTTCCCACGGCACGGCTCATGCCTTTCCTCCGCTGGAGTTCAACCTCAAACAAACCGTTTCTACAACGGCAAACCATGCACCGGCACCGAACTCGGCGTGGGCTCGACAGAAGGAGCTGGCACGGGTACCGGCGCTTCAACCTGCAGCTCAGGCAACGAACGCTTATCCCGAGCATGGTATCGATCCGTGAACCGCTCGTAGCCGGTCATCGCGTCGACTGTCACCACCGAAGACTTCAGATAGACCGTCCTGGCCAACGTCTCGAGCTCAGCGTCGAGATCGACCACCCCTTGCTTGAACCATGCCTTGATCGGCTTGTCCGGGCTCGCCCCGTCGCTCCAGGAGTAGCCCATTTCCAGCTTCAATTTGTCCTTCGCATCGAAGGGCGCCCCTTCAGCCCAGACGCAGTAGGTCTTGCGCCCACTGACCTCCAGCAGATGCGAAAGGATGGGTCGGCCCCCCGGCCCCATTCGCGAGAGGATGAACAACGTCACCTCAGCATCCACCAAAGCCCGATGCGCGTCGTAGAAGCAGCCGCCAATCTGGAAGGCCAGCCATTCGAGCTTAGTGGAGCCGGTCATCATCTGGGACCACGGCGCCTCACGCTGCGAGCAAGCCCACCATTTCCTCTGGAATGAGGGGAAACGGAGCTCGAGGAAGCCACGATCAAACGGCGCGTTATGGGCCACCACCAGGTCTGCTCGGGCAATGAGCGCGTCGACCCGCGCATCATCGAACGTTTGCCCCAAGACATCCTCATCCCGGATGCCGGTCAGCCGGGTGATTTCCTCGGGGATCGGCCGACCGGGGTCTTCGAAGCCGCTGTAGCGCTCAAGAACGCGAAGCACTTGGCCGGAAACTCTGTCGAACTCAGCCAGGACGAGGCCAATATCGATGATCTTGTCCCAATCCTTCTTGAGACCGGTCGTTTCGACGTCCACCACCAAGACCGAACGAACCCGGTTCGCCTCGATCTTCTCATCATCGAGCTGATACGACTCTGCCGGCACGAAGCGGCGCAGCACCCGGTACTGTCCGGTGGCTTCCAGCGCCAATGCCATCTGCTCTTGGTCCATCTTCCTCTCCTGCCCTGCCATCAATGCATCACGACATGGGCTGAAACTGCCTTCCGAACCTCCCCAACTTCTACGCGCAGGGCCTCAAGCTGCGTGAGCGCCAAATAGGCGCGGTCTGCAGTTTCCGGCGTGCTGTAGGCGATCAGGAAGGAGTTAACGAGACTGCGCAAGAGTCCGCCCGTGTCGTGGTTCTTGATCACCGACATGACGGCAAACTGGTCGAGAAGCTCGACTGGCGTTTCCGCGAATCGGTCAGACCCCATGCCCTTGATGATCTCGGCAAACAAGATCATCAGATGCTCGCGGCGCTGCTCTGGAGCGAAGGGCTTACCACTCACCGCATCGGCCAATTCAAGGCGGAAAGTGTGCTTCATCGCAGCCTCAACCCGCGAGGCAAGAAGCTTGGCGATTTCGCGGATCAGCTCGGCATGATCAGGCATGGCTGCACGTTCGATTTCGCTCACCGCAATACCCTCTCGATCCGTTCCGCGAATGCATCGTCTTCTGTATCAGCAGCGGCTTCTTCAAGAAGGCTTTCGAGACTGGCAATGTACTGAAGTGTCTGCTCGGAGACGATTTCCACGCCCGCATCGGCGAGGACGCCAGGGTCCAACGGCGCATTCACGCTCTGAGCGTATTCGGCAATCAGTCCTCGAACATCGCTGAGCAAGTTATCTTGGGCCCGCGCATCCAACGGCATGAACGATAAGCAGCTTCCCGTGCCGCTCTTGCGCACATGCAGGCAAAGGTCGTGCGGCCGTCTTTTTTCAAGCGTTTCAGGCACTTCTTTTCTCCGTTTCGTCAGAATAAAGCGCCGCAAGCGCCTCCTCCCACACCCAGTGCGACTCGTCTTCCATAGCGCCAGGCGGTAGATCGAGGGCAGCGTTTGCAGCCTCCGCAAGCTGCGTTGCGCTACCGTACCCGTCCGCGTTGTTGCGCATCCACGACCGCACTTGTCGGCGATTTGCATTCGGTTTGGGCGGTATCACGCAGGGACGCGGCTTGCGCTCCATCGTCCCTGCCTCGATCTCACGCTGCCGGTCGGTCACTGCGCGGCCAGTCTCAAACACCCACTTGTAGTAGCGATGCTCTTGTTTAACGCTCATGCGCTGCGCTCCTGAGCCCTAGCAATAACTGCCTCGCGTTCAAGCTGCGGATCGAGCCAATCCCTGTTCGCAGGAAGCGCGTCCATGATCTGCCCTAGCAACCACCGGAGCCGCCCATTACTTGCTGTAGCGATATCCAGCTTCGCCATTAGCGCAGCTTCTCGTTCGCTACCCATTCCAAGCAGTCGAGCCTGCTCAAGAACTTCGTCCCTCTCAGACTTGAGGAGATTGCGTAGGCGCTCGATCTCATTTGCAGCCTGCGGACCAACGCCGTCCATCAGCGATTTAAGCTGTTCATCCCCCATGCCCTGCATGGCGCGAAGACGGCCAATGAGATCGACCAATTCATCATCTTTTTCAAACCCTTCGTCAATCACCGGAGCGCTCCTTTCGCGCAGACTGGACGAGCGCCTGATAGCCATTGCGCTCCAAAACTGCCTGCATCCGATCGTCAAGGACCTGAGGCATCAGCACCCAGCCACCATTGACGGCGGGGTCGAAAGCCACATTGACATGCCATGCGATGAGCCGATTCAGCTTGATCTTTGCCTGCTCGTAGCTTTCTTCGGGGTTCGCGATTCCAAGAAAAGCGCAAACCAACTCCTCATCGATGGCGCGAAGCCAGCCGTTGCGAGCACCTTTTTTTTCTTCTTCCAGCCGCGTCGACACCTCCTGAAGTGTGTTTGCGCAGTGCTGATAGTCAGCAACCATGGCGCGATACGCCAACTGCTGTGCTTCGATCGTCTGCTGTGCACGGGAGACCTCTCCCTGTAGCCGCTCGATCGTTTCGCTGGCTGTCTCGATCACGACGACTCCTTATGCGGGTTCGGCGTTTTCACGACCGAACTCAGGCAGCGCATCGAGCGCGTTGTATTCCTCAGCCGAGATTTCCACGGCCCAATTCGGGATAACCGGGTCCTCAAAGTTGCGCGAGTAGCCACTGCCGACAGGTCTGTTTCTCGCGTCAGGCGTCGAGACGATCACGCGACCGTCGGCCAAGGGTTTGGCAACACAGTGATGGAAAACCGTCGGGAATCCGCATGCCACGACACCATAGATCCCCAAGCTTTTTTCAAGCGACCACTGCCAGATTTCTTGGAGGTCCATGGTGTTTTGAAGAAGCTCATCGAGCTTCTTGCCTGCCGACGTCCGCTTGTCAGGAACAGCCACCCAACCTTTGGCCTCTTCGACGAAAGAAAACCGCCCAAGGCCCGCAACCTTACCCGCTTCAGGGCGATCCTTGAACGTCATGCCCCACCCCTTACCGGCGACAAAATACATCCCGGTCGCCCCATGGGCTTCGATCTCGCGGTACGAGGCCCGCGCATCCGACTTGGCCAGCATGAACATCGAGATCCCGCGTTTAACTTCTTCTCGATCCGCAGACAGGACGAAGTACTTGCGTGCAACGTATGACATTAGAAAGCTCCTGTAGGTGGCACAAAAGCATTCTGTCTGTTTATATAAACGTCGTCAAATCGCTGCATCAATTTCAATTCAATCGAGAACTCAAGGTAATCCGACTGGCTTGTACGTCTGCGCCAGAATCTCGTCTACAAAGGCTTCGCAGGCCTCCGGTGTCTTAAAGTCGGAAGCGCGTGCCCGCAACCGCAGCACATAGGCTGCCCGCTCAAGTGCAATTGCTTCTCGTAGTGCCGTCTCGACCTCGCCGGCGCAATCACACTCCCGGGAAACGCCGTCGCATGCCTCGGTCAGTGCTTTGCGAATCACTTCCACCTGAGAACGGCCGTAGCCTGAAGCGATGAGCCGATCGAGCCCCTCGGCAAGCTCGGGCCCAAGGTCCACCACCACGCGGCGTCCTTTGCTGCTCTTGAGTCGCTCGAGGTACGTCTTCTGACGCTGAGTCGTCAGGTTTGAGAACTGCCTGTCTTCTTTCACGCCCATCAATCATCAACCCCAGACCGAGGGATGTACTCAACGAATTCCCACTGCGAGCGCGACGGATCGACCTCGCTGCAACGCGCCATGTAGAGCGGCCGCCATCGATGCGTTGGCTCGAAAGTCGAGTCGGACTGATCGCTGACCGTCATGCAGAGGCCAGACCCGGAAAGCTCCACTCGTCCGTCCGGATGGAATGTGAAACGCTGCAGAGTCTCCGCCTCCATAAAGGGGCTTCGCTCGCCGCACTGACGCGGAACCAACGCAGCGCCCGGCAGCGCCCGACCGTTAATCCCCGCCACCGTGGCGCAGGCGCCGTAAGCCGGAAACTTGATCTTGCTTCCCTCGATGATGACCGCCTCGTCCTGGTACAACTGCGGGCCCTTGCAGTTATGCGCAGTGAGCGGCATGTCGAACCGGATGTGCCGCCCGGACCCCACCACGTCGAGACAGTAGCCATCGACCGGGCGATCGAGACTGTTTTTCAGTTTTAAATGGCCGGGTTCCTGCGTATTGGACAGCGCAACCAAGGGGACGAAACACGCTGAAAGAACAGCCGCCCGAGCGACGGTGCTGAAGCGAAAATCTCGCATTCAATTTATCCTGAAATAACAATGACTCCAATAGTTTATATAAACGGTGAATTTTTGCATCCAAGGTGAACGAAAAAGGCCAGCGCATTCCCCAAAGGAAATGGCTGGCCTGGTTGTGTCATGGATCAAAGATCACATCATGTACGCCTTTCCTCGGCATACGCATCCATGTAGAGGCGATCGGCAATCTGTCGGTCCTCACCCTGTTCAAGCGCCTTCGCAGCCCGGAAGTGTCGAGCGTGAAACTCGGCACGCGCTTCATCACGCTGATTCCGGGCCTTCGCAGCCTCTCGCCCAAGATCCACGTAGAACTCACGACTGTTCAGCATGGCGAGCACTCCATCTCGGAATGCGATGGCCAAAACACCTCCATGGACACCACGTCACGCTGTCTCCAAAGTACGGCAGCTGCTCGCTGGACATCTTCGAGCACATGATGCGCTTCGGGTAAAAGCAAAAACCTCATTCCTGCCCTGCCTGCAAGCTCCTCGTAATACGGAACGCCCTCCAGGATCATTCCAAACTTTTTGCTTCGCTCTCGAACGAAGGACAGTCGAACTTGTTGCTGCTCGGCTGTTTCGAGGTCGGACTTCTGATGTTGCCGGATACGGGGCTGCATAGATCAAACCTCCCCGTTCTTGGTTTCAATCAGGGCGGCCAGATTCTCAGCGACCTTCGCTGCAAACACCGGCACCTGACCAACATAGACCGAGTAAGGCCGGACATCTGCCAGGCGATCCGCAACGATCGACTCAAACATCGCCTGATCTTCATGCCAAAGCTCGAGGTAGCTCTGCCCATAGGGTACAAGCTTGCTGGCCACATCAACTGCCAGCGTGTCGCGCAGTGCGTCGTCGGCCAACACAGCCAGCTCGAAAGCACGAATCTCGCTTTCAGTCAGAGGCCGGTCATAGACGATGACACCGTGGCGCGTGAAGCGCTCGGCGCCGGGTTCGCCGTTTTCCCGAACCTCAAACAAACCGGGCGGCACAGCACCAATGCTGGCCGGACGAAACTGCAAGCCGTATGCGTATTCCATGATCTACATCTCCTTTTGTGAGTTGGAACTGCACAAAAGGGATGCGATGTGCAGCCAGTGAAAACTGGCCTATATCCGCGATCTGCTGGAGTACGAAGGCAGGCGCCGAGCCTCAGCCCTCGCGCTGCGCAAGCTCAACGGCCAGTGCAATTTGGCGTTTGCCCACCTCAGACCACGGCTCGCCGCAGGGCGACTTCCGGTTCCAAGCCAGCCCACTCGTGTGGGGCATTGGGACCACAAGCAGCCCGCGTTTCGCGGCCAGCGAGCGAAGCGCCGGATGGCACATCAGCGGATCGACCCAGGTGCCCCCGGGCGATCGGGACATCTCGATGCGCCGGGCGAGCGAGCCCGTCCCGACGAAGTGCGCGGCTGCAGTACCCCCTACCAGCAGGAGCACGCGAGGCTTTGTCTCCTCGATGAAATCGGCCAGATACGGAAGACACGCATCAACTTCCTGCTTCATCGGCTTGCGGTTTTCTGGCGGCCGGCAGCGGACGATGTTTGCCCGCCCGTAACCTTCGCGTGCAATCCCATGCTCGACCAACAGACGATCGAGCGTCTTGCCGGCTTGGCCAGCGAAGCCTAAGCCCATCTCGTCCTCTTTCTGTCCTGGCGCCTCGCCGATCGCGAGCAGACCGGCCTCAGGCCCCGGTGTCGGCATCACGATCTGTGTGCGCGATGCGCACAATGCTGGACAACGGGCGCAATCCTTGATCATGTTCGAAGCTTCCCCCATTCCATAGGCGGCTGCCAATTCTCCAGCCACGCAACAAACTGAGACGAGTGCATAGGCCGGGCGATCCCATAGCCTTGCGCAAAGTCACATCCGAGATCCATCAGGCACAAACAATGCGCTAGCGTTTCCACACCTTCGGCCACCACCTCACGGTTAAATGCACGGGAGAGGCCGATCACCCCTTCCACGATGACACGATCCTCGTCGTCATCGAGCATGTCTCGCACGAAGGACTGATCGATCTTCAGGACGTCTGCGGGCAGGTGCTTCAGGTAGCGCAAGGACGAGTAACCGGTACCGAAATCATCCAGCGCAAAACGGACCCCCTCTGCCTTCCCCTGGCTGATGACGCTGGAAATGTGCTCAATGTCTTCGAGTGCCACGGTTTCAAGCACCTCAAGCTCAAGAAGAGAGCGCTTGAGTCTTGGGTGGAGCGCCAGCTGTTTGGTCAAATGATCCATAAAACCATGGGTCTGCAAACTCAGCCCGGACACGTTCACGCTGATACTGAGGTTGAGTCCGATCGCTTGCCACGTCATCAGCTGCTTGATCGCCTCGCTAAGGACCCACTTGTCGACGGCCTGGCTGATCATGTGATTCTGTATCTGAGGCAGGAAGGCACCCGGCAGCAATAAGCCGTGCTCTGGGTCTTGCCAACGGAGCAATGCCTCGACACCAACAACGCGACCACTCCGAAGATCGACCTTCGGCTGGTAGAAAAGCAAAAATTCCCGGCTATCAAGGGCTCTTTCGATGCGCTCCAGCAGCTCTCTCTGAACTCGAACCTCGACCTCGACATCGGTATCGTAAAGATGGAAGCGGTTCTTTCCAGCTTCCTTCGCTTGGTACATGGCGTGATCAGCGTGGCGCAGCAGGGTATCGGGGTCTGCTTCGTCACAAGGGAACAAGGTAACGCCAATGCTCCCGGTGGCAGAGAGGTGATGCCCATTCAGCTGAATCGGCTCTGCCAGCCTGGCCAGCAGCCGCTCGAAGGTGTGATGGCACTCCTCGCGCTTTCTCAACCCTTGGACCAGGATAACGAACTCATCGCCCCCCAAGCGAGCGACCGTATCCTCCGCCCGAACCACGCTTTTGAGGCGTTTCGCGACCTCTTGTAAAAACTGGTCGCCCACCTCATGGCCGAACTGATCGTTCACCGGCTTGAATCCATCCAGATCCAGGTAGCCGAGGGCAAACAGCGTCGATTCGCGCCGACTGCGTGCAATCGCCATGCGCAGGTGATCCGCCAGGAGGGTGCGATTTGCCAGACCTGTCAGCGGATCGAAGTAAGCCAATAGTTCAAGTTTTTTCTCGTTATTCTTGATCTGAGTGAGATCCATGGATACCGAGATGTAGTGCGAAACCTCACCTGATTCGTCACGCACTGCCGAAATATTAAGCCACTGCGGGTAGGTCTCTCCGCTCTTTCTGCGATTCCATATCTCTCCGCACCAACTGGAAGATTTGATGAGGCTCTCCCACATTCCAGCATAGAAAGAACTATTGTGGCGTCCAGATTGGAGGATACGCGGATTCTGACCAACAGCTTCCTCACGGCTATAGCCGGTGATCCGGACGAATGCCTCATTGACATCCAGGATGATCCCGTTCGGATCTGTAATTGTGATTCCCTCACGACTAATGGCAAAGACACTCGCCCACAACCGGAGCGTCTCATCAGTTCGCTTACGTTCCGTGGTGTCTTGGAACACGATAAAAGAACCATCGAATCGACCATCAGGATCGAAGCGAGCCGTGGCGCTAATGCGACTCCAGCACACCGAACCGTCCTTGCGCCGCCAGCGAAGCTCGTAGTTTCCGCTCTCGCCACGCCTGCGTTTTTCAGTTTCCTCCGCATAGCGTGCTTGATCCTGGGGGGCTGGCCAAACCAAATCGCCTGCCCACACCCCATCTAGTTCCTCCTGGGCATAGCCAAGAATTCGGAGCATGGCTGGATTGGAAAAACGCAAGCGGAACCCTGCATCGAGCACCAAGATCCCGTCGTTGATCTCGTTCACGATCAGTCGGTACATTTCCCCATCAGACTGTGAGCTTCTCATTGTCGCCTGCCCGCATTATTTCCGAGTCAAAGAGAATCATCATGATAACAGGCTGCGCTCCCCTTCCCCCTTCTGCCTCCCCCTTCTGGCGAAGACAGCGCAGACAAAAAGAAAGCCCAACGCACCCCGTTAACGGAGGTGTGCTGGGCTTGTGATCAGAGTTGAATCGGCAAGAAGTCGACTCGCTCTACCTCTCTCAAACAGCTTGTGGCCGCTTCAAAAACCGCTCCAACATGAGCTTGGCAACATCGTTGGTCGCGCTGTAACTGACGTCTTCACCGAACGGGTCCAACGTGTACCCGAACCAGGTTTGCCCTTCGAACAACCGCCTGCTGCACACGACACCATGACGATTGATGGTCATCTCATCAGGCTTTCCGGGTAAGGCGTGCTTCCAGTGAAAATCGACCCGTGTTGGCGTGACCTTCCTGACAAAACCCGAAAACCGGTCGGGGTTCTGCTTAAAGGAAGCTTCGTTGGGCGCGATAGCGGCAACGATCTCCTGTGCGGACTTTGACATGACGACCTCCACTCACTCGACCCAGACCAGCCCTTCGCTCGAAGACGAAGGACTAGCCTCGTAGCGGAAGGAGACACCAACCTCCGGCCGCAAGACGATCCCGTTTCCAACCCGGAAGGCCGAAAACGCGAGCGCATCCGCATCGAAGTGGACGTGAGCGCACGGCACCTGATCGATTCCGTTGAGGGGATTAGTGCCTATCTCGATCGTGACAGAAAGGAGCTGATCCAGATCGCCCTCACTCTGCCCTGCCGTGAGATACAGCTGGCCCGACTGCAAGCGGTGATCTTCAACCTCCATCACATGGGTAGGCTCCAGATCGTCAAGCTCGTACGAGGCCCAGTGCTTGACAGGCACCGAACTCGGCAACACCGGCTTGTACTGAGTGGGCTTAGCCAGCGCAGCGGCCAACTCTGCTCGCAAGGTGTCCCGGACAGCTTCATCCGTGACCTCCTCGAGCCGCCCTTCGACCTGGAGCAGCAACTGCTGCACAGCCCGATCGAGATCATCTTCCCTGAGCGCCGACTCCAGCCCGCTTCCATCGGCGATTGCCGAAGACGACGAACGCTGGACAACGACGTGCTTCCCAATGAACAAGCCATTTCCGCCGAACTCATGGAGCCGTGGCTTGCTGCAGTGATACGCCCCCTCGGTCTCGATCGAGGACAGCTCGTGCCCGTCATCGAACAGTTTGAGTGTGGTCACCCGATTTGATGTTCCGATGATCACGTAGCGCGATGGCCTGCAAAGGCCCGCCGCCAAATGGAAACGCCGCCCGGTGATGCTGAGGGGCGGCGTTTGTGCTTGAGGACGGCTCAGAACGGTGGGTCGTCAGGGTAGGCCGAGCGGAACAGGTCAGGCTGGACGAAGTCGGGTGCGACGAGGTGCTCGCGCGACCGCTGGTGGTAATAGCGCTCGATCTGGCCGAGGTAGTGGGACTCGAACAGCATGACGAAGTCGTGAAGCACGCCCTGAAGGGCCACGGCCGTCTCGTCGGGCAGTTCCGGCCACGACAGCGGTGCGCTCGGGGGGTGGTTGTGCATGACGGGGCTCCTGTGGGGGTCAGCGCCGGGCCGACGCACGGCGTGGGGCGACGGTCTCGGGCGGGGCAAAGACGTCGAGGTAGAGCTTCTCGTCGAGCTGAGGCAGGTCGCGGTGGGCGGCCACAGCGAGCAGCTCGTCGGCCATCGTGGTGAGGATGCGGTAGTTGCCGACGGCGTGATCGCACAGGGTGTGCATGAGGGCGGCGCTCATCAGGCTGGCGTTGCCCGCCGCGCTGGTGAGGTGCTGCAGGCAGGCGAGCAGCTCCTCGCGACTGGCCGCCTCGGTGGCGAGCCGGGTGCGGATGCGCGAACCGAGCGGGATGAGCTCCTCGCGGCGCAGCTTCTCGGGCAGGCGCGCATCACCGGCGAGCACCACGCACAGGAGCGATTGCGAGTCGAACTTCGCGCTGGCCATCAGGCGCAGCTCCGAGAGCACCGCTGGGCTCATCTCCTGGGCCTCGTCGATGAGCAGCACCGGGCGGCGGCGGGTCGATTCCAGATGGGCGAACCACGCCTCGCGCAGCGCCTTGAAGCCGCCCCAGCGGTTGTGCGGGCGCAGCGGCACGCCAAAGAGATCGCCCATCTCGCGATAGAAGTCCGCGAGGTTGCTCTGCGGATGGGTGATCGCCCCGACGGTGAGATCGGGCAGCCGCGCCAGGCGCTCGGCCAGCAGACGCAGCGCCACGCTTTTGCCGGTGCCCGGGTCACCGTGGATCATCGCGAAGCCACCCTCGCCGATCAGGCCGTGCTCGATACGCCAGCAGAAGTGCTCGAGGCGCGCGGGCACATGGATCGCCTCGGTGGGCACCTCGGTCGTGAAGGGGTGCCACTTGAGCCCGTAGAGGGCGAGCAGTTTGGTGTTCATGCGAGGTCCTGTTCGGCGGGGGAAGTGGGGACAGGCAGATAGGCCGGTGGCAAGCCGGTGGCGGCGTAGTCGGCGAGCAACTGGGTGAGCAGTGGCGCCATGCCCGCCGGCGGCAGCGGCGACAGATCGACCACGCTCGGTGCGCGCGGCCGGCGCGCCCGCTCGGCATTGGCGGACTTGTCGAGCGGGGTGATCGGGCACAGCACGGCGCCGGTGTGCGGATCGACGAGATCGACCCGGGTCAGGTCCCAGCGCGCGTAGCGCAGGTGCACCACGGCCAGCGCGTGGTAGCGCGACGGGATCTCGAAGCGCTGCCCGTGCAGGGTCACGGTACCGTCGGTGCGCCGCTGGCGCCGTGGCACCTCGATGCGGAACGCCTCGGCGAGCACCGTGGGGGCGGGGCAATCGCGGCGCACGTTGGGGCCGGCCAGATAGCGCGCGAGCGGCGTGGCGGCGATCTCGCTGTGCAGCGTGCGGTGATACTCCTGCTCGACCCAGGCCTGGGTCGCCTGGTTGAGCAACTCCAGTGTGAGCGCCGGCTCGCCCTCGAGCATGGGCATCAGCCGCCCCTCGACGCGCCCCCAGAACGACTCCTGCTTGGCGTTCTGGTAGGGCGAGTACGGCAGCGTCGTCTGGTGTAGCACCCCCAGCCGGTTCAGGCCCGACACCGTCTCGTCGGCGAGCATGGCCGCGCCATTGTCGGTCATCAGCGCGCGCGGCAGCCCGCGCTTCATGAAGGCCTGGCAGAGGCCATGGACCAGGCTCTGCGCGGTCTCGTCCAGGTACCACTGCAGGTGGCAGACCAGGCGCGAACGATCGTCCAGGATGCCCAGCAGGAAGGGCTTCTCCCAGGTGCCCGCGCGGGTGAGCACGCGACGCGCGCCGTGGTGGAAGTCCAGGTGCCACAGCGCCGAGACATGATCGAGCTCGAAGCTGCGCACCTCGCGGTGCTCGAGCCGGTCGCGCGCGAGCACCGCGCCCGCGCTCGTGCGCTTGGGTGCCGCCTGGCGGAACATCCCCTGGGCCTTGAGGTAGCGGCGTACCGTCGGATAGGACGGCACGGTCAGCCCAGTGCCGGCGAGTGCTACGCGCAGATTGTCCACGTGCAGTTGCGCGGTCCAGCCCGGGTGCTCGCGGTACTGCTGCACCAGGGTGTCGATGACGCCCGGCGAAAGACTCGCGAAGCGGCCCCGGGGGCGTGGCCGGTCGCGCAGCACCACGATCGGGTCGGCGGCGCTGCGCGCGGCGTAGTACCAGCGCTCGATCGTCGACAGCCCGAAGCGTACGTCCTGGCCGCTGATGGGATGGCGCCAGGTGCGGGCGGCGAGCGTGGCCAGCGCACCGTGCACCTCGCCCGGCGCGGGCGGTGCGGCCAGCAAGGGGCCGATGATCGAGAAGCGCAGCCGCGCCCATCGATCGCGTTGCGGGGGATCGGTCGGTGTGTTCAAGAGGACTCCCGGTTCGGGCGCACCGGGGTGGTGGCGCCACTGGGAGTGCAGGCTACGAAGCCTCGGGTTCAGTGGCGATCTGCATCCTCTGCGGGAACTCAACGCCCCTCGGACAGCGTGACCGCGCGCACTGTGATCGGCGCCAGAAAGCGCAGCAGTCGCTGCAGCGCCTCGGTGGCCTCGCCGGCAAAGCGCGCGAGCAACTCGCCCGGCAGCCCCTGGGCTGACACCGGGGGCATGAAGCGGGCGCACATCGCCTGCCACAGTGGCGTCTGCAGGAAGTCCTCACGCCACCACCGTCGCCAGCGCTGCACGGTGCGCAGCGGCACCGCGAGCGCCTCGCACAGCCTCGCCGCCGCTGTGTTCTGCCCGGCATGCCGGGCAGAACACAGCACCACC
>Ga0172382_10008976_pt1 | contig 13762 bp, 13 predicted proteins | sample Leawel138RmetaG_FD_122245 | JGI IMG/M metagenome (GOLD analysis project Ga0172382, IMG submission 122245) | Leachate microbial communities from a municipal landfill in Southern Ontario, Canada - Leachate well 138R metaG | ecosystem: Engineered > Solid waste > Landfill > Unclassified | place...
GAGTATTTTTAGTTTTTACGCAATCGAACCAATTTCTTTGCGGTAGTCGTACGTCTGTTGTTTTTTGCGTAAGTTATTGCACTATGATCATGCGATTGTCCGGTCTTTACCAAATTCATCCAAATTTCTATAGTGTGCTTCCAAGGAGCACACCATGCGAGAAATCACTTCCTCAATTCTTCAGAAGGTCCGTCGAGAGGATCCGGGACAAGCCGAATTCCATCAGGCTGTCCATGAGTTCCTCATCTCAGTGGACAAGATCATCGATGACCTGCCACATATCGTGTACCACAAGGTCCTCGAGCGGCTCATCGAGCCTGAACGCACCGTGATCTTCCGCATCCCTTGGGTCGACGATGATGGGATCTTGCAACTGAACCGTGGCTACAGGGTACAGATGAACAGCGCGCTCGGCCCGTACAAGGGAGGCCTGCGGTTGCACCCGTCGGTAGACCTGAGCATCATGAAGTTCCTTGCGTTCGAACAGACATTCAAGAACAGTCTTACCGGATTGCAGCTGGGAGGAGGAAAAGGAGGATCGAACTTCGACCCGAAAGGGAAGAGCGACGGGGAGATCATGCGGTTCTGCCAAAGTTTCATGACGGAGCTGAGCCGTCATATCGGCGCAGATACCGATATTCCCGCGGGTGACATCGGGGTCGGTTCCCGTGAGATCGGATATCTGTTCGGCCAATACAAACGACTGAGGAATGAGTTCACCGGAACCTTGACAGGGAAGAGCCCGCTTTGGGGAGGATCCTACATCCGACCGGAAGCGACCGGATACGGATTGGTCTACCTGGCTGCTGCGATGCTCCATGATGCGGATGACACGCTCGAGGGAAAGACTTGCCTCGTATCGGGAAGTGGCAATGTCGCCCAATACACGGTCGAGAAACTGATCGACATGGGAGCCAAGGTGGTGACATTGAGCGATTCGAGCGGATGCATCCATGATCCCGACGGGATCGACAGGGAAAAGCTCGCGTATGTGAAACAGTTGAAGAACGTCTCACGCGGTCGTATCGCAGCCTACACCCAGAAGTATCGCCACGCTACCTATCACGTCGCATCCACTGCACAGGGTTTCAATACGCTGTGGAGCTTCCCTGCCGATTGTGCGTTCCCTTGTGCGACCCAGAACGAGATCTCTGACCAGGATGCACGGAACCTCACAGCAAACAAGATCAAGCTGGTTGCCGAAGGCGCGAACATGCCGACCACGATCGACGGCATCAGGATACTGCAGGAGAGCGGAGTCCTGTTCGCGCCGGCAAAAGCTGCGAACGCAGGAGGGGTAGCGGTCAGCGGCTTGGAAATGGCGCAGAACAGCAGTCGACTCCAATGGACGGCCGAGAAGGTTGACCAGAACCTCCAGAGGATCATGAAACAGATCCATGGTACGATCAGCACGTATGCCGAACGGTACGGAAGCAAGGGAAACCTGGTCGACGGAGCGAATATAGCGGGATTCCTGAAGGTTGCGAATGCGATGATCGACCAAGGTTATGTATAGAAGGCAGCTTGGAGCGCAATGAACGCAGGATCGCCGAGCGAGCGGTCGTTCCGAGGCGTGTCGATGTCATGCCGTTCAATGATCCGCATGGGACGAGAGGACAATCGGATCACGGTATCGGCCATCAACACGGCTTCCTGCACATCGTGAGTCACGTAGACAGTAGTTCGCTTGTCAGCCTCCCAGAGCCTCAGGAACGCCTTCACCAAAGACCACCTGAGTGAGGAGTCGAGGCTCTGGAACGGTTCGTCGAGCAGCATCATGCGACCCGGATAGGCAAATGCCCGGGCGATCGCCACACGTTGTCGCATGCCTCCCGAGAGCTGTTCAGGCTTGAACTTTGCATAGTCGGCGAGTCCCACAAGCTCGATGAACTCCATTGCCTTTGCCGTCCTTTCGTGATGATCCGCCCCGAATGGACGCAAGACGAGCTCAACATTCGCCAGCACCGTGTGCCACGGAAGAAGCCGCGGCTCCTGGAAGAGATAGCTGATTGGGCCCTCCTCCTTCCCATTCTTCGTGATGGAGCCCCTGTCGGGCTGTTCCAGCTCTCCTACCAAGCGCAGGAACGTCGTCTTCCCACACCCTGAGGGTCCTACCAGCGCGGTGATGGTATCAGTGGGGACGATGAGGGAGAAATCCTCGAGTACCGGGAGGGTTTTCCCTGCCACCACGTACGTCTTGTCCAGGTGCTGGGCTCTCATCGCATCATCTCCTTCATGGATGCCCGTGCAGCGCGTATATGCTTCGGGAGCTTCAGGATTGCGAGAAAGAGCATATCGCCCACCGCGGTGAGGAAGATCGCGACCAATGTCCAGGCAAGCACCTCGGCGGTCTCAAGATTCACCTGTGCCATCTGCATCCTCGATCCCACCCCGTAGCGCGGAACCGTGAGGACCTCTGCGGCGATGACGACTTTCCATACCATCGAGAGCGAAGCCTTCGCACCGGTGATGATCGAAGGAGTCAGTGAGGGAATCACCAGATGGAACAGACGCATCCTGGAGGAGAATCCGTACAGGACCGTCATCTCGTGCAATTGGGGAGAGATCAGCCGTACGCCTTGTTCCACTTGCACGAACATCACCGGAAATCCCATGAGGAAGGCGGAAAAGAGCGGTACCGTACCGCTTGAGAACCAGATGAAGGCCAGCAGGATCACCGACATGACCGGTGTGGCCTTGCATATCACCAAAAGGGGTTGCAAGAATGCGTGGACCGGTCTCGCATACCCGGCAAGGATGCCGAGCGCGGTGCCCACTGCGAATATGATGAGGAAGCTGCGGATCGCCCGACCGACGGTCGCCATGACCTGCAATGCGAGCGGAGGGCGGCTGAGCAGCCTGGCGAGCGCACGGAAAGTCTCTGCCGGGGTCGGCAGGATCACGCTCGCGTCAAGGAGAGTCGCCCCCACCTGCCAGATGCCGAGCAGCATCATGACGGAGAGGGCGATGATGACCTTAGAAATCCAAGTAGAACGTTGCATCGGGTACCGCACCCCCGACCGATGCGAAATCAAATCCGTAGAGGACCTTCAGATAGGTGTCCATGGAGTCATAAGACTCCTTGGCGGTCCTGAAGACGAGATTGCAGTACGGGATCGCAGGTTCGGCCATGGCGGCTTTCATGATCCCCGCCTCCTCGATCATCTTTCCCGCCTCGGCAGGATTCGAGTTCACCCACTCGACAGAATCCTTGATCGCGTTCATGATCGTCGCTACGGATTCGGGATGAGCTGCGACGAACGCATCCGATACCACCACGACTGTCATCGGATAATTTCCCGTACCGGTCAGGGCGCTCCAGAGCGCCTGCACATCAAGCAAGGGGATGATCTTGTCACTCGAGCGGCGCGCCATGCTCACGAACGGCTCGGGAAGTACGGCGAGATCGATCCTACCTGCGATCAGCATCTGCGCCAGTTGTGCAGGGGCAGCGATGCTGTAATCGAGCTCCACATCGGTCTGTGAATCATAGCCGAGTGCGGTGATGAGGATCCTGGTCATCTGGTCAGGGGTGCTGCCCGCACCGGGGATGGATATCTTGCGTCCGGCCAAATCATCCAGTTCGGTGATGGTCGCATCGTTGGTGAGGAACATCAGCATGCCCTCCCCCGTCACTGCCGCGACCTTGACTTTCACCCCTTTCGCATAGAGGTTTGCCGCGACATTCGTGGGAAGCGCAGCGAAATCAAGCTCGCCATTGGCCAATCGTGCGATCACCTCATTCGGTGAGGGATAGACCGACACCTCGACGCTCGTGGTCTCATCGATCCTTCCTCCGTCACGATTCAATGCGACGGTTCCGAATCCGCTCGGTCCCTGCATCACAGCCATCCGTGCATTCACTTGCAAGCTCGCAAGCTGGGCCTCCTTGGCCGCACGTGCCATGATCGGTGCCGACAACACCACCATCAAGCTCACCATCAGCATCACTACTTTTACTGAAACCTTGCGTTTCATGTTCCACCTCAGTCGGAATCGGCCTCCGGCATGCCTTGTATCAAGAGGAAACCACGATCCTGAAGTACCGCTTCTTGCCGGCCCTGAGGATCATCTCTCCTTGAGGAGCCCAGGATGCGTCGATCATTTGCTTCACATCCTCGACTTTCGTCTCTTGGATCATCGCCCCGCCCTGCTCGATCAGCCTTCTGGCATCTGAGTTGGTCTTGCACAAGTCGGTCATCGCGAACAGCTCGATCACACCGATTCCCGCTTCCAGCCGCTCACGGCTGATGGTCGCAGTCGGTAGACCCTCCTTCGCCTCGGCGGCCGGAGTACCTCCGAACATCGATTTCGCGGCATCCCGGGCTTTCTCGGCCTCTTCGCATCCGTGGATGATCATGGTCTGCTCGAACGCAAGACGTTCCTTCGCCTCATTGATGTTCATCCCCGGTTTCTCATAGGCGGCAATCTCCTCGAGCGGGAGGAATGTGAACAGTTTCATGAAACGAATCACGTCGGCATCATTCACATTACGCCAATATTGGTAGAAATCATAGGGACTGAACAGTTCGGGATCAAGGAATACCGCGCCTTTCTCGCTCTTGCCCATCTTGTGGCCATCAGATCGGGTGATCAGATTGAAGGTCAATCCATAGCTCTCGGCACTTTCGAGCTTCCTGATCAGCTCGATGCCTGCCACGATGTTCCCCCACTGATCATCCCCTCCGATCTGGAGTACGCATCCATGATCACGGTAGAGTGTCAGGAAATCGAACGATTGGAGCAACTGATAATTGAACTCGATGAACGAGAGCCCACGCTCGAGACGCTGCCTATAGCTTTCGAAGGTAAGCATCCGGTTCACCGAGAAGTGCTTGCCGATGTCACGGAGGAACTCGATGTAGTTGAGATTGCCAAGCCAATCATAGTTGTTCAGCATCTTAGCGGTCCCCATCCCGCTTCCGGGACGGACGGTGAAATCGACGACCGTACCGAGCTGGGCCTTCAACGAGGCGCTGTTCTCCCTGATCTGTTCGATGGTGAGCATCTTGCGCATTTCGGTCTTGCCAGAGGGGTCTCCGATCAGACTGGTACCGCCACCGACCAGCGCGATCGGGTTGTGTCCCGCCTCCTGGAGATGGTGCATTGCGAAGAACGGCACCATGTGCCCGATATGGATGCTCCTGCCGGTCGGATCGACACCCACGTAGAAGGTGACCGGACCTGCGTCCATGCGGGCGCTGAGACCTTCGAAATCGGTACACTGCCGAATGAAACCCCTGTCTTGCAAAACCTGTAATGCCTTGTTCATCACGCTGCTCCTACACTCGCTTGTACTGCTTGGTCTCCATTCTCATCCGATTGACCAGATCGCTCACCGGCACGCGGACCTGCTCCATGGAATCACGGAACCTGAGCGTGACCGTATGGTCTTCCAGGCTCTGGTAATCAACGGTCACGCAGTAAGGGGTTCCGATCTCATCCATGCGGCGGTAACGACGTCCGATCGCTCCGCTTTGGTCATAGAAGGTGGCGAAATCCTCGCGCAGATCCTTCTCCAGCTTCTCCGCATACTCACCGATACCATCTTTCTTCACCAACGGGAGCACCGCGACCGTCACGGGGGCGATGGATGGATGGAAATGGAGGACGGTACGGATGTCCCCGCCCTCGAGCTCCTGGTCCTCATAGGCATCGGAGAGCGCCATGAGGACGTTCCTCGTCAAGCCCGCTGAGGTTTCCACGACATAGGGTACGAACCGCTCGTTCGTCTCCTGGTCCAGGTAGCTCAGATCCTTTCCGCTGAATTTCTGGTGCTGTGTCAGATCGTAATCGGTCCGGTTGTGCACGCCTTCGAGTTCCTGCCATCCCATCGGGAAGAGGAATTGGATGTCATACGCATCCTTCGCGTAGAAGGCCAGCTCATCCTCACCGTGCCGGTGCCACCGCAAGGAATCGGCCTTGATCCCCATCTTGTGATAAAAGGCCATGCGCTGCTCTCTCCAGAAGGAGAACCAATCCTCATCAGTGCCTGGCTTGACGAAATACTGCATCTCCATCTGTTCGAACTCGCAGGATCGGAAGATGAAGTTCTTGGTGGTGATCTCATTCCGGAATGACTTGCCGATCTGGGCGATGCCGAAGGGAACCTTCACCCTGCTGCTCTGGACGACATTCTTGAAATCGACATAGATGCCCTGGGCGGTCTCAGGACGAAGATAGACCACCGAACTTTCATCGTGGACCGGACCGATATGGGTGGAGAACATGAGGTTGAAGTTTCTCGGTTCGGTAAAGGAGCCTTTCGTGCCACAGTTCGGACAGGGAGCGGCGAGGTCGATCTGGTCTGCCCTGAAACGATTCTTGCACTGCTTGCAGTCCACCATCGGATCGGTGAAGTTGGACACGTGTCCGCTCGCTTCCCATACGCGGGGGTGCATGAGGATGGAGGCGTCCAAGCCGACGATGTTGTCGTGCATCTGGGTCATCTCCTTCCACCAGAAATCCCGAATGTTGTTCTTCAGCTGGACACCGAGGGGACCATAGTCCCACGCACCGGAGAGTCCGCCGTAAATCTCGCTCGACTGGTAGATGAAACCACGCCGCTTGCACAGGGAAACCAATTTGTCCATTGTCGTATCAGCCATCATGCAACCTCATTCTGCAGTATCGAAATGGCCCGTTCCAGACGGGCGACAGTCTTATCCAAACCCAAAAGCCGAATCGAGTCGAGCAACGGGGGGCTTACCTGGCTCCCTGTGACCGCGACCCTGATCGGCATGAACACGCCGTTCAGCTTGATGCCGAGTTCTTCTGCGATCGCACCGAGTCTCTCCTCCACCACCGCGTCTTCCGATCCTTGCATCCCTGTGATGATCACCAAGGCACGTCGGAGTACTTCGAGCGTGGTAGCGGCATCCTGTTTCTTCGGCAGCAGTTCCTCCGGTGCAGGAGCCTCGATATCCGTGAACAGGAATCGGGTCATGTCGACGATATCGCCGAGCACCTTCAGCCGCTCCTTCACCAAGGGCACCAAACTCACGATCCTCGCGAATTCCTGTGGTCCCGCATCCGGAGCCATGAATCCCGATCGCACCATATAGGGCATCAAGAGTGTCGCTAGCTCCTCATCCGACTTCTGCCGGATATACATGCCATTGTACCAATCGAGCTTCTTGTAGTCGAATATCCCGGGAGCCTTGCTTATCTTCTCCAGGCTGAAGAGCTCGCACAGCTCATCCGGCCTGAAGAACTCACGTTCTCCGTCATAGGACCACCCGACCATGCTCACATAGTTGATCAAGGCCTCGGGAAGATACCCCTTCTCCCTGAAGTCCCGAACCGACGTCGAACCGTGGCGCTTGGAGAGCTTCTGTCCATCCTTTCCCATCACCATCGGCAGATGACAGTACATCGGAGGTTCCCACCCGAAAGCCTCATAAAGAAGGATATGCAGCGGACCCGAAGGAATCCATTCTTGTGCACGCATGATATGGGTGATGCCCATCATGTGGTCATCGATGACATTGGCGAGGTGGTACGTCGGAAATCCATCCGACTTGAGGAGGACGGGATCGGGACTCACATCATCGTTGCGCCTGGTAATGTCCCCCATCAACACATCGTGGAAGGTGGTCTTGCCTTCGAGTGGCACCTTCAGGCGGATGACCGATGGTGTACCCGCTTGCTCGAGTGCGTGTCGCTCACTCTCGCCCAGGTTCCTGCAATGCCGGTCGTACCCTTGTTGCTTCGATTTCGCAGCTACCTGCTCCTCCCGAAGGGTCTCAAGCCGCTGAGGGGTGCAGTAGCAACGGTAAGCCTTGCCGTCTGCGACAAGTTTCTCGGCATACTCCTGATAGATCGAGAAACGCTCGCTCTGTATATAGGGGCCATGCGGTCCGCCGACGAGCGGACCTTCGTCCCACTTGACTCCCAGCCATGCAAGGGTATCGTAGAGATCCTGCAACGCCTCATCTGTCGAGCGCTCCTGATCGGTGTCCTCGACACGCAGGATGAAGGTGCCGTTGTTGGCACGTGCGAAAAAATAGTTGAACAAGGCAGTCCTGACGCCGCCGATATGTTGCATACCGGTCGGAGATGGTGCGTAGCGAACGCGTACACTCATGGGGAAACGTTCCTCCTGCAAGCGGGACCGATAGGGGTACCCGGTTGCTACAGTTTTATAGCAAAAAGGGAAAAGTGGCAACAACCTGTGCAGGAAGCTCTGTTCAGTCGTCCCAGCGCATCCACGCCACCGTACGTTCCATGGCATCCTCCCGCGAACGATCGTCTATGTCGTAGGGAATCAGATGTGTCGCGTCAGGCAGGTGGATCCAATTGTTCTTCCCCTTCCCCTGCTCTACCACCATGGGACCCACATCGGAACCGACGGTGACGTCCAGGCCTCCGGTGATGACCAAGATGTCGTTGTGCGTGCGTCCGATCGAGGAAGCTGCCTCCTTGACGATCGAAAGCAGCGCTTTCAATTGCGGGATGTAGAGCCAACTCCAGTACTCCGAGCCGAGGAAGGCATCATCATCAGCATCCCGTTCATCGAAGAACCGGTAGCGCGGATCGGATTTCCACGCTACTTTCTTGCGCTTGGCAAAAAGACCAAAGACATGCAACGCGAGAGGCTTCAGCGCAGGGATGGAAAGTGCGGGAGCGTAGAGGACACAAGGACCCGCATCATAGGTCGCACTGAGGATCGCCGCGATCGCACCGCCCATCGAATGTCCCACCAGCGAGACCCGGTCATAGCGTTTCGCCAAATCCTCGTACGAGTTCCTCGCACAGGAGAGCCAGCTCTCCCTGGTGCTCATCAGGAAATCCTCACCGTTGGTACCATGACCTGGCAAGCGAGGCACGAATACGTCAAATCCCGCTTCATGAAGTCGTTTGGCGGGAAGTGCAAGCTCCCCGGGATACCCGGTGTATCCATGGATGCAAAGTACCGCGCGGGTGGATTTCGGTACATGTACCAGGGATATCGGGTTCGCACAGCGTCTGATGGGAACTTCTTGCATCGGCATCATGAGGGACTCCTTATGCATCGTTGAGCACGTTCAACAAGTCGATCCTGCTCCGTACCTTCGTCTTCGCGAAGATGTTGGCCACATGGTTGTTCACGGTGTTGACCGAGATATCGAGCTTGGCGGCGATCTCCTTGTTCGTGAGGCCATCCTTGATCAGCGTGATCACCGAGTATTCCCGTTCGGTGATGTGGAAGCGAACCACCCGTTCATAGGTGAGTTCGCGCACCACGGCGTGCGGCATGCGCCGGAAGTATATGAACAGATACACGAGTATGATGACGGAGAATGCCATGAAATAGATGGGATAGGACAGATAGCGCAGGTGCGGATAGACGATGCCCACTGCCAGGAGCGGGGTCATCACGAACGAGAGGATGATGATCGCCTTGCTGACTGTCCGTACGTCTGCTTGGGTGATCGTCTTCAGGTTCCTGATGATCACCGCGACACAAAAGAACAAGGTCGCGACGAAAAGGAGCATCATCGAGCTCTGGAACGCCCAGGTCGACACGAAAATCATGTCCAGCACGCTCAAGGCCATGTAGGCGGTCGCCAGGATGATGAAGAGGACCCTGAACGGATCGCGCCACGGCTGGGCGATGATCCAGGTGGTGAAATACGGTATGAAGGCGATGAGGAAACTGACATTCGCGGCCAGGAGGCTCTGGATGACGATTCCGGTGACCAGTGCGACGGTGTCGCCAAGGAAGACCTCCACGAAGACCTTGAGCACCTGGAGGACCATCACCAGAAGCAATGACGCGTGGAATATGATGAAATACTTCGTCCACTCATACGATTCGCGGATATGAAAAACCACAGAGAGCACGAGAGTCATGCACCCTGTGGCAAATGCAAACATGTAGAGCAGGATCGTCAGGCCTTCCCGGAGCATGCTCAACCGTTCTTCAGACCGATCAGCTTCTGGTTGTGCGACATGTCCGCAGTTCCGCAGATGTCGGAGATCTCGTTTATCAGCTTCGTCATGTTCACCGGAGCAAGACCCTGCGATCTCTGCTGGGAGATGGAGTTGTAGGATCCGGCGTTCACGACAGCCTGGGCTTTCGAGGGGAAGAGCTTGAGGTGCAAGGAAGCTCCCTCATCGAGCAGGTATGACGCGGATGAGGAAAATCGTGGGAATACCCCCTTGAGCGTCGACTCGACCACACGGACGTCCCCGATCGGCAGGCGGGGTGCCTGCAGGTGCAACAGGTACCATAGAGCGATGCCCGGATTCGTCCATGCGAGCTGGATCTTCCTCTTGTCGGCCAGATCCATGGCTTGCCTGACCTGCATGGCATCCACGCCGAGGTCTGCGAAGCCGAAGACGCACCAGGCGCTGTCGAACTTGCCTTTGGTCCGTTCGCGCGCAGCCGTCTTGATCAACTCCTCGACCCCCTTCGCCTCGCTGTCCCACATGACGGTCATGTTGGTGTACCGACAATCCTTGCGCATCTGGGAGAAGTAGAGCGACTCAGCTTCGGAAGCCGTGACGATGAGCAAGGTTTTTCTCGGATTCTCATTGATCTTCTTTCGCTTCATATCACTGCTCCTTCTCTTCGCTGTCGATGAAGATGTATTCACTGGTGATGGGCAAGGCCCCGAAGGACCCGTTCAGGTAGAGCTGACCGGTGAGGTCCTTCTTCGCCTTGGAATACTTGAAATCGGCCAAGCTGAAATATTCGGTCGCCGACTCGCTGTTCTTTTGTGCGAACCAGATGGCATCCCTGCGCAACACACCGTCCTTCAGGAGGGAGGGGTTGCAATCGACCGCCATCATCTGCGAACCGAACGTGTTGTTGCTCGCTTCGAAGACATTGACCACGTGCTCGAGTGCGTACGGATGGAGGAGCATGCCGAAATCATCGACGACCAACAGACGCCGGTTGGTGAAACTCTCGAACATCGCGATCGCGATGGAGGTCAGGCGGCGCAAGCTGAGCGATTCGTTAGAGAAATAGGAGGCGTAGTGTTGCGTCACGTTGGTGTGGACGAAAATGAGCCGGTCGTCCTGCAACCTGATGTCCCTGATGTCCGTGATGTCGATGCTCCACAGGAAATCGATCAGTTGCTTCTTCCACCCGGGATGCTTGCGCAGCTGTTCGACCACTTGCTTCTCGCTCGTAGCGGAAAGCCCGAACGGCAATATCATGAGTTCCTCGGAGAACCACGTGTAGAGAGGAAGCAGGGTCGAACTCTCCTTCCTCGCAGCCGCGGCAAGATAGGTGTGGCAGTGCGGGACTTTGCCCACGAGCCGTTTCTTCTCGCCACGGAACATCTTTCCCCATCGATAGGAGTACTTCAGTTCTTTTGCATTTCCGTCGATCAGCTTCCTTTCGAACATCAGCTTCCTCGAACGGCCCACGAAGAGGTGGTACGACTCCTCGTATATCTTTTCCCGGTCGGCAACCAAGGTATACTTGCCGACCAGCGGCTGTCCGGTCTCTTCATCGGTTCCGAGCACGAGTTCCACCGTGATGTCGGCGGGACCGCCCTTCACATCGGAGTACGCAAAGGATGTCCCGGCCAACAACTGGAGAGGATTCTCGACCTCGCTCTCGGAGAGGACGATTGCCTTGAGCGCCTCAAGCGCACGGACGAACGTACTCTTTCCGGCACCGTTGGGACCGATGATGGCCAAGGTCTTGATCACCTTGAGCTTCTCAGAAACCTCCACCACCTTCGAGAGAGCGAGACGATTGTCCTTGACCGCCTCGAAGGAGATCGTCTGCGCGTCTCGCACCGATCTGAAATTGGATATGGTCATGTCCAGCAGCATGTATGTTTCCCCCTCTGGAAATTGCATTCAAACACGAAACAGATTTTCCATCCTCCGCCGGATGGTCCCATGGGTCTCGAGCAGTGCGGCCAAACGCGCAGGCTGCGCAGGATCCCCGTGGTTATCCCCGGCGATGATATCGACCAAACCGATCTCGAGGTATCGATTCGCCTCTCCCTTCTCCACTCCTTCGACGTTGCATTGGAAGTATACTCCCATCTCACGAAGCTTGTTGACGAGATTCGAATCGGGATCGAACCAACGATACCGTTCTATGTGGGCAAGTATGACCGAATATCCTCGCTTCAACAAGCCGTAGGCATGGTGCAGCAAAAACAGCGGCTCGGTCTGCGTATCCACTTCAAGCAAAACAAAATTGTCCATGAAAGGCAACACGCGCGGATCCAAGGTCCCTCCCACGTAGGTTTCGCTGCCCAACAGCAGTTCGATCGACCGCTTCTTCGCTTCTTCCTTGGCCCATTCATGCATCGGTCGGATATTCTCCGTGCGCGTCGTCACTTGCGGATTGTACAGATGTACTGTCGTCACCACATGGGAGAATCCGGCACCGGCATAGGCATCAAGGACTTGCAGACACTGCTCCTTGGTTCTCACCCCATCATCAACGAACGGTAAAATATGTGCATGACACTCCACCAAGCCCACTGAGCAACTCCTTTTTCCGATTATATCCTGTTTTCACCATTTGGTACATAAAAATCGTAGAGCCTTTGAATAGGAGGCCCCTGTTCAATATTCAATCATGATCTGTGCGGGAACTGAGGAAGTACGCCAGGGATGCTTGATCTCCACGAGCTCATGGACCATGTCACACCGATCAATGAGCCGTTGCGGAGCATCGCGACCCGTGATCACCACATGCGGGCGCCCCTTCTCTGCCTCAAGCCGTACAAGAAAGGCGAGGAAATCCTCCATCGGCACGAATCCTTTTGCCAGTACATAGGTGAACTCATCAAGGACTATCATGTCGTACGTACCGGAGAGGATCCATTGCTTCGCCTGCTCCCATCCGTTCACACACGCTTCCCTTGCCTCCTGAAGGTCTGTTTCGTCCCAGAGGAATCCGGTACCATGGTTCTCCCACTTCACACCGAGTCGCTCTGCCATCTTCCGTTCCCCTGTCTGCAGCCGTTCGGACTTGATGAACTGCATGACTGCGCACGTGGCGTCGTGCCCGAGCGCCCTGAAGAGCAATCCGAGCGCTGCGGTGGTCTTTCCCTTGCCGTTGCCCGTGTAGAGAATGGTCAAAGGCCGCTTGACCCGCGCGACTCTCTCAGAACTGTGATTCTGCATGTTCCTGTTCCTCTTGGTACGTACGCATGCGTGCTCCTTGCCGTGCGGCACGCGCATCCTGGGATATCCGGTGGACCCGATCCATCAACAAGATGGCCTCCCCCCTCCTGCCGAGCGACTCGGCCACCAAGGCTGCATTGTACCCCGATGCAGGATCTTCGGTACGCTCCCACTCACGCAGGAACAGATGGTACGCAGTCGCCAGGTTGCCTTCCGCTGCAGCTTCATAGGCTTCACGGAAACCATCTGATCCATCTCGGTCCTTCATCAGTGCGATGGAGGATACCTTGCGTTCGGGGACAAGATCGGCGAGCGTCTTGTCGACCAAGGTCGAGACCATCTTTTCCAACAGCGGCATCAAGGGAGGAGCGAACGCAACGGTTCCTTCATCACCGTCGAGTGTGAAGCTCCGTTCGTGCCGATCCGTTACGGTCGATCGGTACACCGCAAGCCCGTCCTTCAGATCGATCACCTCGATGGACAATGCAAGCTGCACCGTCTGCATCAGGTGATGGGAAAAGCGATTGTCACCGAGATTGCGTGCAAAGAGATACTCCTGGACATCCATCCTGCTGATCGAGGGAACCAACAAGGCTGAGTATCCCGCATGTGTGAGCGCTTCGAAATCCGTAGCACGTGTCTGGGTCTCATCAGGAGGGAGGAGGTCGAAGTA
>Ga0172382_10008979_pt1 | contig 13759 bp, 10 predicted proteins | sample Leawel138RmetaG_FD_122245 | JGI IMG/M metagenome (GOLD analysis project Ga0172382, IMG submission 122245) | Leachate microbial communities from a municipal landfill in Southern Ontario, Canada - Leachate well 138R metaG | ecosystem: Engineered > Solid waste > Landfill > Unclassified | place...
AGGGAGTGCACGTCGAGACCGAGCAGGATATGGTGCATGACGGTATTAGCGACCACCACGAGCTCGACCACGTCCTCCGGCTTCGCATCGATTGCCAGGGTCGCATCGCGCGCGAGTTCGCCGACCGCCTCGGCGATCGCCCGCTGCATGACCGCGAGCTGCCCGGGTGGCTTCGTGCTCGCGATGCGGTTCATGATGTCCTCGCCCCAGCGGATCTGCGGGTTGTGCGCGGAGGCTTCGGCGATGACCTCGCCGCTCTGCAGATCGCAGAGCAGGGCACCGAGCGTCGTCGTGCCGAGATCCACCGCGAGCCCGAGCGCGCGCTCGCTGAAGCCGGGCTCGAAGCGAATCGCCTCCCGTCCCTGCCATACCGTCACCGTGAGCTGGCCGCGTCCGGTGCGCAGCACTTCCGCGAGTGTGCGCAGCGCGAGCGGGTCGACTGTGAGGTTCGTGTCGAGCCCGAAGCGAACACACAGGTCCTCGTGCAGACGGTCCCAGTCGCCGCGTGATTCGCCGACCGAGGCCGGCTCGAGCTCGACGAAATACTTGTGGATGGCAGGGGCGAGCGCGCATTCGCGCTCGCCGGCGCGCTTGCGCACGATCGGCCGCCCGACGCGGCTCGCCTCGGGAACATAGATCACGAGTTCGCCTTCGACGCATGCCTGGCAGGAGAAGCGCTCCTGCTCACCGAGTCTCCCGGCGGCACGGGCGCGCCGTTCCGCGTCGCACAGGTTCGATACGTGCGCGGCGCGCGAGCGCAGGCCGTTCTCGGTGACCTCACTCTCCAGTACACGTACCTGGCACTTGCCGCAGGAGGCACGGCCGCCACAGAGGGACTCGATCTCGAGCCCGAGGATACGCGCCGCGTCCCGGAGTGGTGTGCCCCGTGGCACGGAACCGCGCAGTCCTGCCGGCAGGAAGCAGACCTCGAAGCTTTCCTCTGCGCCCGGATCTGCCATGGTTCAACCGGCAGCCAGCACGCCGCGGAGCAGTTCGGCCAATTTCGGAGGGGTCATGGCTTCGTGGATCTCCTCGTCGATGAGGACATTCGGACCACGCTCGCACCTGCCGAAGCAGTAGAAGGGTTCGAGGCGCACGGCGAAATCCGGCGTGAGCCGGAAGGAGTCGACGCCGAGCGTGCGCTTCGCCTCTTCGGCGAGCGTTGCCGCGCCGCGCCGGCTGCAATTCTTGCCCAGGCAGATTGCCACGCGGTGGCGCCCCGGCGGCTTGAACGACAGCTGCGTATCGGACTCCACGAAGTCGAACACTCGTGCGCGTTCCACGCCGGTTTTCTCGGCCAGCAGTGGCACGGCCGGCGGCGGCACGTAGCCGAGCGCCTGCTGCAGCGCGGCTGCCAGAGTCCGCAGCTCGTCGACGGCACCGAACCTGGCCAGCACAGCCCGGGCGGCTTCACGTTCCGCTTCTCTGGTTCGGTCGAGGATTGGCGGGACATCGCCCTGCACGGCTCGGGCTCCATGGATATTTACGAGTCTATTAGACTCGTAAACTATACCGGTGCCGTGGCAGCGGCGTCAATCGCCGCCGCTGGAAGTGCCTGGAGGCAGGATCCCGACCTCCTGATAGCGGCGGACGTACTTGCGCACCATTTCGAGCGTGTCGATACAGCGGTTGAAACCAGCCTGCCGCAATTTGATAGTGCTCACCACCCCCCATCGCAGGGGATTGCCTTCGGGAGCTTCGGCAGACCAGCCACCGCCCATGTCCATCGAGCCGCCGAAGAGAGCTTCCACGTCCCGGGGAGCATCGAGTTCATAGCGCTGCACCATGTCCTCCCAGAGACCGGCCATGCGGCGGATCTCGTGAAGGATGTCGAAACGCTGCGGCGCGCCCAGACGCATGCCGAGAGCATCGGCCACGACGGGGAAAGCCTCGTGCAGCGCGAAGATGTCGCCATTCGAGATGTTGAAGATCTCGTTGCGCGCCTCGGGAGCGTCGGCCGCCCAGGCGAGCGCATCGGCAATCAGATCGGCATCGGTCGCATCGGCTACCAGGCTCATGCCGGTAGGCATCGGCAGGTCGAGCCCCGCTTCCCGGCGCAGCGCCGCGAACAGCGGCAGCGTCAGGAAGGGATTCATGTTCGACCCGGTGCCGATACCCGCGATCATGACGGGACGGAACACCGTCCAGGCCCAACCGCACCCCTTCTGGCGCGCGGTTATATAGTCTTCCTGCTCGTGGTAGAAGTTGGCGTGAGGGACTCGCGGCAGACTTTCGCGCATCGGTATCGGGACCTTCAGGTGCGGGAGATGGCAGCCGTAGGCCTTGGCGCCATGTACCAGCGACACGTGTCTGAGTTCCCGGGAAGCACCGGCGAGCGGCTCGAAGAGATTGCGCAGCATCGCGACGTTCTTCCCGATCTGCACGGGGTCCGACCAGCCACCGTAGATGTCCTCGAGCTTCTCCGTCAGCGCCGCATAGATCACATGGGTGACGCCGGAGATCGCGCCGAGTGCACGCTCACAGGCAGCCCGGTCGCCTAAATCCACCGCAACATGTTGCACCGAAGGGGGAGCTCCGAGCGTCGGGCGACGCGAGACCGCCACGACGTCCCAGTCGCCGCGAGAGGCGAACAGTCGCACGGCGGCGCCTCCGACCAGTCCCGAAGCGCCGGCTATCACGATTTTTTTCTTCATGCGGCCTCTCCCAGCGTGCCGCCCGGAGGGCGGCCGGCGTCGTATTGAAACGGAACAGATAGTAACTTACGAATCTATAAGGAAAAGACTCGAAAATATCAGAAACCCCCTGACGCCTGTGCCGCGCCATCGGGCGCCCGCGGCGAATTGCCGGTGCGGCCGGCCGGGCCGTGAATCCGATCGATCGAGGAAGCGCTACCTAGCGCTTGCGCAGACGGTGGATGCCGTAGAGCGCGGCCTCGACGAAGGGGCGGATGTCGCGAGGACGCACCGGTTGGGCGCTGAAGTGCACCCGCGTCATGATCGGCCCGACGATCAGGTCGGCGGCTGCCTCGAGGTCGAGGTCTCCGGGCAGCTCGTGGCGGGCTACTGCGCGGCGCAGAACGCTGAGCAGCGGCTGGCGCCGGGCGTTGGCCATCGGCACGAAGAGCTTCGAAAGCTCGGGATCGTACAGGCACTCGGCTGCAAGAATCGGCAGCACACGCGGCAGAGGAGTGGTTTCCAGTATGTGCGCGAAGCTGCGCAGCAGCGTCGTCAGATCGTCGAGCACGTTGCCGGTGTCGGGAGCTACGAGCGCCGGCAGTTGCGAGAACGATTCGATCACCAGGGGCACCTTCGAGGGCCAGCGCCGGTAGATCGTCGCCTTGCCTACGCCGGCGACGGCAGCCACTTCGCCCAAGGTGAGTTTTTCATAGCCGACCTCGGCGAGCAGTTTGAGCGTGGCCTCGAGAATCGCCTGGTGGGCGTGAGCGCTGCGCGGACGTCCGCGCGCCGCGGCTCGTGTCGAATTGCCGGTGTCAATGCCACGGGGATGCCTGGACTCCTGTCCGGAAAGCGGGTTGCTACTGGTTCTGCTGCGGCTCGCCATGGGGCGGGCACGTTACCACAAGAAGTGGCCTACTGGATCGCCGAAATTATCGAGGCCAACAGTGACGAGGCAACTGTCGAGGGGATAAGCGCCCGGGCCCTCGAGTTCTGCCGGCGCTTCCATGACCATCGTGAACCAGGGGTGTTTTCGATCTGCCGAGATGCGCAGCGCAGGTGCTGTTGACGTCGCTTCCCACGTCTGCGTATATTACGAACCGATTCGATCCGTTTCGAAATTTGAAGCCGCACTCGTGTTTCATCGACAGCAGCGCACCAGAGCATCCGGTTGCGCCGAGAACGTCATGCAACGCTCGTTGCGTGAAGGAGCATCAGTATGAATCTCGATGAACTCAAGGCTGCCTATCCCGATCTCTCTTTCGAAGAGGTCGGATCCGACGAGTCCTGGGACGAGGATGCCTCCGGTTTCTGTTTCGTGATCGAAGCGAATATCCACGCCAAGAAGGGACGCGCCACGGTGATGGTGGACGATCTTCCGCGCGTCGCCTTCACCGGTAATACGGTAGGAATTCGCAAGATGCTGGTGAAGTGGGATCTGAGTCGTTCGCACCTTGCCTATCTCGCATATGAGCTCGGCCGGGCGGAGATGGCGATCCGCCACGGCCTACCCTTTCAGCAGGAGTGATTTGCAATGCCGGTAACGCCGAAAGAAATCTTTGATGCGGTCTGGAAGCTGCAGAAGAAGAAAGCCCATGACCTCGTGCAGCAGGGCCTGGAGGAGGGCGTCGATCCCGTGACGATGCTCAAGGAAGGGGTGATCGCCGGGCTCCAGGAGGTCGGACGGCGCTTCGGAACAGGCGAATATTTCCTCGCCGAGCTTGTCATGAGCGGCAAGGTGGCCGAACCCTGCATCGAACTGATCAATCCGCATCTGCCGCCGAATACCGAGGGCGCGCAAGGGCGGGTGGTGATCGGAGCGGTGACGGGCGATCTGCACACGATCGGCTATGGGCTGGTGACCACGCAGCTCGAGCTCAACGGCTTCGAGGTGCACAAACTCGGCATCGATCTGCCGAGCATGTACTTCATCGAGAAGGCCAAGGAGCACAAGGCCGACATCATCGGGCTCTCGGCCTTCCTCGTGACCACCATCCCCTACTGCAAGGAGGTGGTGGCGTATCTGGAGGACATGGGGCTGCGCGACAAGTACAAGGTGATCATCGGGGGTACCGAGTGCACGGCGGACAAGGCCGATGCGATGGACGTGGACGGCTGGGCGTTGAATGCCGTGGCCTCGGTGCCGCTGTGCAAGCATATCTGCGGCAAGCCGGTCGATGCGACGGAACTCGCGCGGGCGCGTACTCACGATCACACCTGGTGGTACAACAGCCGCCGTATCAAAGGGGCTGCGGCATGATACCGACCATCGAATTCCAGCACCGCGCCTCGCGCGGTCCGGTGACCGCCGTCGACGACTTCGATCTGGAACTCGCCTTCAAGGTGCGCGAGCTCGTAGCCGAGTACGAGATCAAGTACGACCCCGAGCAACTGGTGGTCGATGACCGCACGGCCGATGCCATCTTCGAGGCTGCCGTGAAGCACCTCGCGGAGATCGGGCTCTATTTCCAGAGCACCGGACGAGTGATCAAGTACGACGAGTCGGAGATCCGCCAGCTGGCGCGCGAGTCGCAGCAGAATCCTGCCTGCGTGAATCTCGGCAAGGGTGTCGAGCGCATGCAGCTGCGCTACCGGCGAGGCACCGACACCTGGGCGCCAACGAACTATGGCGGGCCGGCAGGCGTAGCGGAGAAGGACTGGTTCATTCCCTACGTGCAGTCCTTCGCCCAGGAGCCCTCCGTCAAGGGCTTCGGCATCGTTCCCGGGCTCGCGAGACTCGATAACCTGGACCCGAAGGCTGGCCAGTTATCCGAGGTCACCGTGGCGCTCTGGGAGCAGGAGGCGCTGCGCGAGGCGTTGAAGCGCGTCGGTCGGCTCGACATGAATCTGGGGCTGCTATGCACGGCGAGCACGCCCTCCGGCACGATGGCGGTGATGGCCTCGGGGTACCGGGATTCCTTCAACACCCAGATCGGCATCCACGTCATGCCGGAGCAGAAGCTCAGTTGGAATCCCCTGCTGCTCGCACAGTATTGCGAACTCACCGGCATTGAGCCATGGCAGAGCGCCATGTCCTGCATCGGCGGCTTGTGCCGCGATGCGGCCGATGTTGCCGTGGTGATGCTCGCCAATGCGCTCGGGCAGCTCTCCTATGCCAAAGCCGGCTCGATGAGCTATTTCCCGAGCCATCTGGATGGCACCTGGGCGACTCGCGCCTCGCATTGGGCTTTCAGCGGCGCGGCCCGTGCTGCCGAGCGGCATCTAGGTCTCGCCATCGGCACGTCGATTTCCGGGATCGACAAGGCGTGGCGCACGCCGCTGACGCTGTGGCAGTCGGCGGGGGTGGTGGTCACTTCGGTCGCGAGCGGTCTTTCCTATGCGTGGATCGCCGGACACACCGGGCTCGAGGCTCGACTGATCGGCCAGATGATGAACGGCTGCGCGGGCATGGCACCGGACCGGGCGAACGAACTCGCTCAGAAGATCATGCGCAAGGTGGACGAGTTGTTGCCGCAGCAGACGAAGCAGCTGCCTTTCTGCGAGGCCTACGACGTGAACACGGTGAAGCCGCGTTCCGGGTACGAGAAGGCGATGCTGCAGACATGCGATGAACTCGCCGCCCTCGGCATGCCCTTCATGGAGTAGCGCGGCAACTGGCGATCCGCTTGGACTCGCGGATCGACGCCAGGCAAACGTACGACGCCAGAGGAGAACCGGCAATGGCAGACAAACCCCGCCTGACGGTCATCCTGAGCGAATTGGACACGCTGATCCGCCCCGAGGAGGAGCGGCGGGTACTGGACTTTGCCCGCCAGGCCGAGGATGCCGGCTGGTACGGGATCCACATCATCGATCACGTCGTGATGGGCCCCGGCTCGGCGCGCAACGGCCTTCCGGAAAACCCCCGTGCCTTCCGCTGGGTGGGCAATCAGCGTCCGGACCAGCACATGCCGAGCCAGATCGTGATGATGTCCGCGATTGCGGCGGTTACCTCGCGCATCCGGTTGATGGCGACCGCGACCCTGGCGCCTCTGCGCCCGCCGCTGCTCAACGCCAAGCAGTGGGCCACGCTGGACCTGATCTCCGGAGGCCGGGTGACGCTGACGCCGATAGGCGGCTGGCAGGAGGAAGAATACGAGGCCATGGGCGTGCCTTTCGGCGAACGAGGCGGTCGCCTCGACGAGCAGCTCGAGATCATGCGGTTGGCTTGGCGCGAGACGCCGATCAGCTATCACGGCCGCTACTATCGGTTCGAGAACGTTTTCGTGAATCCGAAGCCGGTGCAGCCCGGTGGGCCTGAGATCATCATCGGCGGCGATCGCCTCACCGCACGAGTGATCGCGCGCATCGTCAGATTCGGCAAGGGCTACACCCTGACGAGCGCACCGGATCCTGAGGATCTCGCTCGATTGGCGCGGGCCATGGAACAGGCCGGACGCGCCATGGCCGATCTCAGGACCAGCGGCCTGATCTTTCCCGTGTTTGCCGATGCCCGGCGGCCTGCAGACCTGGCCCGCAGCATCGAGGCCAGCGTGCCGGCTCTCGTTGCAGCGGGAGTCGACACCATCACCGTGAAACCATCCCAGTTCATCGACGATCCGCAGGAGATGCCCCGCTTCCTGAAGGAATGCGAGCGTCTTGTGGCGGCCTGCTACTAGGACATGAATAGATCCACTAGGGGAGTCCTTTATGAACCGCGCTCTTATGAATCGCGCTACAGGGGTATACGGCTTCAGAAACGATCGGACACGCCGGGTCCAGGCGTATCTTGCGATTGGCACCGCTCATTGGCTCTTGTTCGCGGGCCAGATCTCGGCACAGGAGCAGGAGCCTGCATCCGCCACCAGCGCGGGCGTGCTCGGCGAGATCATCGTGACTGCGCAGCGCCGTGCGGAGCGCCTTCAGGATGTGCCGATCGCGATCACGGCGTTATCGTCCGAAGCGCTCGACAACCGTGGTACCGTCGATCTGGCGGGCATTTCGCAGCTTGCGCCCAGCCTGAATGTCATCGCCTATCCGAATTCCTCGGATACGGTCTCCCTCAACATGCGAGGTCAGGGCACCGCTGATGCCGGTCAGATCACCAAGGACGGCGGCGTAGGGCTTTACATCGACGGTTTCTATATCGCGCGTCCCCAGGCGGCTTTGTTCGACATCGGCGATCCCGAGCGTGTAGAGGTCCTGCGCGGTCCACAGGGCACGCTTTACGGGCGCAATACCACCGGCGGCGCGATCAACATCATCACCAAGAAGCCGACCGGGGAATGGGGCGGAAGCACCGCGATCAATTTCGGCAGCCGCGATTATGTCCGCGCGCTCTCCGACGTCAACCTGCCGCAAATCGGCAATTTCGCCATCAAGGGCACGATCCTGTATTCCGACCAGGATGGCTGGGTGAAAAATTACGGTGCCGCGCACGACTACCACGAATTCGGCCAGGTTGCCGGTCGCGTGGCCGTGCGCTGGACGCCCTCGGATTCCGTCACGGTCGACTATGCCTGGGATCACGGCAAGGTGACCTCTACCCAGCCCTACTACCTGAACCCGGATCTCGAAGCTGTCATCCCGGGCTACTTCGCGAATAAGGACCGTACCTACGCACCGCTCGACCTCGGCGAGAGCGAGGCTACCTTCGTCGATCATCAGTTGACAGCCGAATGGCGCGTTTCGGACGCGCTGACTCTCAGATCGCTGTCGTCCTATCGCGACTTCGACGGCGATCAGTTCGCCAATTACGGCGTTGCTCAATCGACTCCCTTTTTCCCGGTCTCAGTAGCGCAGTTCCACACCTATCGGACTAGACAAGCGACCCAGGAATTACAGCTGATCGGAACGATCGGGGATCGCATCGACTACACGGGCGGTCTGTATTACTTCCGCGAAAAGGGACGGCATCTGCAGCTGCAGGACCTCGGGATGCTGCCGCTCGGCATCACGGTGGACAGCGAGCGGCTGATCGACGCGAAATCGATTTCCAAGGCTGCTTATCTGCAGTCGACCTGGACGCCGCCGGTGCTCAACGACCGGCTGAAGTTGACCGTGGGTGGCCGCTACACCCGCGATGAGCGTACGGCCTCGCGGAGCCGTTCGGTGACTGGCTTTCCGCTCGAGGTCGGTGTCACCAATGACCAGAAGTTCTCGGACTTCAGTCCGGGGTTCAATGTGGCGATGCAGTGGACTCCGCAGGTCATGACCTACGCGAAGGCTTCGAAGGCCTACAAGGCGGGCGGATCGGCCGAAGGCGGTCCGGATTTCAGGGCGACCTACGATCCGGAGGAGGTGACGAGCTACGAGATTGGACTCAAGTCGCAGCTGTTTGGACGCATGCTGACCCTCAATGCCGCGGCATTTCGTAACGAATTCGACGATCTTCAGGTCGACTTCGGCGCCGATCCCGTCGACCTGTCGGTCGTCGCGACGACCAATGCGGGTAAGGCGACTGTTTCGGGCCTCGAACTGGAGGTGATTTTTCAGCCGTTGACCGATCTGAGCATCAGTGCGTCCTACGCCTACTTCGACCCGAAGCTGGAGTCCATCCGCGCCCCGGCCGGCACCAACTTCGATCCGATGATCAATCCTGGTTCTCCGGTCCAGGTCGGAGACGACGTGACGGGATATTTCGTGCTGCCTTTCGTGCCCGAGAACGCGGTATCGCTCTCGGGCGACTGGACGTTCCTGCGGCTGGGTTCGAAGCAGTTCAGCGCGCATGCCTCGTACAAGTATCAGGAATCGATGTTCACATCGTCGGGAGCGGGCCCGCTCGCTCCCGGCCGCGAGTTCTTCCGGAATGAAAGTACTCGTATTCTTGATGCACGATTGACCTTCACGAGCCAGGTATTCGGCGACAAGGAACTGAAACTGTCGCTGTACGGAGAGAATCTAACGGACGATCGCCACAAGGACTTCGTCATCGCACTCGGTACGGCGCTCGACGGCTACTTCTCGCAGACGGCCCCTTACTCGGAGCCACGCACGGTCGGCATCGAAGGCCGGCTGGCGTTTTGACAGGAGCAAGCCGGCCGCGGTCTACTGCTCTGATCGCACGTCGCAGGGGAACACAGGAGCAGTTATGAAAGTCGGCATCGTACACATCGCCACGGCGTACACGGCGGATATCGCCGACTTTGCCCGCAAGGCGGAAGATGTAGGCTTCGAGTCCCTCTGGCTGGGCGAGCATACCGTCGTGCCCGCCTCGTTCATGGCTCGCTATCCCACGACATCGGACGGCAGTCCGCCCGGGTTCGTGGCGCACGTGTGCGATCCCTTCGTCAGCCTGATGCGCGCCGCAACGGTGACGAGTACCCTCAGGTTGGGTACAGCAGTCTGTCTATTGCCAGAACACAACCTGTTTGCACTCACCAAGCAGGTGGCGACACTCGATCACTACTCCGATGGCCGTGTCTTGCTCGGCGTGGGCGTCGGCTGGCTGAAGGAAGAAGGGGAGATCGCCGGTAACTGGCCCTCGCGCTATGTGCTTCTCGGCGAGATGGTGCAGGCGATGAAGGCACTCTGGACGAACGACGAAGCCGAATTTCACGGCCAGCTCATCGACTTTCCACCGTCGATCAGCATGCCCCATCCGAAGCAGCAGCCGCACCCGCCGGTGCTCATCGGCGGCGGTCCGGCGAATCTCGATCGGGTGGTCGCTTACGGCGATGGCTGGTGTCCGGGCTTCCTGCCGCCGGGCGAGCTGCGGCGGCAGCTGGACAGCCTTCGCGAACGCATGAGCCGCGCCGGCCGCGACTTCGATGCGCTCGACATCAGCGTGATGATGGGAGTCGGCGAACGCAGCGACATTCCCGCCATGCTCGCGCAGTACGAGGCCGCGGGCGCGCAGCGGGTCGTGCTCTGTGTGAACAAGCCGGGCACGCCGGACGAATTCAGCGACTTCCGGCTGGTTCTGCCGGGAGAGTCGGATGACTTTCTGGAGCGCCTCGGCGATCGAATCTTTCGCTGAGCATGCGCACCGGTCGAGGCGAGCCGGCTGGCGTCTGCGCGCCCTTCCAACAGCCGTTACCGGCAACCTGAGTCTGGTTTGACAGTAACTTCGAGGTCATTGATAGGTTCAAGTCGATACGTATCGTTTCTTTTGTCATGTAACTCAAGGCAAGTCGGATAGGCAGCCGCGTGCCGCCCCGTCCTGACTTGCAGGCGTCACGATAGCACTCAGAGGAGGGCGCGGCCCATGTCGCGAGCGAGTCAGGGTTCTTCGACTGCAGGGAAGACGAGAGTCATTCAGTTCGGCACGGGTTTCGTCGGGCACTTCGCGCTTCGGGCGATCATCGAGCATCCGGAACTCGAACTGGTCGGCGTCTGGGTGCACGATCCACGCAAGGTCGGACGCGACGCGGGTGAACTGGCCGGCCTCGACATCGGGACCGGCATCCGCGCCACCGACAGCATCGACGAGCTGCTCGCGCTGAAGGTCGATTGCCTCTCCTCTGCGGCGGGCGGCGACGGTCGAGAGCAGTGGATGGCGGACGCTCACTGCCGTTTCCTGGAAGCGGGCACCAACGTGGTCAGCAGTTCGATCGTCGGGATGGTCGATCCGCAGGCCCATCCGGACAGAGGCCTGGTGAAGCAGCTGGACGAGGCGGCGATCCGGGGTGGGGCGTCCTACTTCACCTCCGGAATCGAGCCCGGGTTCATGAGCGATACCCTGCCGCTCACGATTACGGGGATCAGCCAGTACTGGCGCTCGGTCCGCGTGCAGGAAATCCTCGACTACTCGACCTACCTGCCGAATGAGACCGAGAAGCTCATGGGAGACGTGCTCGGCTTTGGCAGACCGATGAGCTACCAGCCGATCCTATTCGCGCCCGGTCGCCTGACATACGTATGGGGAGGTCCGGTGAGCCTGGTCGCTCGCGGTCTCGGGGTCGTGCTCGATCGGATCGAGGAACGCGTGTGGCGCCACCCGGCCGAGCGGACCTACGAGGTCAAAGGCCTGGGCAGGATCGAGAAAGGTGCCGCCGATGCATTCCGATTCGAGCTGTGCGGCGTCATCGGAGGGCGCGAGGCGATCGTCCTGGAGCACGTCACGAGGCTTCGTCCCGACACTGCGCCGCAATGGCCGCAAGGGGAGCACGGCCCGGGTTATTACGTGGATGTCGATGGCGATCCCCGTATGAAGTGCCACATGACCTGCGTGGGGCCGGACGGTGATCATCATTCCGGCGGAATCCTCGCGACCGGCACGCGTCTCGTCAACGCCATTCCCGCAGTGTGCGCTGCGAAGCCCGGCGTGATCTCGGCGCTGGACCTGCCTCTGCTCACCGGACATGGACTGTATCGGCCGCAATGAGTCCGTCTGCCATGAATGCACATTCCACGATGCTGCTGGAAGGCAAAGTGGCGATCGTCGTCGGCGTCGGCCCCGGGCTGAGCCGCGCGAGCGCCCTTCTGATGGCAGAGGCGGGAGCCGACATCGTGCTTGCGGCCCGCCGCGCGGAGACGATGCAGGCAGTGGCTCGTGAAGTCGAAGCACGCGGACGCCGGGTACTGTGCGTGTCGGCGGACATCTCGAGGGCGGAGGAGTGCAGGCGCCTGGCTATTCGCAGCAGCGAGGCATTCGGTCGCATCGACATCCTCGTCGTTACGTCCTTCTACATGGGAGAGCCGAAGCCCATCGCCGCCGCCGATTTCGCCGACTGGCGCAAGGTCATGGACGTCAATCTCTTCGGCGCGATGGAAGTGGCGCGTGCGCTCGTGCCGCACTTGCGCGAGCGCGGCAATGGCCGGATCATTCTCGTGAACAGCACGCAGGCCTGGGACCCAGAGCCTTGCATGGCAGCATATGCGGCATCGAAGGCGGCGCTGGTGAGCGTCACGCGCTCGCTGGCCGCCGAGCTCGCGCCTATGGGAATCCGGGTCAACGCCATTCATCCTGGCCTGATCATGGCCGACGACGTGAAGGCCTATGTCACCCAAATGGGCGCAGTGCGGGGTCTCTCCTACGAGGAAATGTACAAGGCCATGACAGCCGAGGAGTACCGTCTCGGCTACATACCCGGACCGGAAGAGATTGCCGGAACGGTACTGTACCTCGCATCGGACCTCAGCAGGCCCGTAACGGGCCAGAGCATCGGGGTCAATTGCGGAGCGCGGTTCCACTGACCGGCGGCGGGGAAGTTCGCGCCACCCGATCAGCACCTCGATGAGCTTTGCTTCCAGCGGTTCCGCCTGCCGTACTTTCGAGGCAAAATGCGCCGGTTGCTGCGGCATGTGCAGGAGCGTGTTGATCGCGAACCAGACTACCTCGAGCGGCGCATGCAGTCGCATCGGCATCGGACTCCCTCAGACCATCAGCGGGTCGGGGATTCGGTATGCACGTTCTGCGGCTCGGTGCCGAAGAGTTCGATCAGGAATCGTTCCTGGACTTTCTCGGAAGCGGTCTTCGGGATTTCATCGAGGACCTGGAGATAGCTCGGCACGAAGTTGGCCTCGAGACCCGTGCGACAGCGGGCGAATACCGCCGCCGGTTCGAAGCGCGCGCGGTTCACCGGCACCACCGCGGCGACCACGTCCTTCTCGCCGGGCGCACCCGACCGCGCGGGGATGCCGTAGACGAATACGTCATCGACCTGCGGATCCTCGGCGATCACCCGCTCGACGAAGCTCGGGTCGATGAAATCGCCGTTGCGCCGGAGGCCGCCGCCTCTGCGGTAATCGAAGTACAACCAGCCCTCCGCGTCGCGGTGACCCATGTCGCCGCTGCGGTTCCAGCCTGCCTGGATCTTCTTGCGCGAGGCTTCCGGGTTGCTGAAGTACTCGACGCTCGCGTCGACTCCGCCTTCGGGCCGGCAGCAGATCTCGCCGACCACGCCCGGCGGACATTCGTTGCCCTCATCGTCCAGGATCTTCATGAGGACGCCCGGCATGGGCTTGCCGAAGGATCCTACCGGGCCTTCGCCCGGCCGCTTGAAAGCCATGCCGCCGCCGTCGTTTGCGCCGTAGATCTCGAAGACCTTCACGCCGAAGCGCTTTTCGAAAGGCCCCCAGATCGCCGCCGGCATGCCGCCGCTGATGATCATGCGGACGGGATTGTCGGCGTCGTTGGACCGCGGCGGTTCGCTGAAGATCGCCGTGGCCATGCCGCCGAGCGTTGAGAAGGTGGTGGCGCCGTAATGGCGACAGACGTCCCAGAGCTTCGACTTGGTGAA
>Ga0172382_10008980_pt1 | contig 13758 bp, 11 predicted proteins | sample Leawel138RmetaG_FD_122245 | JGI IMG/M metagenome (GOLD analysis project Ga0172382, IMG submission 122245) | Leachate microbial communities from a municipal landfill in Southern Ontario, Canada - Leachate well 138R metaG | ecosystem: Engineered > Solid waste > Landfill > Unclassified | place...
ATCAAACGCTATGAATGTATCCATGGCGCGGCTCCTTGTCTTTTGGCGAAGATCTCCATCAGTATACACTGAGGGGTGGAGTCACGCTTTCGTATTGTCATTCCGGCTAAAGCCGGAATGACAATTATTGGTGGGTTTGGATCCCGGCAAACCTAGATGATGATGGGAGGAAAAGATTCCTCGCATTGAACCCGTAACATTCTCCGCCAACATCCTTCCCTTGCGATTAAAAGAATAAAAAAACAGTTCAAATTAGTGTATAATATCGTGCTTACCGGTTTTTGAGCATCCCCTTCCCGGGGTTGGCCCGGAAACGAGGATAAGGTAAATCACGGTTCGAGCCTTAAAGCTGATCTGATGACCTTTTCACGGAGGAAAAGTTGAAGACTATCGCTGAGATCAATGAGAAGATAAAAAAGGGCAAGGTCGTCGTCGTGACCGCCGAAGAAATGATCGACATCGTGAAAAAGAACGGGACGAAAAAAGCGGCCCAGCAGGTCGATGTCGTAACCACCGGTACGTTCGGCCCTATGTGTTCCAGCGGTATGTTCATGAATTTAGGCCACTCCAAGCCCAGGATCAAAATCGGCGGTGGAAAATGTTACCTCAACGACGTCCCGGCATACACCGGCATTGCCGCCGTCGACATCTATATCGGCGCAACGGCAATGCCCGACGACGACCCCCGGAACACCGTCTATCCCGGGGCTTTCAACTACGGCGGAGGCCATGTTATAGAGGCATTCGTGAGCGGAAAAGCGATCCGGCTCGAAGCGACGGCGTATGGAACAGACTGCTACCCACGTAGGAAGATCGAGACATATATCGACAAGGAAACGGTCAATGAGGCATATATATACAGTCCCAGGAACAGCTATCAGAACTATAATGTGGGCGTAAATGTCTCCGATCGCGTTATTCACACGTATATGGGCGTCATCAAGCCGAACCTCGGGAGCGCGAATTACTCGAGCGCCGGGCAGTTGTCGCCTCTCCTTAAGGATCCCAAGTACAGGACCATCGGGATCGGGACCCGGATATTTCTCGGCGGCGGCATCGGATACGTGGCCTGGCAGGGAACGCAGCATAATCCGTGCGGCCCGCGCACACCGGGAGGCCTGCCGAAAGGCGGCGCCGGGACACTTGCAGTGATCGGGGATGCCAAGAAGATGTCCGGAAATTATCTCAAAGGGGCAAGCTTCCTCGGGTATGGCGCGACGATGTTCGTCGGCCTCGGTATTCCCATCCCCATTCTCGATGAAGAAATGGCGTTCTTCACGTCGCGGGCGGATGAAGATTTTTATGCCCAGGTCGTTGACTATTCCCACGATTACCCCCAGCGGATACCGGGAAGCCTAGGTGAGGTCACGTATGCCCAGCTGAAATCAGGCAAGATAACGGTCAAGGGCAAAGAAGTGCCGACCTACCCTATTTCAAGTTACGCGAAGGCCCGTGAAATAGCATCCACCCTGAAAAGCTGGGTGGAAAGCGGCAGTTTCACCCTCACAAGCCTCGTAGAACCCCTGCCGGGAGTAGATTCGGGAATCAGCTTGGTGACCCTCGACGAGAGGATTCCGGAGGAGATGCAGTAAAGAGACGTGAGACGTAAGGAGAAATTATTCTAGGTTCTAGTTTAAAAGGCTTAAAAAACTTTCTATAAGACACTGAACCAAAATAAACCCTAAGTTCCGATCATGCAAAACAATCAGTCCCTGAGGTTTTTAACATAGAACATAGAACAATTTTTTTATGAACAAAAAAGCCATTTCATTGATATCCGGCGGACTTGACTCCGCCGTTGCTACGAAGTTGATCATCGATCAGGGGATCGAGGTGGTCGGGCTCCATTTCACGTCGATATTTGCGAGCAAAAGAGACAAACAGCGCGGCCACCGGGCCCTGGAAACGGCCCGGGAGCTCGGGATCGAGATCATTTCCAAAGACAAGGGTGAGGATTATATCGAAATCGTCAAGAATCCCCGCTATGGGTACGGAAAGAACATGAACCCGTGCATCGATTGCAGGATCTATATGCTCAGTCTGACGCGCAATATGATGCCGGAACTCGGCGCATCCTTCGTCGTGACGGGCGAGGTCCTGGGACAGCGGCCCATGTCCCAGCGCCGCAACACGATAGGACTGATCGAAAAACGCAGCGAACTGAAAGGGTTGATCGTAAGACCCCTCTCAGCAAAGCTTTTTCCCCCCAGCATACCCGAGCAGGAAGGCATCCTGGACCGGGAGAAACTGCTCGGCCACGCGGGCCGCGGGCGGCACGTGCAGTATGAACTGGTTGAAAGATACGGGCTTAAAGAATTTGACCTGCCAGGCGGGGGCTGCCTTCTCACGGACCCCATCTTCTCGATAAAGCTGAAAGACCTTATGGCCACCGACCCTGTTTACACGACCAAAGACATAGAACTCCTGGCCGTTGGACGGCACTTCCGGGTCTCACCGTCCGCCAAATTAATTGTCGCGCGCAATGAGCGCGAAAATGAAAAGCTGGGATCGATTGCCGGGGAATCCTACATCCGCCTCGACCCGGTAGGCTTCAGGGGGCCGCGGGGTATATTGAAAGTAGCAACGCCCGACGAAGGGACCTTCCTTACATCGGCCCGGATACTGGCACGCTACGGCAAGGACGTACCACCCAATCCCGTGATCGAGATCCATGATGGCACGAGCCACAGCTTTTCATTCGAGATGCATGAGATCGACAGCGATTCCCTGCTCATCCAACAGGAGGCTTAAATGAAAGTCCTTGATAATATTTATATCTACCCGTGGACATCGTACGAGGCAAATAATTGCAACACCGTGTTTATCGACGGGTCCGTCCCTACCCTTATCGACCCAGGCCACAAGGCTTTCCTCGGCAACATCATGAACGGCATGGCCCGCGACGGCAAGAACATCGAGTCGGTAAAACTTGTCATAGGCACCCATTCCCACCCCGACCATATCGAAGCCGCTGAAGCTTTTGACCAGCAGACGATGAGGGCGATAGGAAAAGTGGAATTTGACTTCTGCAACAATGGCGGCAAGGAACTGTACCTGATGACAGGCTGCCAGTTGCCCCGGAAACCATATTCTTTTTACCTGAATGAGGGCGAACTCCTTATAAACGACCTCACCTTCAGGATTATTCTGACCCCTGGTCATTCACCGGGATCGATATGCCTGTATTGCCCGGAAAAAAAGCTCCTCATATCGGGAGATACCCTCTTTTACATGGGTGTCGGCAGGACCGATCTGCCGGGTGGGAGCATGGAGCAGTTGGCCCGCAGTATCGGCAAGCTCGCCGCCTTGGATATCGAATACCTCCTCCCGGGCCATGGCGATGCTATCCGGGGCCGGGACGCTATAGAAAAGAACTTCAAGATGATCATAAGCGAGTTCTTTTAAAGGCATTTCGGAATTCTTTCGATCAGGGTGACGATTGTCATTGAACAATTTCCCCCGTAAGTATATATTTGTGTAGTAGGCATAGGAGGCAACATTGAGAATACCTGACGAATACATGTGTAAACTGTGCGGATATTCATTTCTGGAGGGCGAAGTGCCCGAATTGTTCTGCCCGAATTGCGGCAGCAGCCAGGTCATCAGGGAACTGAGCTACGACGAATTCTTTGATGATGAAGACGCATTCATCACGATGTTGAAATACGATGAATACAAGAACAAGGGTGCTTGACCTTAAGCCCTTGTTCAACGGCTTAATGCAACTTTAGTATTTAAGAATTAAAATATTGACTTTTCTTGGGATTGGTTGTTTTATATTACCCAGATACCGCTTGGATCCAAACCTGGACCGAGACGGAAGGCGCGAAACGACGGTAACCTTCTGGACAGAGTTCAGAGGGTTTTTTTGTTTTAGAGGATGCAGATGAGCAAAGTTACGGTACCCATACTCAAGGGCATGAAGGGTGAGAAGAAGATCACCATGCTCACGGCGTACGACCATCCAATGGCAAAGATAATGGACGACGCCGGTATCGATACGATCCTTGTCGGCGATTCCGTCGGCCCTGTCATGTTGGGATATCCGAACACGATCCCCGTCACTGTCGATGAGATGATACACCATACACGGGCGGTGACCCGGGCTGTCAAGAGAGCGCTGGTTGTCATAGATATGCCCTTTATGTCGTACCAAGAGAGCGTTGATCAGGCAAAGCGCAACGCGGGCAAGATGTTCAAGGAAAGCGGCGCCGAAGCGGTCAAGCTCGAGGGCGGCGTTGCCATGCACGATACGATAAAGGCAATAGTTGACATAGACATACCCGTTGTTGGCCATATCGGTCTCACACCGCAATCCATACACCGGATGGGCGGATACAAGGTCCAGGGCAAAGGCAATGATGTCGAGAAGCTGATCGCAGATGCGCGGGCTGTCGAAACCGCCGGCGCGTTCATGATCGTCCTTGAATGCGTCCCGAGACAGCTGGGTAAAGAGATAACCGAAATGCTGTCCATCCCGACAATAGGGATAGGGGCCGGTCCCGATTGCGATGGGCAGGTGCTCGTCATTCACGACCTGCTGGGACTTCTCGGGGATTTCCGGCCGAAATTCGTCAAGCAGTACAGGAACCTTTCTGAAGATATAAGCAATGCTGTTAAGGAGTATATAGGCGAGATACATCAGGGGAGTTTTCCCGATGACAGCCAGTCATTTCATTGATATGAAGATCGTACGAACCGTCTCCGAGATGCAGCGTACTGCAGACGACTTAAGAAAGACCAGTAAGATCGGCCTTGTGCCCACGATGGGCTACCTCCACGAAGGCCACCTGACCCTGGTCAGAGCCGCGCGAAAAATTGCCGACGTTGTCGTCGTCAGCATCTTTGTCAATCCGATACAATTTGGCCCGAGCGAAGACCTTGCCCGCTATCCCCGCAATTTTGAACGTGACGCGAAGTTCCTGGAGCAGGAAAAGACCGACATTGTCTTTTATCCCGACGACGGGCAGATGTACGAGAAAGATTTCTCCACGTACGTTGAGGTAAAGAAGCTCGAGGACCATCTCTGCGGCAAGACAAGGACCGGGCATTTCACCGGCGTCGCCACGGTCGTCACCAAACTTTTCAATATCGTCAAACCCCACTATGCCGTGTTCGGCCAGAAAGATTATCAGCAGCTCGTCATTATTGAACGGATGGTCAGAGACCTTAACATCGACGTCGAGATAGTTCCCCACCCCACGGTCCGTGAAGCCGACGGCCTGGCCATGAGCTCGCGCAACACATACCTTAGCAGTGAAGAAAGAAGAAAGGCCCTGCTCATCAGCGCTTCGTTAAGAAAGGCCCAAGAAATGTTGAAAACAGGCGTACGGGACACCGGGACAATAAGAAGCGCCGTCAATGACATACTCGGATCGGAGGATGGCATTGACGTTGAATATATAGACATATGTGACGCTATGACACTCGAGGACATCTCCACTGTGAATAAAAAAGCAGTGCTGGCGATAGCGTGCCGCATAGGTAGAACAAGACTTATAGACAACTCACTTTTAACGGAGGCATGACAATGAGAAGGACCATGATGAAGGGGAAGATCCACAGAGCGACGGTCACTGACAGCAACCTCGACTATGAAGGAAGCATCACCATCGACTCGCATCTCCTGGACAAAGCGAACATCATCCCTTATGAACAGGTCGACATTTACAACGTCACATCGGGCGAACGCTTCACAACCTATGCGATAAGGGGAGAAAAAGACTCGGGTGTGATCTGCATCAACGGCGCCGCCGCCCACAAAGCCCGCAAAGGCGACATCATCATCATTGCTACATATGCTGCTTTTGATGAAAAAGAATTGGAAAATTTCAAACCTGCAAAAGTGTACGTCGACGGAGCGAACAGGATAAAAAGCCAACTGCTGCAGGCGGTGAATTAGATGCCGTAAGTCGTCAGTCGTAAAGTGTTGCAATTCATATAGGAGTAAGGCGAAAAAATCGCTTTACTCCTTTTTATCATATATAGAGACCGTGAATCGAAGAACGCGAACGTACCCCCTCACCCCATCATCCCGCTGCTTGGAGACTGTGTCACAATCCTTCCAACCCGGCAAGCCGGGATGATGAAATGTGTTAGGGTACTTCCCGGCCCGTAGTCCCGGGGAGAAAGAGTCTGTAGGCAATACCCAGAGGTTAGCAGCTTGGAATTGTGGATAACCCACAAAAAACTTAGCCAAAAATTCTCTTAAACGGTGTTTGCCAGGCCTCTTTGAGAAGATCTATCGACGTGTCAATAATGACATCCCCCCTTAGGCCTTTAATACGAAAGGATTTCCCAGCAATTACTTTTCCGATCACTCCATAAGGTACAGATCTGAACAGGTTTTGAAATTTCCCCAAGTCCTCTTCCCGGATTGTCGCCACGAACCTGCTTGCGGATTCGGAAAAGAGAAGTATATCATCCCGGAAGACCCCCGAACAGGGGACGGCGTTGAGGTCTGCGTCTATGCCGATGTCGCCGGCGAAGGCGCTTTCTGCGAGGGCGCAGGCGAGGCCGCCGTCGGATATGTCGTGGCATGAGCGGATGATGCCGGACTTTATGGCTTTTTCCATGGACTGGAAGGTCTTTTTGGCTTGAGTTCCACGTACTTGAGGAGCAATGTTGCCAATCCGGTTGAACTGTGCGAAGTATTCGCTGCCGCCGAGTTCGGCGTAGGTTTTTCCGACGACGATTATGATGTCGCCGTCTTCTTTCATGTCCATGGTCACCGTTTTATTGATGTCATCGATAACGGAGATGCATGACATAAGCACCGTTTGCGGCACCGATATCTTGATCTCGTTGTGCATGTAATCGTTTTTCATGCTGTCCTTGCCCGATATGCACGGTGTGCCGAAAAACGTCGTGTAATCGTAGAGGGCGCGGTTCGCACGAACCAGTTGCGCAAGCTTGTATGCGCCATCCGGGTTCCGCTCGGATTCGATCGGGTCGGACCAGCAAAAGTTATCGAGAAGGGCCATTCTCTTCAGAGAGCCGCCTGTCGCGATGTTGTTGCGGATCGCCTCGTCGATTGCGCATGCCACCATGTTGTAGGTATCGAAACGGCTGTACTTGGGACATATGCCGTGGCTGACGACCACGCCGTTATCGCTTTCAAGGTCGGGGGCCACCACGCCTGCATCTGCCGGGCCGTCATTGTGCTTGCCCGTGAGCGGCTTTATAACGCTCGAGCCCTGCACTTCGTGGTCGTACTGGCGCACCACGTACTCTTTGCTGCAGACATTCCATCGTCCGAGGACCGAGGCAAGGGCTGCCGCATAATCCTGAGGTTCAGACAGGGGGTCTTCATCGACAATCCTGCGCTCCCATCGCGCTTTAAGGTTCATCTTGGGCAGGCCGTTGTGGAGGAACTCCATATCGAGGTACCCGGCCGTTTTGCCGTCATACAGCACGTGAAAGCGCCCGGAATCGGTAAATTCTCCCAGTACGGTCGACAGGACGTTCATCTTGTGTGAGAGCTGCAGGAATTCTTCCAGTTTCTCGGGCGGAACGGCAACCGTCATCCGTTCCTGGGCCTCGGAAAGAAGTATCTCCCAGGGTGAAAGCCCGTGATACTTCAATGGCGCCCTCTCGAGGTGCATGATGCACCCGTTCGTGTCTTCGGCCATCTCGCCTACGGACGACGAAAGGCCTCCCGCGCCGTTGTCGGTTATCGAACTGTACAGCCCCTTGTCCCGGGCGATCAACAGAAAATCCGTCATACGCTTCTGGGTGATCGGGTCGCCTATCTGGACCGCGCTCGTCGGGGAAACCTCGGAGAGCTCTTCGGATGAAAATGTGGCGCCGTGGATACCGTCCTTCCCTATCCTTCCGCCGACCATCACGATATGGTCTCCGACATTGGCCTGTTTCAGGTATGACGCCTCACCCCGTATCATGGCCGGCATGATGCCGCATGTGCCGCAGAAAACAAGCGGTTTCCCGAGATAATTCTCGTCGAATACGATGGAACCGTTGATGGTGGGTATCCCGCTTTTATTTCCACCGTGCTCCACTCCCTCGCGGACGCCTTCCAGCACCCTCTTCGGGTGCAGGAGCCTTGGCGGTATCGTCCCCTTGTGGTCCGGATCGGCAAAGCAGAAGACATCCGTGTTAAAGGCGAGCCTCGCTCCCTTGCCTGTTCCGAAGGGGTCGCGGTTCACGCCGACAATGCCCGTCAACGCCCCGCCGTACGGGTCGAGGGCGGACGGGGTATTGTGCGTCTCGACCTTGAAGGCCAGGTTGTTCCGGCGGTTGAACTTGATCACGCCGGCATTGTCCTTGAAGACCGAGAGGCAAAAGTCCTGCTTTCCCTTCTTCCTGCGGATCGCGTCGGTCGAACCCATCACGTATGTCTTGAAAACGCTGTCAACGACCTCTACGTTCCCGTCCTCTTCGTATTCGATCAGGGCGTTGAATATCTTGTGCTTGCAGTGCTCCGACCAGGTTTGTGCGAGCGCTTCGATCTCCACATCGGTGGGACTGCCGTCGAGGCCTACGGCCAGCCGGGCGGCGACGACGGAGGGATCGGCGTAGTAATCTTTTATAGCCTGGAGTTCGTCACGGGATAAGGCCCAAGTCCTCTCCCGGTTCATGAGCATCAACTCATCGATCGTCATAGACCCGATATCGATCCGTTCCACGACCGGCTCGGACGTGATGGTAACCTTCGGGACGGAAACCCCCATCCCGCCATCCGCCTTGTATTGGGATATATGTTTTATGGCGTAGCGATTGATCAGGACATTGGCGAGGATATCGACGGTAATGTTGCGCACATCACCTTCGGTGATGGAACCCTTCAGGAAATACATCCGCGAGTTGTAGACCCCTTCTCCATTCCTGAATTCCCGACCCGCCATTGCCTCGATCACTTCTTTTGCGGTACGGCCGACATTGTCGGTAACGCCGGGTTTGTAGCCTACCTCCACAACCCAATCTCCATCGGCATCCGTCGCCCTGTCGAGGAGCCCATCCTGGATAACCGGATCCACAAACGCTTCACTGCTCAAAGCGTCAAGGATCTCCGGGCTGAGGTCGGCGTCGACCGTATAAACGTCTACAACACGCGCATCTTCGATCTGAAGGCCAAGATCGGACTTGATCCGTCGTTTGAGCTTTTCCCCCGGGGCATCCAGGATCCCTTCCTTGTGCGATATCTCTATTCTGTGAGCCATGTCAAGCCACAAACTCCTTTAGGTTTTTTATTCCCTGCACCGCGTCCAGTTCACTGTGCACTTCGGCCGTCAATATAAGGCCCTCACGGTGCGTTTTCAAAAATGCTTTTAATTCCCTGAACGGAAACGTCCCCTGCCCTATCGGTATATGGTCGTCCCGCTTCCCGTAATTGTCGTGAAGATGCATTTCTCTTATTTTATGCCCTAACATAGACATCCATCTTTCAACAGATACTTTACTAAACAGGTTGAAGTGTCCGGAATCAAAGCAGAAATAAAGATTTTTCCTGTCAAAATGCCGGAACAGTTCGTAAAGACTGTCCGGCTCGTCCTCGAATATATTTTCGAGCATGATCGGAAGAGAGTCGCCCGCTTCTGTCAGGACCTCGTTCCAGGTTTCGATGCTCCCGTTCAGCCAGAGTTCTACCTCCTGCCCGAAACGCCATTTGTCATAGCCGGGGTGGCAGTTGACCCCCAACGCACCGAGCACGTTGGCAAACGCAACGGTCTTTTTCAGTTTGTCCCTGGTAATGCTCCTCACATCCTTATCTACGGCCCCTGGACTCAAGTCCATGAACGGGGCATGCACCGTGCACGCGATCCCCTCTCCATGAAGGATCTTTCCCGTTTCCGTTATATCACCGTCGCTGACCTCATCGATCACGTTGTTGTGGAAATATATCTCCACCCCCACATCGAGCTTCCTGATCAGCCCGATCCGTTGGCGCACAAACCTGTAAGGCGCATTTATCAGGATGGTCCACGGCATATTGTTTTTGATTATCCGCATAATACACAGCCTTTTGACCGTTTGGTCGCATCATTCAAGATCACGGAAATAGCACCTTAAGGATGGCAATTCGAGCACTAATTTTCATTTAAGATAAACCAAAATCCAAATAATTTCCACACAAAAGCCCTTGAAGACCGAAAGGCGTAAGGCGTTGGAAGAATACTTTAGACCGGCTTAATCTGCATCCGACAAGTGTTCATAAATCATTCAAGACGGACCACTAACAAAAAAGATCGCGGGACGGACCATAATTGTACGGCGTAAAACACAGGGTTACTACCTACTGTCCTTCTGGCTGAACACCTCAAAGTACGGGGATCCAAGTTCCCCGCAACATCGTCATCCCGGCAAGCCGGGATGACGATGTTGCGGGAATTACGGCATGGTCTCCTTGAGACTCGGGAATGACACGGTCGGTGTATTGAGGCATGGCCTTCAACCCTCGCCTTACGCTTTACTGGTTGTCATTACCACTTTACGGTCTTCAAAATGTGACACGCCTTGAACTGAAAATCAGCTACAAAACTTTCATCACTCCAAGCTACAGACCTTTTTCAGTGAAATCCGTTACCATGTACTTAGACCAACCACAGCTCAGAGATGAGGTCGCGCGAAGGGTATGGGCGGTAAAACTAAAGATCTTTATCGTGCCTCTTATTGCCGCTTCCCTCTGGGCTTGCAGCACATGCAGGGTCACATCTGTGGAAGACGCTGCAAGGTACAGCGAAAGGGGTTACAAAACCCGTACCGCTGTGTATAAGACCGGCCTAGGTGGGCGTCTCTGGGGAGGGTTCTTCTGGACCCATCATGTCCAGGCACAGGTTCTGGTCGGAAACGAATGGAAATGGGTCGGCGCGTCCGGTTTATCCGACACATCTTCATTTACCGTGGCCGGTGATGAAATATATTACTGGAGGGCCGGTGATTACGCCTCCTTCTTGAAGCAGCAGAACCGATATACTAAAAGCCACCCCATCGCCTGTCGTGGGCGATCCTCAACCCTGAGGCCTGACCCCTTCCCCGGGGGTCAGGCCGTCACCAAGCTCAAAGGCCCTTAAGGGGCCTTTTCTTATAGCTGACAACAGTGATCTCGCAGCCTTCATGAGACCCATATTGCCTTATGACAATCTCTTTTGCGTAACAGCCGCCTCGTCATTTCCCTGGTTTGCCGAATGACTTTTGAGATGGCGAAATTTACGCGGGTTCCATGGGAGTTCATGCAGCGGCCAGCCGTTCTCTGGTCACTTTTTGACGTGTCCGGCATCGTTTCAAAAGCTCGATGGTTTCCCTGTAATGGAGGCCTATGGATTCGCTTGTCATCGATTTCAGGACCTCCAGGTCTCGGGTCGTGAATTCATGGTGGAGGTTAAGAAACGCTCTGTGGTCCGGGCTCATCCAGAAATACAGGTACTCGTACGTATCCTGTTCAGGAGTCGGCGATATTCGCCGGAGGATGCTGTTTTCGGGTATCTGCGCATAGTACGGATTGTTGAAGCTCATGACATAGCCTTCCTGCGTAAGCCATTCCTGGTGTTCTTCAAGCAAATCGGCAGCAAGCTGGTTCTCGATCAAAAGTCTGGCGCCTTTTTTTGTCTTTTCCAAACCCATGGCGCGCGCAAGAGTATCGTCCTGCGGCAGTTTCTTATCGTAATTATCGTACGTGAGACGGGGCTCGAACTGCAGTTTACCTTTTACGATAGCCCCCCTTAAAAGCAAACCTTTGTAAATCAATCTGGCGTATACGGAATGCAGCTGTTCGAGAGCCGAAACAATGTCATTGCCATAAAACAGTAGGCTGTCGCTGAACATTTCAACTGTGGCCATATGATTATGCTGACAGTATTCCGAGAGACTCTCGAACGTAATGTCATAAAATTGATTCAGCTTTTCCTTTGCAACCCTGGGATTAAGCCTGTAATAACCCGTAATGCCCAACAGGTCCCCGTAGTATGTAAATTTCACTATCGGTCTCCAATACCTTCCTGTGGTACGCTATACCCGTTTCAGAGAGCGTCTTTATCGCGTAATTGCGGATACGTTTAATTCCCTAACACCCGTAAGCGATCGACGCCGGAGGACGTGTAAAAGACAGGGTTTGCTGCACGCAAGTAAAACATACCACAGCGAATAGCATAAAGATACGGGTAAATGGGGCGCGGGCACTCCTTATCCTCGACGAGCCTGACTGCGTCCCCTTACGCCTTACGCTCTCACGCCTTACGTCCTCTATTGGCTAGCGCTTCAGCTGGTCGGGCAACCCCAGCGTCCTCGGTTTGATGTCCTTGATCTGCTGGACCGGTCCCTGGACCTTCTCCCTGTATTCGAGTTCGACAACCCCACGGTCGTTTGTATTGCTGCAGTTCTCCTTATTCGAGAAAGAGGGGTTGTTCCCGAGGTTTCTGTCCACACCGAAAACAAACTGCTTCACGGCCTGGCGTGAGGCCTCAACGGTTGCCACGTTGCCAAGACTCGCCACGTTCGGGATCGTATACGTCTGGTGAATTGTCTTGCATTGACCTTTGACCAGCTTTTTCCCAATCGCATGATGGCTGATATCCTTGAGATCATGTTCCTGGGCATAGGTCTTTGGCGGATGACGTGTATAAACCATGAAGAAAGCATCGAGGGAATCGGTGCCAACATAATCCACTGTCCCTTCATTGCAGACTGTCCCGATGAGTTTGACCGTTACCGTTCCACCGGAAAGAGATTTCGTCATCGTGAGTTTGGCAACGGGGTCTGGGCAAAGTTGGGCGGTTGTTATGGCGGCACCGGCCTGTGGAACGGTTTTTGCCGCCTGGACCACGCTTGCGCATACGGGGCCCGCGATCTGCACCGGGCTCGGGAGCTGCCTTTGCGGGATCGCCGTTCTCACCAGGGCGAAACAGAATTTTGTCCCCTGCGCGGCCCCCGACGGGACGGTGAAACCCGAATTGAACGATACAGTGCCGGAGCCGAACATCACCCTTTCACTTGTCCAAGGGCTATTGGTCTGTTTCACCATTATCTGGGTGCCGGCCAGATCATCGGATGCAGTGAACGTGAGCGTCGCGCCCGGTGTGGCCGCGCTCGGCTTTATGTTGAGCGTTGCCGAAAATGCCTCCGTCCCGGCAAATAGAACGACCACGACGGCGAGCGTGAGGACCAAACATAATGAAATACTTTTTCTCATACATTTCCTCCTGTCATGAAACCGGGATTCCCGGTCAGCCAGCCGGCAGCACGATACATACATCCGGCCCCTCCGTAATATTCAGTAATAATATTCTCACTATGAAGTATAAGAAGTTAATACTTTTGTCAAGGTAATTGCGGCTTGTGTGAACTGTAAAAAAGAGGGTGAATCGTCCAGGCTTTCACAGGTTCACGCGCGTCTGGCCTGTTTTCCGCTTTCGTATGAAGAGGTTCGAAGAAGGTTTTTGATCTCCTTCGACTCGGATATGTCCCTTCACCTACTTGCTGCCTAGGCTATCCGCCCTTTAATATATCTACAAGCACGTTTCTTCCGCCTGTCAAGCAACCCTACCGCATGAAAGCTCCGTAATGCAAAGAAATGGCACGACCCACGGGGACGTTGGAATTTCAACTGACATTCTTAAGGATGTCCCTCTCCTCGTTACCGTCCGTATATACACACATCGGGGAATTATTCCCGCCAATGTGATATTGCCGGCCTGTTGCCCAAATCCCATACCGGTCATTATGACCTCCGGAAAATACCTCTTCGATTAACCGGAATATCATTTTAACTAGAGGATATATAAGGAATAATAACGATTATTCCCC
>Ga0172382_10008981_pt1 | contig 13758 bp, 14 predicted proteins | sample Leawel138RmetaG_FD_122245 | JGI IMG/M metagenome (GOLD analysis project Ga0172382, IMG submission 122245) | Leachate microbial communities from a municipal landfill in Southern Ontario, Canada - Leachate well 138R metaG | ecosystem: Engineered > Solid waste > Landfill > Unclassified | place...
AGGAACGTTTATTACCGCTAAAGAGTTCCCACATCTACAACCAGAAAAAATAACTATTCTTTCAACCGGATCACAAGGTGAACCATTTGCTGCATTATCAAGAATCGCAGATGGTACACATAAGCAAATAAAGGTGCTTGAAGGTGATACAATTATATTCTCATCCTCAGCAATTCCAGGAAACCAAGAATCAATTAACAAAACAATTAATAAACTATATAAGGCTGGAGCAACAGTTATTGTTAACAGCCCGCTTACTGATACCCACACATCAGGCCACGCCTCTGAGGATGAGCTAAAACTTATGTTGGCACTTACAAAGCCAAAGTATTTTGTTCCAATTCATGGAGAATACGCAATGTTAAAGCGCCATAGCGATTTAGCAATTGGAAGTGGTATAAGTAAAAATAACTGTTTCATTCTGGAGAATGGTGAAGTTTTAAGAATATCAAGAAACTTAACTTCAACAGAAGAAAAAGTAAAAGCTGGTGATGTATTTGTTGATTCAAATTATCAAGTGGCAGATGGCACAATTATTAAAGAGAGAAAACTACTATCTGATGATGGTATGCTATCTTGTATATTTACAATATCAAATAATATACAAATAAATCGTCCATCCATTTCATCTAGAGGGTTTATTTATATGAAGAATTCTGAAGAATTAATTAACAACATCTCACAAAAAGCATATGAAACCCTAAATAAATATTTGGAGACACATAAAAAGCCTAACTATACTTCAGTAAAAGGTTTTATCGCAAATGAATTGAATTCATATATATATGAACTAACCGAAAGAAAACCGATAATAATTCCAATAATTATGGAAATATAAAAAAAAGCGCAAGGAAATAACCTTGCGTTTTTTTATATAAATTCAGAAGAGACACTTATATTATACCACATATTATTAAAGTTACCTTAAAAAACTAGTTGATTTTACTTTTAAAAATATGGAATATTTCTCTTGCAATAGTTGCATCTTCAAATGCATTATGACTCTGAACTGTTGGTTCTTGATTAGAAAACTCTTGATAGGTAGCAAACAATCCTATCTCTTGTTTTTGATTATAGAAATTCTTAATTATTTGCATCAGATTTATATATCTACTTCTCACATCTAATGGTTGCAAATGATTAGTTTTGAATGACTGTTCAAGAGCTAAAATATCATTCTTACCCCATGCAATAATTTTAACATCATAATCTTTGATTGCTTTTTGCAATAATTGGTAAAATTCAATATATGATGGAGCATCATTAAAATCTTTATATTCTAAATTTAAAAAGTTTAACGTCCTTTGATTTAAAGAATTTTTTCTCAGAGGCTTTAAAAGAGATGATTCCTCAAGAATAATATTTCCTTGGTGATCTTCAACAATCATACCATATTGTAATATTTCTATATGGTTATTACCATAACTAGGAAGGCTAAACTCCAAATCTAAAAACAAACGGTTTATTGGCTTGTTAATTATTTGTCTTAAACCATCTCTAATAATATTTAAATCATAATAAACTTTACTTCTACTTCTACTAGGTACAAGTATTTTTTCAAAATAGTTTATTTCAAATACCCTATATTGATCATATTGTGTTTTTATATCACTACAGTCAAAAGAAACATATGGAGTCTTATACAAATAAGCTTTAAATTCTTTCATATTTTTATTGGTCATATGATAAAATTCTAGTTTATTATTTACAATAATTGATATTAGTCTCTCTTTTTTTAGCACCTTATAAACTTTGCCGTAAACCTTCATATATTTCCTTTCCAATTCTACTACATAATTAATTTTAAAACTTCTTCAATTTGTTCTTTTGTAAGTTTTAATTTCAATAAGTCATCATTAAAACTTTCTTTACCAATTATTTTTAGGATTGCATTTTTCTTAACTTCGCCAATGCCTTTAATTTTACCAATTTTTGATTCAAATGTGTTCTTGGTGTGCGTTTTATGAAAATAATTAATCGCATATCTGTGCACTTCATTTTGTATTTTTTCCATCAATAAAAACTCATAGCTGTTTTTACTTATTCTAATTGTTTTACCAGCAAATAGCAAAGCGTCGGTTCGGTGATTGGCATCTTTAATTAAACCTAAAACTGGTAAATTTACATTTATATTTGCTAAAGCGCTAAGCGCAGCATTAACCTGGGGAAGACCCCCATCAACAATAATTAGATCCGGTCGATTATTGTTGTCGGAATATCTACGAGTAATTACTTCATACATTGTTGCAACATCATTGCTACCAACAACTGTTTTAACCTTAAATTTTCTATATAACTTTCTTGCAGGTTTCCCATTAATAAAAACAACCATTCCTGATACTGGGCTAGCACCAGATATATTGGAATTATCAAAAGCTTCAATATGATTAATCGGAGCTATACCTAGTAATTCTTCTAATGTGTTTAATGCTCCTCTTGTCTTATTAAACTCTATTTTCTTTTTCTTCAGAAGCTCATCGATTTTATTCTTGGCATTTTCAGAAACTAAATTAACCATCTCCAGATTTTTCCCACGTTTAGGAACAAGTATCTTGTGATTTATAACTTTTTCTAGTTCATCAATTTCAATATTGGGAACCATTATACTTTGAGGAAGGGGGTTATTCTTATCAATATAAAATTGAACAATAAAATCTTTTAAAATTTCTTTTTCATCACCTATTTTATCAAATAAAAAACCGTTTCTCTCAATAAGCTTTCCTTCTCTTAAATGAAACACTTGAATACTCACTACTTCTTCATCAAAGTAATATCCAAAGACATCGGTGTCTAGTGTAAAACCATCCATTTTTTGTCTTTCCGATAGCAGATTTAAATCCCTAATCAAATCACGATATTCAATGGCTTTCTCATAATCTAATTTAACACTTGCTTCTTCCATAAGAATGTTTAGATTCTTAAGTTCATCTCTCGCATTACCTTTAAGAATATTATTTACTTTTTGACGTAAGTCATCATAAATACTTGGATCAATATTATTAATACATGGTGCTAAACATTGACCTATATGGTAATACAAGCACTCTTTTTTGGGTATTTTTTTACATTTAACAAACGGATATACTCTATTAAGCATATCCACAGTATCCTTTGCAGCCTTAGCATTAGGATATGGCCCATAATACTTACCTAACTTTTTATTAGTTTCTCTTGTATATATTAGTTTGGGGTATTTTTCATCAGTAACACAAATATAAGGGTAGGTCTTATCGTCTGTTAACATTATATTATATTTAGGTAAATGTTTTTTTATTAAATTTAATTCTAATATATAAGCTTCAATCTCACTAGAAGTTATGATGTATTCAAAATCATTAACTAGTGAAACCATTTTTGTCGTTTTGGCATCATGACTTCCAACAAAGTAACTCCTTACCCTGTTATATAAATCTTTAGCCTTACCAACATAAATAATGTTATTATTAATATCCTTCATTAAATAACATCCCGGTTTATGCGGGATTGTTTGCAATTTTTCTTTCATATATATCACAACCTATAAACATTTTAGCATACAAACTTATCAATATCAAGGCAAAACAAATTAAAAAGGTGAAATTATTCACCTTTATTTTTAATATTCTTTAAAATACTTTCAATTCTATTTCCCTGTTCGAAAGAATCATCAAACTTAAAACGTAAATCCGGAGTTTTTCTCACTTCTAAACGTTTACTAAGTAAACCTTTAATAAAGCCTTTGGCTTCATTAATGTTTTCTCCAGTTGCAATAACTTGGTTTTGATCTCCTAAAACAGTATAATACACTGTAGCAATAGATAAATCATTAGTAAGATTTACATTAGTTATTGTAACAAATTTTAATCTATCATCTTTAACATCATTAGAAATGATAGTTGCAATTTCTCTTTCTAAAATCTTTTCTAATCTTTCTCTCTTATATGCCATATTATTTCACCTTAGCCATTACAAATGCCTCAATCACGTCGCCAACTTTAATATCATTAAAGTTTTCAATAGTCATTCCACATTCATAACCCAATTTTACTTCTTTAATATCATCTTTAAATCTCTTAAGGGAAGATAGTTTTCCTTCATAAACAACAATTGAATCACGAATCAAACGAACCTCAGAGTTACGACCAATTAATCCATTAGTAACATAACATCCTGCAATAGTACCAATCTTAGATGCCTTGAATGTTTCTCTAACTTCTGCTTGACCGGTAACTTTTTCTTCAAACACAGGATCTAACATACCCTTCATTGCTGATTCAATGTCTTCTAACAACTTATAAATAACATTATATAAACGAACTTCAATTCCTTTTTCTTTTGCTAAATCAGTTATCATACTCTTAGGTCTAACATTAAAACCAATAATAATTGAATTAGATGCAATCGCTAAAGAAATATCCGTTTCTGTAACAGTACCTACAGCAGAACGAACAATTGATATTTTAGCCCCTGCAACTTCAACTTTCTCAAGAGAGTTTTTCAAAGCTTCAATAGAACCTTGAACGTCAGCTTTAATAATAATATTTAATTCCTTATCACTGTCATCTAAGCCATCAAATATATTGGCTAAACTAACAGCTTTACCAACACCTTTAGATTCATTAAATGCTCTAATTAATCTCTCTTCAGCAACTAATCTTGCTGTTTTTTCATCTTCAAATACCATGAAATGATCCCCTGCATTTGGAACTTCCTCAAGCCCAGTAACCTCTACAGCTTTTGAAGGAAGAGCAGTCTTAATATTTGATAAGGTTTCATCAGTCATTGCTCTAATCTTACCATGAGTATTACCAACAACAATAGGATCCCCAACTTTAATTGAACCATTTTTAACAAGTAATGTGGCTACAACCCCACGTCCACGATCAAGCTTAGCTTCAAGAACAGTACCAATACCCAATCTATTTGGGTTAGCTTTAAATGACTCAACCTCAGAAACAAGTAAAATCATTTCTAATAAATCATCTACACCAGTACCAGTTAAAGCAGAAAGTTCAACAAAAATAGTGTTGCCTCCCCAATCTTCACTAATCAGGTTTAGGTTAGCAAGTTCTTGTTTAACCCTCTCTGGATTCGCAGATGGCTTATCAATTTTATTAACAGCAACTATGATTGGAACCTTAGCTGCTTGAGCATGTTCAATAGCTTCTCTAGTTTGTGGCATAACACCATCATCTGCAGCAACAACTAAAACAACAATATCAGTTACTTCCGCTCCTCTAGCACGCATTTCAGTAAATGCAGCATGCCCTGGAGTATCTATAAAAGTAATGTATTTGCCATTTTCCTTAATTTGATAAGCACCAATATGTTGAGTAATTCCACCAGCTTCACCAGCAGTAACTTTAGTGTTTCTTATTCTATCTAATAAAGTTGTTTTACCGTGGTCAACATGACCCATTATGGTAACAATTGGTGGTCTTTCAACAAGTTGATCTTCATCATCAACAATATCAAAATTTTCAAACTTTGTTATGTCAGTTTCTATTTCATCTTTTATATCATAGCCAAAATCCATAGCAACTAACTCAACAATATCTTTTTCAATAACTTGAGTTGCACTTGCCATATAACCTAACATAATTAGTTTTTTTACAACTTCTCCTACAGAAACGCTTAAACCATCAGCAATCTTTGCAACGGTCATACCATTACTATAGTATAAGATTTTACTATCTTTATCTTTTTCCTGAGGAATGTTAGCTTGTCGATTCTTTGTAGATTTAGATTTTGTTTTTTTAATGTTTTTAATTCTAGTGAATTGTTTAACATCTTCTTCATAATCCACATATGTATCATCATATACTCTTGATAATTCAACATCATTCACATTTTTAGTTTCGGGTTTAATCACTTTTTCTTCTTCAACTTCCTCAGTTTTTTTAGTACTAATTTTTTCTTTCTTTGTTTCTACTTCTTTTTTGGTTTCTACTTTATTCTCTTTAGATGAGTCAACCTTTTTCTCCAAAGGTTTTTCTTCTTTTTTAACTTCAATTTTTATGTCTTCTTTTTTTGTCTCAACTGTTTGAGGTTTCACTTCTTTTTCTACTGTTTTCTTAGCTTTAATTGGTTTAATTTCTTTATTATAAACCTTACTTAGCTTTTTAATTATTGCTTTGTCAATTTCCGTATCAATATCTGCTGTAATACCTACATTTTCTAATTTACCAATAAGCTCCTCAGCTTCAATATTTAATACTTCAATTATTTCTTTTACTTTCATATAATCACCCCATTAATCTTTCTAAGGCATCATAGAATCCTTTATCAGATACACCGATAATTTTTCTAGGCTTACCTAAGGCTGATGATAACTCTTCACTTGAAAAATCAAGATTGCACACCACCTTATAAAAATAACATTTCTTATCAAATTTATCGATTGTTTTACTAGATGCATCATTAGCAACAAAAACAATTTTTAATTTGTTTTTAGAAAGTGCCATAGTTACATTATCTTCACCTGTAACTATACACCCCGCTCGATTTGCTATTCCTAATAAGTTCAACACTTTTTGCCTCATTACTTTTCCTCGATTCTTTTTAATAACTCCAAGTAAATTTCATCAGGCACTTTCACTTCTAAATGACGACTTAAAATATTCTTTGTCTTAGCTATTTCAATTGCTTCCTTAGACTTAGAAATATATGCTCCTCTACCATTTAATTTACCTGTTGGATCAATTTTTATCTCACCTTCAGGAGTACGGACAATTCTAAACATCTCTAATTTAGGATATGGTTGATTTGTGGCCAAACATTTTCGAATAGGAACTTTTCTTTGTTTTTGCACAAGTATTACCTCCTTAATTATTTACATTATATTTGAAATCGATACCCTCATCATTGGCATCACTTAATTTTTTGATATCAATTTTCCAGCCTGTAGCTAAAACGGCTAATTTAGCGTTTTGACCTTTACTTCCGATTGCTAAAGAGAATTGATCATCATTTACAATAACAGTTGCTTTTTTATCTCTATCATCAGTCATTACACTAATCACACTCGCTGGACTTAAAGCTTCAGCAATCAAATCTACTGGGTTTGATTTCCAAATAAAGATATCAATTTTTTCTCCACTTAAAGCATTGTTAATTGATTTAATGCGGCTTCCACCACTACCAACACATGCTCCTTTTGGATCAATATCACCATTAACACTAATTACACCAACTTTTGTTCTCTTGCCAGGATCTCTTGCAATACCCATAATTTCAATTTCTCCACTAGCAACCTCAGGAATATTAAGTTCAAATAATTTACGAACAATTTCTTTATTGCTTCTGGAAATAAATACTTTAGGGCCTTTACCAGTCTTCTCGACTTTAGTGATATATACCTTTTTTTCTTCCCCAACAAAATAATCCTCATTAGAAAGAGCATCTCTTAATGATAAAGTAGCCTCAACTCCCTTACCAATAGATAAGGTAATGAATTTATCATTTTTAGCAACAACTCTACCAGTAATAATTTCTCCAACCTTGTCTTCAAAAAAGCTAAATGCTTCTTCTCTCTCTAGTGATTTTAATTCATTTAATAAATTTTGTTTAAACATAGATGCTGCTTTACGAGTAAATACCTTCATGTTTACTTCTTCTCTAAATTCAGATCCGATCTTAACGCGACTTCTTTTATCCATTGCTTCCTCAAGAGTAATCTGTCCTCTTGGCCCTTCTGGATCTACTTCCTCAACAACTGTATAATAATCATAGAACTTAATTTTCTTTTTTTCATAATCAGTCTCTATTTTAATTAAACCTTTATAAGGCACATCACTATTCTTGCAGGCAATTTGCATTGCAAGTTCTACTTTATTTAAAACATCTTCAATATTTAAACCACGATCGTCAGCTATATGCTCTAGTGATTCAAAAAAATCTTTGCTAATCATAATTCCTCCTAAAACTTTACAGCATGACGAATGCTGCTAATTAATTTTCTTTCTATTTCGAATTTTTTAATTCTACCTTTTATATTACATTCAATAACAATATATTCTTCTTCAACGTATTTTAAGTATCCGATAAACTCTTTTAAATTATCAATTTTCTCATATGTTTTAACACATATGTACTGATTGATTGCATCTAATAAGGCTTTTTCATTTTTAATTGGCATTTCTAAACCAGGGCTTGATACTTCCAAAAAATATTCTTCTTCAGTAAAATCAACCTCATCCAACTTTAAACTAATCATTTCATTTAGTTTTGCGGACTCATCAATAGTTAAACCTTCTTTTGTATCAGCAATAATTCTTAAAATATAAGACCCTGCTTCTTTTACCCATTCAATGTCAACTATCTCAATTTGTGATTTTCTACCACATTCATTGATAATTGGAGATACAACACTTAAAATATCCATTATTTATATACTCCTTACTAAAATTGATACAAGGGAGTGAGACAAGCTCACTCCCTAATTCGTTACTTTATTATACCACAAAATAGGGAGCATGTCAAAAGAAAAGTTAAAAGATAATATATAAACGAATAATTCCTACTTATAAATACCAATTTATAGGTTCATCACCATTATTTTCCAAAAAATAGTTAATTCTAGAAAACGGCTTACTCCCAAAAAAACCTCTATAACTTGATAAAGGACTCGGGTGAGGACTCTTAATTACAAGATGATTATTGCTTTTATTAATTAATTCTTCTTTTCTTATTGCATCATTGCCCCACAAAACAAAGGCAATCCCTTTCTTATTATTACTAATATAGTTAATCACATAATTGGTAAACATATCCCATCCAAATTCAGAGTGACTTTTGGGTTTTTTCGCCTCTACTGTTAAAATAGAATTTATAAGTAATACCCCTTGCTTTGCCCAATTGTTTAAGTCAGGATCGATATTCCCCTTAATATCGCTATGAAGTTCTTTAATAATATTTTTTAATGATGGAGGAGTTTTTACACCTGGATTAACCGAAAATGCTAAACCATTAGCAACACCCTCATTAAAATAAGGGTCTTGACCAAGAATAACTACTTTCAACTTATCATAGTCGCACAAATTAAAGGCCCTAAATAAATCTTCTTGTTTAGGGTAAACTATACTTTCTTCATATGCTTTTAGGACTTTGGATCTTAGATTCTGATACCACTCAAGGTTTTTTAATTCTTCTTCGATAAATCTCCATGAGCAATTATTTATCATAAACATATATAACCTACATAAAATGATTCATGATAATTCCACCAGCAATAGCTACATTTAAAGACTCTAATTTGCTATTAATTTTAATCTTAACGTTAAAGTCGGTTTTATTTAAAACTTCTTCTTTAATGCCACTAGCTTCATTACCAAGAATAATCGCATACTTATTTACTCTGTTTATATCATTTAGATACTTGGAACTCTTCAAAGATGTTCCTATTATCATCACATTGTTTTCCTTTAATTCATCTATTGCTTTAGAAATATCACAAATAACAATATTAATATTAAAGATTGCTCCTTGAGTGCTTCTTATAACTTTATCATTATAAATATCAACAGAATCATCAGATACTATGACAGTATCTATATTAAACCCTAAGGCACTCCTAATTAGAGTCCCCATATTTCCAGGGTCACTAATATTATCTAAAATTAGGAACCGATCACCACTAATACTACTTTCTACCATATCACAAACTCCAACTATACCTTGAGGGGAAATAGTGTTTGTAATCTTTTTTATTATTTCATTCGTAACTAAAATATTATTAACACCATCAATATAGTCTTCTTCTTTTGTTATTAAGACTGTATTTAAGCGATTTATCTTATTAGCTTCATTAATTAAATGATATCCTTCAACTAGAAATTGCTTATTAATTTGTCGATATTTTTTATCACTTAATTTAGCCAGATCCTTAATGATATTATTTGATAATGAAGTTATTTTAATCATGTTAGATTACCATGTAAAACTGTAAAGTACAAATAAATTACCATTCCCAATGTTAAAATACTTTGAATAATCCAAATCCATTTTAAAACCTTCTTAGCATATTCTTGACGATTATAATTTACATAAATCGTCCAAGTTACAAAAAAGTTCACTAACGGTAAAGAGTATATTGTAAGAACAACCATTGCATTAAACAAGAAATTTGACCCCTCAGTTGCAACAACATTCAAAGCATCAGAAAATGAATCAATTATAAAGTTTGCAAATGCCATCCATAAATAATATGACCCTACAGGGAAAAATATAATAAATTGCACAACAGCAAAAATAATTATCCATAAAGGTAGTTTATCTAAATTAGATTTACTATCTTTAATTATTTGTTTTCTTTCTTTTAGTAACTCTTTATACTTGGCTTTTAAATCAGCAAACTCACTTAATAGTTCTTCATTTGATTCAACAGCTAATTTCATATCTAACTGATCAATCAAAACCTCGACTTCTTGAAGTTCTAATTCTATCTTTTCTAAATCAGATAATTCTTCAACATTTAATTCTACTTCTTCTAGTAATTCTTTTTCTTCCATTTCGTACCACCTCTTTATTAATTATAGCATAAAAGTCATGAAATATAAATAAAAAAAGTGCAAATGCACTTTTTAAATTGTAAATTTATCATCATTAAAAATTGATGTTGGATTTAAGTAACTTAACTTATATTTTTTAATCTCACTTATTGCGATATCAATATCTTCATCTAAATCGCATTTTGCTTCTTCCCTAATTACCAATTTCAAATTTGGTTTAATTATTGGGTGTTCGGGAACAAATACAGTACAACAATCTTCATATGGCCTAATTGATATATCAAAGGTGTTTATTTTTTTTGATAATTCAATTATTTCTTCTTTATCATAAGTAATTAAAGGTCGCATAATTGGATAGTTGGTTACATCATTAACCACTCTAATACTTTCTAAAGTTTGAGAAGCAACTTGCCCAATACTTTCCCCGTTGATGATACAATCAATTTTGTTTTCTCTAGCAAACTTATCTGCAATTTTATACATAGCCCTACGCATTAATGTAATAATATAATCCCTATTGGCATTCATATGTATCTTTGTTTGAATGTTAGTAAACGGAACTACATATAAATCAATTTTGCCATCGAGCATATAAACACTCAACCCTTCAACAAGTTCAATTACTTTTTGTAATGACATGTCTGAAGTATGTGGTGGAGATGCAAAATGTATTGCTTTTAAATTAACACCTTTTTTAATAGTCAAAAATCCGGCTACTGGAGAATCAATTCCACCACTCATCATAAGCAATCCTGACCCGGCAATTCCACTAGGATACCCTCCAAGACCTTTTATACTATTGGTATAAATATATGTACCTTCTGTTCTTAAATCAACTTGCAACCTAAGCTCTGGGTTCCTTACATCAACACTCATTCCTGCTATTTCAGGCAAAACAAGTTTAGCAACTTGTTGAGATATTTCAATTGAGTTTAGAGGATAATTTTTGTTTCCTCTATTTGTTTCTACTTTAAATGTAAACTCCTTATTTGGCTTTACACTGTTAATTACTTCAATAGCGCCTTTTGCTATTGATCTTATATCACTATCAACCTTCTTACACAAGCTATAACTATATAAACCAACAACTGTATTAAGACGATCAATAACAATTTGATAATCAGTTCCATTTAAATATATATAGAAACGATGGTTAGAATGTGAATATGTAAGACTATCCAAATCTCTACATTTATTCTTTATATTTTCAACCATTTTTCTTAAAAACTGATAATAGTTTTTCTTTTTTAAAGTCATTTCACCGAAGCGAACTAATATCATATCATACATCTATATTAACCTCATTAAACTTTCTATTAACTTATCTATATCATTTAGTGATGTGTTTTTACTAAAACTTATTCTAATACTAGAGCCTGCTCTTTCTTCATCTTTTGTTAAGGAATAAATGGTTCTTTCTAGGTTAGCAGATTTTGATGAACAAGCTGAAGCAGTGGACACATATATTTCATCTTTTTCTAAATGTCTGACAACAGTTTCGCCTTTAAAACCTAAAACAGAAAAATTAAGACAATAATAAGACACGTTATTTATTGGAGTATTTATTTTTATTCCTTCAATTTTACTTAACTTATCATATGCATAACTAAACACTTCTTTAACTTTAACTTTGTTTACGGAAGTTAAAGGAATAAATTTTTTAAATGCTTTTGCTGTTGAAACTACTAAACTAAGATCAAATGTTCCTGGTTTTAAACCATATTGTGCATTAGATCCATACAGTAACCTATCTATAATCATAGTAGGATTATACAATAACCCACCAATGCCTTTTGGTCCATTTATCTTATGGGAGCTAAAAGTATACATATCTATATCATTATAACTAAAATTAGGTTCAACCTTACATACTCCTTGAACGGTATCAACATGTAATCTTACTTTAGGATGTTTCTTTAGGATACTAATGACTTTATTAATATCATTAACAGTTCCTATTACATTGTTAACCCACATGATTGAAACCAAAACAGTATCCTTATTGATAGAATCTTCTAATTCTTTATAGTTAATCATGCCATCTTCATTTAACTCTAAATAAACGACATCAAACTTTTCTTCTAATTTTTTCATTACTTGATAAACAGATGGATGTTCAGAAATAGTAGTAATAATTCTACCCCTATTAAATCTTTTTAAATAACCTAAAATTGCAATATTATTTGCCTCAGTAGCGTTTGAGGTAAACACTATATTATGGCTTGTATTTAAATTCTTTTGTATTTCTTTAATTGATAACTCATACATATGATTTGCTTCGATTCCTAGCTTATGTAACGACTGAGAATTAGCAAAAAAATTGTTCGTTGTTTTTATATATGTATCGAGTACATCTTTATCAATTGGAGTTGTAGAATTGTAATCTAAATATATCATAATAATCACCATTATCTATTATACTCTAAATTATTAAATATTTAAACTAATATTTTTACACATAAAAAAATAATTGTGTTGATTTTATCATATTTATAAACTAAAATATAATTATGGTGGAGGATATTATGAAAAAACAATTAGAAGCTTTATTAGAAGGAATTAATGATGAAATAGCAATACTAGCAAATAGCACTGCTTTTATTTATGAATATATTGAAGATGTTAACTGGGTTGGTTTTTATATTAATAAGAATAATAAACTAATTCTAGGCCCCTTCCAAGGTAGACCTGCTTGTGTTTATATTGATATGGGAAAAGGTGCTTGCGGTACAAGTGCAGTAAAACAAGAAGTTGTAATATTGGGTGATGTGAGACTTGTTGAAAACTATATTGCATGTCATGAAGAAACAAACTCTGAAATAGTTATACCGATAATAATTAATAATAAAACATATGCAGTCTTAGATATTGATAGTTTATCAAAGAATCGTTTTGATGAAAAAACTAAATTATTACTTTTAGAATTAAGCACTGTAATTACAAATGAACTAAGCAAAATACAATAAAGGATACCTTATAGGTATCCTTTATTGTATATATTTTATTAAAATTTAAAAGTTAGATTAAGAAATAGCCATAATAAACTATTGTTTACTTAAATTAACTCTTTTTCTTTCATTCAAACTTAAAACTATTAATACTTGAGAAGGTAAATAAAATCCCCATGCAAAATCAATTCCTGAGGTATTAATTGTATTCACAATTTCTCCAACTTGGACGTAGGATGATAGATTATACAGACCAACAAATATATCACAACAAACAAACAAAACCAATCCTAGGGCAAATAATGGGTTAGCCTTGAAGGATA
>Ga0172382_10008985_pt1 | contig 13752 bp, 11 predicted proteins | sample Leawel138RmetaG_FD_122245 | JGI IMG/M metagenome (GOLD analysis project Ga0172382, IMG submission 122245) | Leachate microbial communities from a municipal landfill in Southern Ontario, Canada - Leachate well 138R metaG | ecosystem: Engineered > Solid waste > Landfill > Unclassified | place...
TAGATGAAAATTTAGCTCCTTTCTTATTTGATGTGGGGACAACATGGGGACAACATTTTTGGGATTTGATGGAATGGAATTTCCCCTTCTTATTTTACCCCAACAGGTTTTTGCTATTGAAAACACTCACAAAAAAAATGTATGGGCTTCAGTATTTGTTTACTTCATTGTTTGGCGCCATTACGCCCTTTTGCTCCTGTTCATCTATACCCCTTTTTATTGGTTTTGTCAAAGGCGGAATACCGCTTGGTGTAACACTGGCTTTTTTGATCACTTCTCCGCTGGTTAATGAGGTTGCTGTTGCGATGTTTTTAGGGCTGTTTGGAATTAAGGCAACCTTGGTTTATTCCTTCAGCGGGATTCTTCCCGGGACAATCGGAGGATTTATCCTGGGAAAATTGAAACTGGATCGCTACCTCAGCGAGTGGGTAACGGAAATTCAATCGAATTCGGAACAAGAATCGGAGCAGTGGTAAAAAGACCAAACGCCATTTATCGACCGGTTGCCAAGTATCATTCGCGAAGGATGGGACATTGTGCGCAAGGTATTGGCGTACGTGCTGATTGGCATTTTCTTCGGAACAATAAGCATGTTTATTATTTTATTGGGATACTTATTCAACTGGATACAATAAACTAAACACAAGAAAAGAAAATGGACAGACGTAAAGCAATGAAGATAACTGCAGGTGTTATTGCCGGAGGTGGAGCCGGGTTATTCACCATTTCAAAAGCGTTTAAAACCAGGGGCCCGGATCAAGCAGAACCCCAAAACCTGGAATTCGACTCTGCTGAAAGTAGTTGGAAATACACAGAACTGGACCCTTCCGTTTCCGCCAGTCTGGCTTACCAATTCTACAGTCGTTATCAAGTTCTATTTGAATAGCTACTTTCCCGTCTTCGTAATCGGCTACGCTGTCTTTTGCATTTTGCAAAAGTTCCCATGCCCAACGACCTTTGTTGTTTCCTACGGTCTTTTCTAAATCATGCAGTCGCTTTTTGAGGTCTGAACCATTAAAATTGTCAAAATACGTTTTGATAAGTCCGCATTGGCCATCCATAATGGTTTCAAAATAGTTCAGTCGGATTAATTTTCAAAAATTCCTGATAAGGTATCCCTCCAGTTCCGACAAGCAACATTTTGTTAGGATGGAATTTCGTGTTAAATATTCCCATCCCTTCATTATTTGCACTTGCACCGCTTTTCACTTCCAGCCCGATTACTTTACCTCCTTTTTCAAGGATAAAATCAACCTCATTATTACCCTCTCGCCAGTAATGGAGATTATACCTCCCGGAAACAGAATGGTTAAATAAATGTGCCCCAACGGATGATTCAACCAACCTACCCCATAGTTTTGGATTCACAATGGCATCTGAATAGGTTTCGTAATCTTGTGATGTTAGTAATGCATTATTATATACTTGAAACTTTGGACTGGATGATCGTTTCCGGATTACACTACCAGCATATTTTTCTAAACCACCCAGCAGGCCGCAATCGGATAGCAATTTGAGGTAATTAGCCAAAGTCGTTGTATTGCCGGCATCCTGTAGCTGCCCTGTGATTTTGGTATATGACAGAATCTGCCCCGAATACAGGCAGCCAAGTTCAAATAGCCGTTTCAGTAATGCAGGTTTATCCACACGGGTTAACATCAGAATATCTTTGGAGATGCTGGTCTCTATAAGTGAATCTTTTATATAGTTTTTCCAGCGCTCCTCATCATTGATCAACGACGCAGAACCGGGATAGCCGCCAAAGTAAACATACTGCTCAATTGACCAACCGAAAGCTGTTTCCATTTCGGAAAACGACCAATGGCCGAGATAGAACGTCTCGAAGCGTCCGGCCAGAGATTCTGTCAAGCCTTTCTGGATAAGCAGACGCGAAGAACCAAGCAAAACGAGTTTGATATTTACTTTTTCACGAGTGTCTTTGTCCCATTGCTGCTTGACAACTTCACTCCAATTATCTATCTTTTGTATCTCATCGATCACAAGGAGATATTCCGAAGCACCGGAGGCTTTCATTTTCAACCTGGCTGTTTCCCATACTTGCATCAGCCATGCTAAGTTAGTTGCCAAGACGGCATCAGCCGATTCATATACATATGAGATGGACAATCGAGACAACAATTGGTTCACCATAGTGGTTTTACCCACCTGGCGAGGGCCAAGGATTACTTGAATGAACTTTCGCGACTCTTCTACTCTTGCTTTAACTTGCTTCAAATGTGGACGTTCGTACATATTAAATAAAATTACTCAATATTAGGAGTAAATTTACTCAAAATACTTAAACTGCCAAAATAAACTGAATATTTTTATCAGATTCCTTATATCCGCAAATAAAAAAACAGAAAAAATCGGGAAGCCCTGTAAAAATAAGGATTACAGAGCTTGCCCGAATGAAAGTTTTTCACTTATCTAGGTGAAAGAACCATCGTTGCGGATGAAAGTTACATATTCTACTGAAAATATCAACCCGATGGGCGGAATAAATTTCGCCGACAGGATTATCGGGAATGCCAACGTGTACAAAATCATCGACCAAGCCCTTGGAAGCCGTGGGGTTAAGGCAATCTATCGTTACAGTGATCAACATCAACATGCGCATGAACCGTTTGATGTTGGGACTGCAGGTACATACCGGACAGTTGTCATCGCAGACAAAGGATTCTATTTTAGACTATGAACCAGTTTATCCCCACCGATAAATATGATTCAAAGAGAAGCTATAAACATGCAGACGGTTATTATCCCGGGACCGCATCTATTGGGAACTATCCTGTTTATATCGAAAACCGCAACGGGAACAGTAACGTAAAATACCAACAGGAACAGGCCCTGCAGCGGGCTTATGACCTTCTGGGGGAGTTTGGCATACGGCCCAAATACAGCCGGATGGATTGTGGTTCTTTTGACCGGGAGAAGACTTATCGTTACGTGGTCAGCCGGGAGAAAAACGATGATGGGCAGTCAAACGTGTTCTCCGGGGATCATTATATCTACCGGGCCATCATGACCAACAACCGGGAGATGACAGACCTTGAAGTCATAGAGTTTTACAATGACAGGGGAGAAATCGAACGGCTTTTCGACGGGATGGACAATGATTTTAATTGGAAAAAGATGCCCTTTTCTTTTCTTCATGAAAACACGGTGTTTTTGGTAAAGTTCTAAAATTTATCAGGGTTGAACGTTCATAAGTTCCTTCCCAACTTCGTGCAATGCTTTTTCAATTTTCTGCTTCTGTTTTTCCCTAGCGAAAGAGAGACCTTTCTTATATTTTCGTAATAAACTGGGATTAAGGCCAATTCTACCAGCAAGTTCAGATACATTTATAAAAGAAAAATGTTCGAATAACCCCTGCAAGTCGAACTTATAAGTAAATGTCAATTGTCCAGGATTACTTAACTCAACTTCATACTCAATTCCCCCTTCCTTACAAAATTCCACATACTCATTGATTCCATTAAGAAGACTTTGCTTTGCTTCATCAATAGTATTTCCAAATCCTGTAATTCCTACAACATCCTCCAGATATGCTCCAATACCGGATGAAGACAATAAAAGAAATGGATAAAAAAGAAGGTTTCATGAAACAATTCAGATTACCGAGAAAGATAAAAAAATCGTTGAAAAAAGGTTTGTGGCTGTATCCCCCGGATGAAGAAGGAAACTCCCTGATGGCCAGTCCTGCCAGGTACCAGGAAGATTTTATGGCCGTGAAAATGGGTATTGCAAGGAAGTTATAGCACAGCAGGTTTGGTAAATACAAACTTGAAAAACATACTATAACCATGAAACTTACAGAAAAGCAAATAGAAGAGATGAAACGAGCCATGAGGGCCTTATCTCTCACACAAGAATTGCTATTGATTCGCGTGTTTTTTTCGATACCGAAATATCTTTTCAACGCCTGATGGGTTCTTCAACTTTTATTCGTATTTTTTTGCCCTGAAAAGTGATTGTTCGTTGTTCTTTCATCGTATTGATCATGCCTTTATTAAGAAAACCGGAAACAAGCAACTGACATCGCCTTTCATTTCTTAATCCTGATTTTTAAGGCAAAGTAATGATATCCGTATGAACAAACAATTCAAAAAAATAGCCGTTGCCCTGGCAGCCGTGGGTCCCGGACTTTTCCTTATCGGCTATAACATTGGCACCGGCAGCGTAACCACCATGGCCAAAACCGGTGCCGAACACGGCATGGGACTGTTCTGGGCGCTGCTTTTGTCGTGCATTTTTACATTTATCCTGATGGTTGCCTACGGAAAAGTGACCCTGGTGACCGGGAACACAGCCCTTTTTAATATCAGGCGCGAATTCAGGCACGGATGGATCCTGGCCTTATACATCCTTCTGGCGCTGGTTATCGGCGAATTCCTGGCCCTGACCGGACTGATGGGGATCGTGGCTGACCTGATGCAGGAAGGCCTCCGGCTGCTGTTTAACGATACCATCATACACCAGGGGTGGATTATCTTTTTCTTTGCCGTGCTGTCCTATATTTTGGTGTGGTTTGGAAAATATAAAACGTTCGAAAAAGTGCTTACCTTTTTCGTTCTTTTAATGGGCCTTTCGTTCATCCTGGTTTTTTTTATGGTGCGGCCTGGTTTTTCGGCTGTGGCGCAAGGACTGATTCCGCGAATCCCTGACACCCCCGGGGCTTTTGGCCTGGTAGCAGCCATTGCCGGCACCACCTGCTCCGCGGCTGTTTTTATTATGCGCAGCACGGTAGTGGCAGAAAAAGGCTGGACGATCAGGAACCTGAAAGATGAAAAACGGGATGCCTTCGTGTCCGCCTCGATGATGCTTCTCCTCAGCGGGGTGATCATGGCCGTGGCAGCGGGAACACTGCATGTGATGGGTTTGAAATTGGACAATACGGTAGAAATGGTGCGGCTTTTCGAACCGATTGGCGGTAACGTGGCTGCCTTTATCCTGATTCTCGGCATTGTCGGGGCAGGATTATCGTCCATGTTCCCAATCCTGCTGATTGCACCCTGGCTGATCGCCGACTATTCCGGCAAGCCAAGGAATATTCATTCCACCGGCTCGCGCCTGCTTATCGTCGTGGCGCTGCTTTTTACATTCGGATCGGTTTTCCTGGAACAGCGCCCACCCGCGCTGATGATATTTTCCATGGCTTTTCAGGCATGTATCCTGCCGGCAGTAGCTATCCCCGTCTTTTTGCTCATGAACCGGAAAAAGCTGATGGGGAGAAACAAAGCCAGGCTCATTGAAAACGCGGGCGTGGTGGCTGTCATCCTTTTTTCGTTTCTGACCAGTTGGTTTGCCATCACGGAGTTATTCTGAGCAAGAAAAGGCAGAATGCGTGATGGCGCTTTTTGTTTGAAAAACACGCTGCCCGGCAAGGAACTGACTGATGGTTCAAAACTGCTAAACAACGGCGCATTTGTGCATCAATTAATGATTCGAAAGTTTTTTTTAACCAATTCGTTTTATCTTTGAGGTCTCGGAAAGGAAGAAAAAAAACCGATGCAGGAAAAGATCCATAGAACAGACGAAACGTATTTGTGGAAAAGGATGAAGGCCGGCGACCAAAATTCATTCTCACAAATCTTTAAATCTTTTTATCCAAAATTATATGCGTACGGCATCAAATTGATCCCTTTTCCCGATCTTGTCAGAGACCAGATACAAGACCTTTTTATCCATATTTGGCAAAACAGGGATGGTCTCGGTGATGTGACCAATTTAAAGGCCTATTTATTTGTTTCTTTGCGCAGGAGGATTTTTCTTTCAAAGAAAAATGAACTGAACACCAACCCGCTCGATCAACTTTCGGAAGAAGACAGCCAGGCGCTGGTCTTTGAACCCGGTGAATTTGTTGACAAGGAACACCTGTCGGCCAACATCAATGAGAAATTGATCAGGAACCTGAATTCTTTGCCGGTCAATCAGCGGGAAATCATCTTTCTCAGGTTTTATCATCAGTTGACCTACCGGGAAATCGCGGGTATTATCAACATAAAGGAACAATCGATAAAAAATAAGATGCCCCGGATTCTTCAAAAGCTGGCAGAAGGCATAACCGGCGTTTCGAAAGAGGATATTGGCGACGTTGATATTACCTTGTTCAACCTTTTCTTGCTCTTCCAAAAAAAATAATTTCAAATTTTGGGGTACTACTTCCCGGTTTCCTGCTCTTCATACATAGACAAGGATTTTATTGACCAGGAATATGGACGTTGGGAAAAAATTTAATGAACTTCTTGCTGACGAAGCGTTTCAGAGTGAATTAATGCTGTTTGATTCGCTGGATGAAGCTGACAGAAAGGCGTTTATAAGACGTTACGCTGTCAGTAAAGAAGAATTTATAAAAGCAAAAACAATTGTTGACGGATTAAGCTTCAAAGGGATAAACTTCTCCGAAGATGAATTAGATTACCTGTGGAAACGACTGGGCATAGAAAATCCAGTCGTTCCGCACAATCAGGGACTTCAGATCAGAAAGATGGTAACCTGGTTCAATAAAATAGCGGCCGTACTGATGATTCCTTTGTTAATCACGTCAATCTGGTTTTTTAACAAAACACAGAAATTAGAATCGTTCAAAAAGGATGAGATTGACCGGTTGACAGAAGTCTATAATACCGTCTCTGCGCCAGTCGGAGGCAAAACAAAAGCCGTATTGCCCGATGGGTCCGAGGTGTGGCTAAATTCGGGCAGTTCCGTTCAGTACCCGATTCTCGGTAAACCCGCTTACCGCGAAGTGAAACTTTCGGGCGAAGGTTTCTTCAAAGTCGTAAAGAACCCGGATCAACCCATGTTGGTCATGACCTCCGGGATTCAGGTGAAGGTTTACGGCACCACCTTTAACCTTAGCGCTTACGAAGATGATCCGTACATTCAGGCAGCATTGATTGAAGGCGAAATAGCGATCGCGAAGTTGAATGAGAAAGGAACACCGGTGACTTCCGAGTACAAGATGAAGCCTGGGGAGATCGGAAAGCTGGATAAACAAAAAAATACCGTTACCGTTGCGCGTACCGACAATATGGAAGTCTTTACAGGTTGGGTAAACGGGAGATATGTCTTCAGGAACAAGCCGTTTAAAGAGATCCTGAAACGGCTTGAGCGATTGCATAATGTGACGTTTGTCCTGGAAGATGAAACCATCGGGGATGACCACTTTGACGCTACTTTTGAAGATCAGAATATTGACCGTATCATGGAAATATTTGCCGTTTCATTGCCCATCACATGGAGGTCCGTGCAAGCGGTACAAAACAACGACAATACCTATTCAACAAAAAACATCATCATATCGGGGGAAAAAACAAAAGAATTACCATAATCACTGAAAAAAAAATGCAGGAAAGAATGGCTCTCTTCCCTGCATCAGGTTATAAGGCATCAAACCTTATCATTAATTAAACATTTAAAATTATGAAAAAAAAACGAATGTGTGACGCCCAGGTCGAAATTATTGGCTCTGAGCAAAAAATTGGATTAAAAATGAGACTAACGCTACTGCTTCTATGGATGGGGCTTCTGAACCTGATGGCATCAGAAAGTTATTCACAATTAACAACGCTGACGATTACGCTGAAGAATGTCACGGTAGAGCATGTTCTGGCAAACATCGAAGACAACAGTGAGTTCAATTTTGTTTACAATCGCGAGGTCATCGACCTGGACAGGAAAGTGAATGTGAATTATAAAGATGCGAAAGTCAATGACATCCTGGACGACTTGTTCAAAAATACGAACGTATCTTATCGCCTGATTGACAGGACCATTGTATTGTCAGCGGTTTCGGAAAAAGTCGTCAGTAAAGAGCCCCGGACCATTTCCGGCAGAGTCGCCGATTCGTCGGGACTACCACTTCCGGGTGTTTCAGTCGTGATAAAAGGAACCACCACCGGAACCGTTACCGATGTTGAAGGGCGATACACGCTCACCAACATTCCTGCGGATGCGACGCTGGTGTTTTCGTTCGTGGGGATGAAGAGCCAGGAAGTGGAAGTGACGGGAAAGACAGTAATTCATATCACGCTGGAAGAAGAAACGATTGACGTGAAAGAGGTCGTCGTCACCGCTCTGGGCATTCAGCGGGAAGCCAAGGCGCTGGGCTTTTCGGCTCAAAGAATCGGCGAAGACGACTTGTCGGCCTCCCGGGAATCGAGTGTGACAAACTACCTGACCGGTAAAGTGGCCGGTGTGCAGATCTCCAAAACAGCGGGCGGCGCCGGTAGTTCGACGAACGTGGTTATTCGCGGTAAAAACTCGATAGCAGGCAGCAATCAGCCACTATATGTGGTTGACGGCGTGCCGATCATTAACTATTCAAACGATCATCGGGCATCGGGCGTTGCATCCGCCGACATCGACTATGGAGACGGCATCGGCGACCTGAACCCGCAGGATGTCGAATCGATGAACGTATTGAAAGGGCCCGCCGCCACTGCGCTTTACGGCTCACGCGGTGCAAACGGCGTTATTCTGATCACCACGAAATCGGGGGAAAAAGGCGGTAAAGGACTTGGCATTGAGGTTAACTCGGGTGTCACCTTCGAGGAATTGTACCTCATTCCGAATTTCCAGAATCAATTCGGCTCCGGGTACGACGATGAAGGATATGCCAATTACAGTTGGGGGGGCTTTACATTTGACGGCATTTACTACAACTGGCCTGAAAACGGCCAGCTCGACAGTTGGGGCGGCCCTCTGGACGGAAGCATCAAAATCCCGAGCTGGTGGACCTTGCCGGAAGACGGTTCGGTCCCGGGCAGCGTCTGGGATTGTCCGATTACGGAAGCGGTCCCCTATGTGGCCCAGCCAAGGAATAACGTGCGGAACTTTTTCAATACCGGGGTCACCTTTTCGAACAATATCGCCCTAACCTCCTCCAACGAAAAGAGCTCCTTGCGCCTGTCGCTGGGAAGCATTTCGACCGATGGAATTGTTCCGAATCACGAAATCGGGAAAAAAACGGTCAGCATCAGCGCAACGACGAAAGTCAACAAGATTTTGTCGTTCGATGCCAAGGTCAATTATATCCGGACGGAAGGCGACCAAAGGCCCCGAACCGGGTACGATGCGTCCAACCCGATGTATAACTTGATCAGCATGTCGCGAAACACGCCTCTTGATTTCGCCAAATACCAGTATGAAAAGACAAAGGTAAATATCCGTTATCCGGGTATCAATTACAATCCCTATTACATGGTGAATGAAATCAAAAACAATGACTTCAAAGACAGGGTGGTCGGATTGACCTCGGCCACGCTACAATTCACCGACTGGCTGAGTATCATGGGCCGGGTTGGCGTTGACTTCTACAGTCAGTCCAAGGAAACCCGCTGGCCTCAGGACCCCGAGTCCAGGAATGCCGGTTCCAGAAAAGGACAGATGACACAAACGCTCGACCGCACCCGCGACGTCAACGCCGATGTGATCCTGACAGCCGACAAAAAGATATCAGAAAGCTTTCGCCTGAACGGGGTGCTGGGAGCTGGTATCCGTTCCTACCGGAGCGACTGGATGTCTTGGGGTGCGCGCGAATTCAAGGCTAAAGATGTTTATGATATCTCCAACTTCGTCGATATCAGGCCCGACGCCGGCCTTTATGAAAAAGAAATGCAGTCCGTATTCTTCACCGGTCAGGTGGCCTATAAAGACTACCTGTTTTTGGACGTGACCGGCCGTAACGACTGGTCCTCGGCGCTTGGGCTTAAAGACCAGTCGTTCTTTTATCCGTCCGTCAGTTCCAGCTTCGTGTTCACGGAGGCATTCCACCTGAACCGGGATGTATTCAGTTTTGCAAAAATCCGTGCATCCTGGGCACAGGTGGGCAACGATTCGGAACCCTATCTCACCCGTTCCGGTTATTCGCTTTACGCGACCGGGTTTGACGGACTGCCCTACGCCACCATGAGCGGGACCATCCCCCTGCTGGATTTGAAAAACGAGCTGACCGAATCGGTCGAATTTGGTTTGGACATGCGGTTGTTCAGCAACCGGCTGAGCGTGGACCTCACCTATTACAACGGAAAGACTAAGAATCAGATACTGAGCCTTCCGGTTTCCGATGCTTCCGGCTACAGTTCGAAGGTAATCAATGCCGGTGAGATCAAAAACAGCGGTATTGAAGCCACGTTAGGGATCACTCCCATCGCAGGAAAATTCCGCTGGAGTATGAACTTCAACTATGCCGCCAATCATTCGGAAGTGGCCGTTCTTGACGGAAAAATCCAAACCTACCTCATCATCAGCAATGCAGGTGAACCTGCACTCAGCGACATACACGCCCAGGTTGGCGCACCCTACGGGAACATTATCGGCTACGCGTACAAAAGAGCTCCCGACGGACAAAAAATCGTCAGCGCAGCCGGCCGGTATGTCCGGGAAAGTGAGACTTCCGTTCTGGGGAACATCACGCCCGATTGGATCGGCGGACTGAACAACACCTTCTCCTACAAAGGACTTTCAATGAATGTACTCCTTGATTTCGTTCAGGGGGGGAATATGGTCTCCGCAACAAAGTATGAGATGACCCGGAAAGGAACAGGCGCGTGGACGGTAGAAGGCAGGAGACCCAAAGCCCGTTACACCGAGGGCGATCATATTCCCGCAGGAGCTGCCGTCGGCGATCCGATGCCCTACACCGGGGTACTGGATGGCGTTGTTGAACTCAAAGACGGATCCGGAAACGTGGTCGGGTATGAGAAAAATACCAAAGCGGTCCCGGGAATGACTTACTGGGCCAACAGGGCCTGGGATGGTATTGGCGAGGAATTTGTTGAAGACGGGAGTTACATTGCCCTGAGGGAAGTCATGTTAAGTTACCGCATCCCTCCTTCATGGCTCAAACGTTTGCCGGTTACCGGCGTAACCCTGACAGCCATTGGCAGAAACCTGGCTTATCTCCAGAATAAGATGGACTATCTGGGATTGTCTCCCGAATCAGCCCCCAACACATCGGGCGGGGCCTCCGGTATTGAGGCGCTGGCTGTTCCATCCACACGCACGTACGGGTTCAACGTGAAGATCACATTCTAATTCATTAAATTCCTGAAAAATGAAAACATCGATAAAAATACAGCTATTAATCTCATGGATACTGTTGATTGGCAGTGCCTGTACGGATGACTTCGAGAGAATGAACACTTCCAGACGCCTGATCACCGAAGACCTGATCGATGTGAACATGCTGTTCACACAGGTGCTGGCAAGAGCCGTTGTCGAGAATGGCGAAACAGGCTTCGGCACGACCGGCAACTGGGCGGGCATGTCGGTTTCAGGGTCCAACCGTCCTTTTGAAACCGGCGAAGCGCCCGGCGTGTGGACCAGCACATACGGCAACTACGCACGCAACCTCAGCAACATCATTTACCTTTGCTCGACAAGGGAAAATGCCGTGGACCTGGTCAATAAAAAAGCCATTGCCCGGATTATGAGGGTATGGGTATTTGCCAGGTGTACAGACACCTACGGTGATATCCCCTATTTTGAATCATGCCTCCCGCCGCACGAAGCGGTAACGACGCCGAAATACGACCTCCAAAAAGACATCTATGGCGATTTCTTTAAAGAGTTGAGAGAAGCTGTAGCAGAGATTGACCCCTCAAAACCTTCGTTCGGGAACGCAGATATCCTGTATAAAGGAAACCTGGATCAATGGAAAAAATTTGGCAACTCACTGCGGCTTCGCCTGGCGTTACGTGTCCGCTATGCCGATCCGGCGATGGCCGGCACGCAGATGGCCGACCTCAGTGAAACGGACTTGATCACCTCCCGGGGAGACGATGCTTCCGTCTATAATGTGACTGATTATCCGGAACATGAGAGCAGCCGTTATGTTGACCTGCTTGCCCGGAAAGCGACGGTTGACAAGGCTCCCGTTGCCAAGACCTTTCTGGATATCCTGAAAAAAAATAATGACCCGCGACTGCACGTCTACGCCGATACGGTCACGGCATGGTTTCCACAGACGCCCGGCTATGAAGACATCCCGTATTTCGGATACCGTGGCCGGCCCCTGCTTAGCGGAGACAATCCGCAGGAAGGTTATGCCTACGGTGATAACACCGTTTCAAAATGGTCAGACCTGTTGTGGGTGCAGATCCAGGAGATGCCGCTGTATAAGGCCTCCGAAACCTATTTCAACCTGGCCGAAGCGGTTTTATCCGGACTGAAACAGGGCGACGCCCAGGCTTATTATAAGAAAGGTATCCAACTGGCACTGGCCCATACGAAAGAGCTGTACGAAAAGGCAGTCCCCCAACTCCCGGCTGTCGTTGCGTTGTTCAAAACAGGGAAACCCCAGTCCGAAATAGACACCTATCTTGCCGGCCTGCTCGCCGAAAAAGAAATCACGCAGGCACAGATCGATTATTTTCTTGATCATGAACCGGTGGTGACGTTGACCGGGAGTAATGAACAGAAACTGGAACAAATCATCAATCAGAAAATCATTGCGTTATTTCCGATGGAACACGAAGGATGGTGTGAACACCGGAGAACCGGATATCCAAGAATTCTCGTGGGGGTCGAAGAATCTCCGCTTAACGGACACATGCCCCGCAGGATGCCCTGGCCGGAAACAGAACAACTGATCAATGCAGAACAGTACCAGGTGGCCCTGGAGCGGATTGGAGGAACAGGAAAGGATTCCCGGACGACCACATTTTGGTGGGAAGCCAATCCCGATCCGTTCAAACTCCATCCGGAGACCGTGGAGACCCGGACAACCCCCTGGGTTTCTCAGTAACGGTACCGGGACGCCTTAAAAAAGAAGCGATCTCTTAAGTTTGTTGTTTGTATTTTATCTGGCTCATAAGGCGTCATGCCTTATGAGCTGTTTTTCCTCCCCGGAGGTACCGGTAACAGATGAAACCGGCCTGTACGGGTTTTATATCACTTTTTTAAAAACAGTGGAATGAAATTCATCCTTTCAAAAATAGTGACGGTAAATCCTCTTTCCGGGATCTTTACCCAACTATATGTCTCTTGTTTGCTTATCTTCTGTTCCTTTCCCGCCTCCGGACAATACACCGGGGTACCGCACCGGGAGCCGGCGAACGGCGAGGTCCCCGTCTGCAGTCCCGGGAATTACGGAGAACCGGGGACAACCTATATCCTGATGAACGATCTTTCAAGTCCCGGAAGCACAATCTTCCTCGGCAAAGATGTCACCTTCGACCTTAACGGGTATACGCTTACTTTCGCTGACGGCAGTTATGAACACGTTCCCAACTACAGCTTTGAAGAAGGCCTGAAAGAATGGGATTTTTCGAAGGCCCCCACGGCCACCGTTGAAGATACCAAGGTTCACGTTTTCACCGGAGACAAAATAGTACGCCTTTCTAAAAACGAAGAACTGGTATCACCCTATGTGTATCTTCCGGTTCCCAACCGGTCATACCTGGCCATGTGCGGCGTCGTCAGGCCAGATATGAAAGTAAGTGTGTATGTGGAAGACGCCCAAGGGGCATCTGTGCGATGCACAACGGCCTACGCTGACGGGGTAAAGCAAAGCTGCCCTGTGGAACACCGTTCACCACGCCTGGGGGGAGGTTTTGTTTTTGCCCACCTTAACGGACTTCCCGCAGGAAAATACCGGATCCGGGTCAAAGCCGAAACAAATTGCCTGGTCGATCACATCGATATTCGTCCGGCGATGGACACCGGCATCGGGATTGTTGAAAAAACGCATCCTTTAGGACACAACGACCATTTTTACGAACGGGGATACAGCGCCTTTTTTGACTA
>Ga0172382_10008989_pt1 | contig 13747 bp, 16 predicted proteins | sample Leawel138RmetaG_FD_122245 | JGI IMG/M metagenome (GOLD analysis project Ga0172382, IMG submission 122245) | Leachate microbial communities from a municipal landfill in Southern Ontario, Canada - Leachate well 138R metaG | ecosystem: Engineered > Solid waste > Landfill > Unclassified | place...
GTCGGCTTGTGTAACTCCGTTTACCATTTTTGGAGGTTGTCATGAAGATTGTGGAAAAAGCGATTGACGAGATTCGGCCGTATGAGCAGAACCCGCGGCAGAACGATCAGGCGGTGGACGCCGTGGCGGCAAGCCTGAAGGAGTTCGGGTTCCGCCAGCCCATCGTCGTGGACGAGGCCGGCGTGATCATCGTTGGTCACACCCGCTGGAAGGCGGCGAAGAAGCTGGGCCTCAAGACCGTGCCGGTGCACGTGGCCGCGGACCTGCCGCCCGAGAAGGCCAAGGCATACCGGCTGGCCGACAACAAGACAAACGAGCTTGTCGAGTGGAACGATGTACTTTTGGCAAAGGAAATTTCCGCACTCACGCAAGATATGACTCTTTTCGGGTTCAGCGAAGACGAACTCGCCTCGCTGAGTAATGTTGTTGATGCCGAGCTTGAGGTCAGGTCTCACAAGGTTTTGCCGTTGCCCGAGCTTGGGTGGATACTTGTTGGAGTTCCTATCGCGCGATTTGGTGAAGTTACCACGTTGGCCGAAGCGTGCCGCGATATCGAGGGGAGCATCATCCAAACGTCTGTTTCTGGAGCAATTAAACATGAAGACCAAGGTTGACAATCACAATCTCTGGGCAAAGCTAGCTATTCGGCGTTGGGCACTTGACAGGTATCATGCCAGTGGCCCAATTGATGTTTTCGATGCTTGCCAGGGAAGCGGAAGAATATGGGGAACTCTCCGCAAAGAGTATACTGTCAGCAGCTATTGGGGTGTTGATGTCAAGCCACTCCCTGGCCGGCTGAAAATTGATTCTTCTCGTCTTCTTGGCGTTCCCGGATTTTCGGCAAACGTTGTTGATATTGACACATACGGTAGTCCGTGGAAACACTGGCTTGCGCTCCTCCCGAACATCACAATTCCCACCACCGTGTTTTTAACCGTTGGGCGACTTGTGCGCGGAACTCCTGGGAAGATAGGAAAGGCTGGGCTTTCCGCTCTTGGGATTGCTGGGATGACGCTCCCTGCTGGAATCGAGGCAAAACTTGGCGAATACTCGACGGATTACTGTATGTCTATTGCCTACAATTATGGTATGATTTCTGTTGAGGTTTCCGAGGTTGGCAGTGGAAACCAGAACATGAGATACTTAGCCGTCAGGGTTATTCCTCGAAAGGAGTAAAGCCGATGCGTATCAGTGGGACAAAGGAATGGGCCACCGACAGTGTCAATGTAGCTACTGGCTGCTCTCATGGGTGCTTGTATTGTTACGCGCGGGACATGGCAGTCCGCTATGGTCGAAGTACCCACGAGACCTGGACAAGGGAGTCGCTAAGACCTGTTCCGTCGAGGTTTCGGAAGTATGGCGGAACCGTCATGCTACCAACGACACATGATATTACTTCGGTCACGTGTGCTTCCGTTGTGGCTGCTGCACTCGGATTGTTGAAGGCTGGGAACAAAATCCTTCTCGTGTCTAAGCCGCACTCCGAGATTATCAGTTACGTATGTAGTGCCCTCAATAAGTGGAAAGATCAAGTGTTGTTTCGTTTTAGCATTGGCGCGGTTGACGACCGAATCCTCGGCTTTTGGGAACCGAATGCGCCATCGTTTTCAGAACGCCTGCTTTCTCTGGTTCTTGCGCATGAGCGTGGTTATCAAACCAGCGTTAGCGCAGAACCACTACTTGATTCGTCTCGTGTTTGTGATCTCGTCTCTGCTGTTGAACCATATGTCACTGACAGCATTTGGATTGGAAAAGCGAACATGCTTAGGCGGAGGGCTCGTTGGGCTGTTGACCCAACAAGCCCAGAACTCAAACGGGTCGAAGGTGGGCAGACTGATGTAGCCATTAAGGCCGTTTATCAGTCCCTTCGTAACAATCCATTGATCAGGTGGAAGGAAAGTTACAAGGCCGTTCTTGGGCTTGAGTTGGCGACCAGGGCCGGGCTCGACCGATAGGTGGGGTGATTTATATGAGCCGAACCATTGCTGAAATTATTGGGCTCCTTCGCACAAGCCCCGGAGAGCTAACTCCCGATGAGTTGCGCGCTGCCAAGCGGATCATTGCCGATCAGAAAAAGAAGCATGGCGACACAAAGCAGACCAGGTGGGGGCGATCCAACAGGGAGGCGTCTGCCAACGTCGCACCTATTCCTGCCTGTCTGCGACCCGACGATGTGCGGCGGTGGCGGTACGATCTGAACGCATTCCTCCGCGAGGCGTTCCCGTGCTCGACTGGGCTTAAGCCGTTTGCGCAGTGTCAGATAGACGCGAATCTGCGGCTCGAGGAGGCGCTCATCAACGGCGGTCGGCTCCTGGACCTGGAGCCGCGTGGGTTCGCCAAGTCGTCCCGGTCGGTTCGGGCGGCACAGTGGGCCATGTGTTACGGGCATCGGGATTACGTGGTGCTCCTGAGCCCGAACAGCCGCCTGAGAAATCAGAACATGGTAGCGATCAAAAGCGAGCTTGATGGCAACCAGATTCTCATGGAGGCGTTTCCGCACATCTGCCATCCGATCCGGGCACTTGAGGGCAAGCCGCAACGGTGTGCGAGCCAGCATTTCGACGGGGAACCGACGCACATCCAGTGGACTGGCGAGCAGATTGTCTTGCCGTCGATTGACGAACCGCCCGAGAACTGGCCATCGGATGTTCCGTACAAGCATGGGTGGGTGATCCTGTGCCTTCCGCTGAAGAGTGCCCGCGGACCCAACTGGACATTGCCGACTGGTGAGGTGTTGCGGCCGTCGTTCGTCCTGATTGATGATCCGCAGACTAGCAGGGACGCCAGGAGTGCCCCGGAAATCGTGGCTCGCCTTGACGCGATCCGCCGCGAGGCCAGTCGCATGGGCGGTCATTCTCGGCCGCTGGCGATGGCGTGCGTGGCCACGGTGGTGGCCCCCGATGATGTGGTTGACCAGCTTTCCAAAGACCCATCATGGCCGGTGATCCGGTCCAAGATGCTCGTGAGCAAGAGCAAGGCGGAGGAAACCCACTGGCTCGGCGAATACCGTCGGCTGCGGCAGTCGTATGACGCGGGCGACGCATCGGGACGTCGCCACGCTATGCAGGCGGCCACGGCGTACTATGTGGCCAATCGGGCGGTGATGGACGAAGGCGCAGAAGCCAGTTGGGAATGGTGCTACCATTGGGGCGATGGCAGCGAAGTATCGGCGATCCAACATGCGTACAACATCCTGATAGACGATGGGCCGGAGGCGTTTGCGAGCGAGTGTCAGAATGAGCCGCTCTTGCCGGCGGAGGAACTCGACAGGCTGAAGCCCGAACAGGTCCGGGAGCGGGTTAGCGGTCTGAAGCGTGGCGAGGTGCCGCAAGCATGCCAGCGGCTGACGGCGTTCGTTGACTTAGGCGACAGGGTTTTGTGGTGGATGGTCTGCGGGTGGGCGGACGGGTTCAGCGGCCAGATCGTTGACTACGGGACGTGGCCGCCGCAGAGGGTGGGCCAGTTCACACAGTCAAACGCCCCGGCGACGCTTCGGCGGAAGTACCCTGGGACAGGGCCAGAGGGTGCGGTTCAGCGGGGCCTTGAAGACCTGTTGCGCGAGTTGACGGCTCGGGAGTTTCCGAGGCAGGGCGGCGGCCTGTTGACCGTCGAACGGACACTGGTGGACGTGGGGTACAAGCCTGAGATTGTGTCGGCGGTGAAGACGAAACTTGCCGCGGCGACGATTGAGCAGGCCCGAGGCCGGGGCCTGAAGGCGGGCGACGCGCCGATGGCGCTATGGCCGCGGAAGCCCGGTGATGAGTCGGGTTTTCACTGGCACGTGACGCGAGGCGCCCAGAAGGCGTACCCAACGACGGTGGTCGATGTGAACTTCTGGAAAACCTTTGCCCACGCCAGGTTGACGACGTCGCCTGGCGATCCCGGTAGCCTGCTGCTGTTCGGGAGCGACCCGGAGGCTCATCGTCTGGTGGCCGAGCACATCGCCAACAGCGAAATCTACACGCTGACCGAGGGCGAGCGGAGCGGCGGCAAGGTCCATGAGTGGTCGCTCAGGCCTGGCAAGCCAGACAACCACTGGTTTGACTGCCTGGTGGGGTGTTGTGTTGGGGCGTCGCGTTGCGGCGTGACGCTGGCAGGCCAGCACGTGACTGTGCAACGGAAACGCAAACGGTACACGCAGGCAGATTTGCGGAGGCGAGCATGAGCGACCCTGTCGGGTTGGAATGTCCGCGTTGCGGTTGCCGGCACTTCTACACATTGCAGACACGGCAGCGAAGCGACATGGTCTTGCGTCGCAAAGAGTGTCGCCACTGCGGCGCGCGCGTCACTACACGCGAGGCGATGGTTGGATCATCGAAACCAGAATCCGAAGCATGAGACTACTATATGTAGTAGGCATTTGATTTTCCACTTGGATTTCATTCGTCTAGTCCATATAGACTTATATGGCGGACGAACTTCTCGACCAGATCGAGGACAATGCGTCTGCTCCGGCCAAGGCATCTGATGATGCCGGAAGCATGGAGCAGCACTCTCTGCGCGACCAGATTGCGTTCCACAAGTACAGGGCTGCGGCCGGCATCACGGACCCGCGAAAGGCGCTCTTGCGGTTCAAGGTCGCCAACGGGGGGGCCGTATGATGTGGCCCTGGTCCAAGCCTCAGCCGACGGTGCGTGTGGTGCCGATGCGCGTGCGCGGTCGTTACGATGCAGCGCAGACCACTGCTGAGAACCGTCGACACTGGGCCAACGCCGACGCCCTGGATGCCCGGTCCGCTAACTCGCTTGCAGTTCGCAAGGCCCTGCGCGAACGGTCCCGCTACGAGATTGCCAACAACACCTACGCCAAGGGCATGGTGCTGACTCTGGCCAATGACATCGTCGGCACTGGCCCGCGCCTGCAACTGCTGAGCGGCAACGAGGAACTGAACGCCAGACTTGAAGACGAGTGGGCCAACTGGACCATTGTTCGCGACCTGGCGGACAAGCTCCGAACGATGGTCATGGCTCGTGTCGGGGATGGCGAGGGCTTTGGGAAGCTCATCGACAATCCGCGACAGGGCCTGCTTGCGTCGCTGGACGTGCAGCTGATCGAGGCCGATCAGGTGACCGAGGATTCGCTCGCGTCTGGCTGGCCAGACCACACTGACGGAATCCGGTACGACGCCAACGGCAACCCAATCAGCTACACGATCCTCGATGAGCATCCCGGAAGCTCGCTCGGCTCGATCAGCAAGGGCCGGTCTGTTCCTGCCCGCGACGTGGTCCACCTGTTCCGTGCCGACCGGCCGGGGCAGTTGCGAGGCATTCCAGAGATTACTCCCGCCCTGCCCCTCTTCGCCCAGTTGCGGCGGTACACGCTGGCGGTCATTCAGGCTGCGGAGGCTGCTGCCGATTTTGCTGTCATCATGAAGACCAACATGCCTCCTGGTGAAGCGGCCGAGATGGACGGCCAGTGGCTGGAAATGGAGATGCAGCGCGGCCAGATGGTCTTTGCCCCAGAGGGGTGGGACCCAGCGCAGATGAAGGCCGAGCAGCCGACCACAAGCTACGCCGACTTCAAGCACGAAATCCTGAACGAGATCGCCCGCTGTCTGAACATGCCGTACAACATCGCCGCTGGCAACTCGTCTGGCTACAACTATTCGTCCGGACGCCTGGATCACCAGACCTACTATCGCAGCATTCGAATCGGCCAGAACCAGCTAGAGCGCGTGGTGATGGACCGTCTCTTTTCCGCGTGGTTGCTCGAGGTGTCGCTGCACCTGGACCTTCCAGCGACGCCATTGCGGCACCACTGGTTCTGGGACGGGCAGGAGCATGTGGACCCGGCCAAGGAAGCCAATGCCCAGGCCACGCGGCTGAAGAGCCACACGACTACGCTTGCGACGGAGTACGCCAAGCAGGGCAAGGACTGGGAAGAGGAACTCAAGCAGCGCGGCAAAGAGAAAGCCTTGATGGATCAGCTTGGGCTGACTGACGCAGACGCGCATCCGCTGCAGGATCGAGACGAGGAGGACGAAGGTGATGAGTAAGCGCAAGCATACGAAGAGCCGTGCATGGGTACTCGCGTCGGGCGGCACGGCTCCGACGCAGTTGTCGTTGACCGGGTCGGCGTCGCTGACGATTGAGGCGTCCGCCGAGGGCGAGGCGCCGAAGCGGCCGACGTTCGAGATTGATGCCTACAACGGCGGCGCTCTGCGGCTTGCCGGATGGTATCGGCCGGTGGTGGTGGACCTGGCGGGGCTTCGGGCTGGGGCGCAGACGACCGTCCTGCTGGACCACGACCGGGCGCAGATCGTCGGCCAGGGCAAGGCGACGATCACGCCCAAGGGCATCACCGTGAGCGGCGTGATCACGGGCGACTACTCGGACAAGAGCGAGCCGGCCGGCAAGGTCACCTTGCACGCCAAGGGCGGCTTCGCGTGGGCCGCGAGCATCGGGGCGAGTGTGGATCGCGTTGAGAGCATCGGGGCTGGGGCGAAGGTCACGGTGAACGGGCAGGAATTTTCGGGACCGCTGGCGGTTGTTCGCGCCGGTCGGCTTGGCGAGGTTAGTTTCGTGGGTGTCGGCGCGGACGAGACCGCGTCCGCAAAGGTTGCGGCAACGGCCGCTGGAGGAATTGACATGGACTTTTCTGCATGGTTGAAGGCGAAGGGGATCGACGAAGGCGGGCTGAGCGACGCCGCCAAGTCGGCGCTGAAGGCGTCGTATGACTTGCTCCAGATTACTCCGGAGCCGAAGCCGACCCAGAAGGTCACGGCCGAGATGCCAAGCCTCGACGCTCAGATCGACGAGCGGCAGAGGAGACAGGACATTGAGGCTCTGGCCGCCAAGTATGGCGAGGGCGTCGATGTGGACACGTTGCGCAGGCTCCGCGAGATCGCGTCCGAGTGCATCGAGGCCAACCTCACGGTGCAGCAGAGCGAGCTTCGAATGCTCCGCGAGACGCGGTTTGTCGTCGCGGCGGTCGGTCGTTGCGGTGTTGGTCAGCCCCCGTCCAACGCGGTCTTGGCCGCGAGCATGCTCCTGGCGTTGGGAGTGGACGACAACAAGCTCGCTAAGGATCGTGATTTCGGCGATTCGGTCGTGGAGGCCGCCTGGAAACAGCGGAAGACGTCGATCCACGGTCTGATTGCCTCGGCCTTGGCGGCCGATGGCATCCATGCTCCGCACGGCGGCGACGAGCTTTTCCACGCCGCGGTGAACCATTCCGTCAAGGCCGGATTCTCGACGGTGGACCTGTCGGGCATCCTCGGCACGGTCGGCAACAAGCTACTGATGAACAGTTTTACGGCGATTGATGCGACATACGAGCGCATCGCGCAGCAGGCCGACTTCAACAACTTCTTGACGTACACGCAGTACCGCCTGGACCAGACCGGTGAGTTCGCTCAGGTGGCCCCGGACGGCGAGATCAAGCACGGGAAGCTGAGCGAGACGAGCTACACGAACAAGCTCGAAACAAGCGGTATGATACTGACGCTGACGCGGCAGCAGATCGTCAACGACGATATGAACGCGCTGAACCAGTTGTTCGGCACGCTCGGCAAGTCGGCCAGGATCGCCGTGGAAGAGGCCCTCTACGGCAAAATCATGGAATCCTCGGACGTCTTCTACACGTCGAGCCGCGGCAACAAGCTGACGTCGAACCCGCTGAGGGTGGATGGGCTGGCCGCGGCCGAAGCCGCGATGCTCTGCCTGGTGGACGCGAACGGCAAGCCGATCTATGCACAGCCGTCGATTCTTCTGGTTCCGGCGGCCTTGAAGTTCCGCGCGATGCAGCTCTACACCAGCGCGACGGTCAACGAGGCCGCGACGGCCGGTTCGCCGCAGGGCGTGGACAACCCGTATCAGGGCAAGTTCCGCGTCGAGACGAGCCCGTTCCTGTCGCTGGCGACGATGGCCGGCTACAGCGCCACGGGCTGGTATCTGCTGGCCGATCCGAACCTGATGCCGGCGTTCCAGGTCGCGTACCTGAGCGGCAAGCGGCAACCGACCATCGGGACGGCCGACGCCAGCTTCAACACGCTCGGCATGCAGATGCGGTGTTTCTTCGACTTCGGCGTGGCGCAGGTGGATTACCGCGGCGCCATTTCGAGCGATGCGTAATCAGGACGGTCACCCTGCGGCGGGGCTTTGTTCCTTTCACCCGCCGCGGGGTTGACTGACGAAAGGGCGACATGGGAATAACGATATCTCGGAGGTAGAGACATGGCTAATGTGCATCAGTTTCTTCAGAAAGGTCAGATGCTTGACTACACGCCCTCTGGGGCCGCGGTCACCGCTGGCAGTCTGATCCAGTTCGGCAGCCTGTCGGGCCTGTGCCCGCATGGCATTGCCGACGGCAAGCTCGGCTCGATCTGCGTCGAGGGCGTGATTCGCGCCCCGTTCGTCGGCGGCCTGGTGGGGTCGGTCGGCGACAACGTGTGGTGGGACGCCAACGGTACGCCCTACGGCGGGTCCGCCGACGGGGCTTGCACGCTCGACGCGACCGAGGGTGATTGGTGGATCGGCACTCTGGTTGCCGCGACCAGCGCCACCGGGGCAACGTGCGACGTCGCCCTGAACAAGATCAACCCGAATCTGCCGGCCTGGCAGAACCGGGCTCACATCAAGTCGGCCGTCGATGTGACGATGGTCGAGGCGACGCACTCGGGCGCGGTGATCCACATCACGGCCGACGCTAAGACGGTGACGCTGCCGGTCGGCGTGGTTGGCATGGAGTACATCGTGGTCAACGATGTGGCCGACGGCGGCGCACTGGTCACGGTGGACCTGAACGGCACGGAAATCTGCCGCGGGGCCAACCTGACCATCGCCAATGGCGAAGTGGCCAACAACACCAAGGCGACCGCGAAGCGCGGCGACTATCTGCACCTGGTCTGCACGGTCGCGGCCACGGCGTGGCGCTGCGTCGAGAAGCGCGGCATCTGGGCGGTGGCGTAGTCTCGGAGGCGGCAGTGACCGACTGGCGCACGACTAAAGCGGAGTGGCTCCGGGACATGCGGGCATCCCATATGTCCCGGAGCATCACTTACGCACGCGGCGATGACGAGGCGTCGATTGACGCCACGCCCATCCGTCCGCAAGCGATGGTGGACTCCGGCGGCGAGACGGTCAGTATCGAGGCCCGAAGCCGCGACTGGCTGATTGAGGCCGTGGCCCTGGTGCTCGACGGCAGCGAGACGTTGCCAGCGGCGGGCGACACGATCACGGACGATGACGGCACCTGGTCCGTGGTGGCTGAGCCGGGCTTGCCCGAATGGGAATGGCTCGATACGACACATATCACGCTGCGAGTGCGAACGAAGCTCACGGCGTAGGGAGCATCGAACATGGCGAGGAAATTCATCGGCAGCACGGACGTCGAGCAAGGGTCACAGGGCGACATCCTCGTTGATTCGGGCGTCATGAGTGCGCCCTACAAGATCAGCGTGACGAGTACAAGTGCCGCTTTGCCGGCGCTCATCGGTGCGACCATCCCGGCGAATCTGCTGGCGGTGGGCATCTTCCGGGCGGAGTCGTCGAGCGAGGTCATTCGCCATGCGTTCGGCACGGCGTCGGCGGCGTCCGCGGCGTGGCCCGAGGGCGCAGCGTCGGCGGCGATGACGAAGGCCAAGGCCGACACGCTGGAACTCTACGCGGCGAACACGACCGAAGCCACGGTGTGGCTCATTACACCGAGGGGGTAGACGCATGGGCGCAATCACGCTGAGCAAACGCACCAGCGGCATCCGTGCCGTGGCCAACGTCGCTGGCGTCGCGAGCGGGACGGCGGCGGAAGTGGCGGCGCGGGTTGTCGAGGGGGGATACTGGACATACCGCAAGCTCGTGACCTTGCGTCCTCCGGCAGATGCGGTGGTCACGACAGAGACCATGCTCATTTACCTTACTGACGCCGAGCTGCTGGGCGTGATCTGCGGTTCGGCCGACATGCGGATCATCCTCGACGACGGGGTGACGTCGCTGCCGTTCAGCATCGAGTCGATCACGCGGAAACTCGCCGTCATCGCCGTGCGCATTCCCCAAGGCACAGTTGCGGGCGAGTTGCTCACGGCGTACATCTACGCCGGGCGCACGGTGGACGAGACTGCATACCCGGTGATGGACTTCGGCACGGCGCTGACGGTGCCGCCCGCCAAGTTGGACTTGAGTTTCACGACCGGCTTGGCGATTGACCCCACCGACCAGAGCGTGCATCCCTACGCGCTCCGCGTCCCGGCGGATTCGTGGATGGCTTCGGACGGCATCGGGGGGACTGTCACGCACATCATGGCAGATACGCCGTATCCTGCCGGCGATGACGATTACGAGGCCACGTCACTGATGTACTCGACTGACGGGGGAGCGACGTGGGCCGAGTGGCCCGGCGTGACTAACCCGATGGAGCCTTCCCCCGCGGGGGCTGGCATCGTGTATGACCCGTGCATGATCATTACGGACGATGGCGCTCTAAGGGTGTACTACAACTATGACAGCGATGGGCTGGTCTATCGGGAGTTGACCGGCACCGACTTGTCCAACGTCACGGTAGGCAACCGTGTAGTCTGTACTGTGGCTGGCAGTATTGCCAGCCTTGTCGGCATCAGCATCGTGCGGCGCGGCGGTACGTGGTATCTTTTCGGCACCACGAGTAGCGGGGCGAACGTGGGTGCGTGGCAGCGACGGACCTCAACTGACGGCGAGTCGTGGAGTGATGCCGAGATCGTCATTCCAACCTGGAAGTTGGCTTCTCGCCGATGGTGGCACGGTGCAGTGACTGGCCCGTACCGAGGCGGGTGGTACTACCTCGTAGCCAGCGAGTTCAGCTTAACCGGCGGTCCGGGAACCGGAGCCAATCCGCTCCGACTGTTCCGCAGCCGCGACCTAGATACATGGCAGATGTCACCCCAACTGCTGCTGACGCCGACAGGGGGCACGTGGGATCTGTTTTACCAAGCATGTCTCTATGAGCGGACAGACGGGCAAATTGCCCTGATATTTAGCGGAAAAGCGGCCGGACCCCCGATTACGTGGTTTGTGGGCCAGGTCTCGCCGGTGCCGGAACTGTCGGAAATGTACAACCACTCCAGCGACGTGTTCTTCGGCTATGGCAGCGACGTGTTGAAGCCAACGGCGGCCACCATGGTCTGTGTGTATGATTTTGCTGACGGTGACGCGATGGCGGATCTGTCTGCCGCCTCGGCAACCGTCTCGCTGGTCAACGCGCCAACACATGTGGCGCACGTCGGGTACATCTTCGCCAAGGCCAGCAAGCAGCGGGTGGTGTTGCCGTTCTCGCTCGCCAGCCTTGGTACGCAGTGGGCTATCGAGGTTGACTTCACCGTTCCCGCTAGCTTGCCTGGAGCCACGAATCATTTCGTCGTTTGCGAACGCACTGCCACCAAACGCGCGATGCAGATATATATCTATCGCGACGGCACCGACAAGGCCGGCAGATTAGACTTTGCCTATTACGACGAGGACGGCGCGGGAAAATACACCACACAGACGATGCCGGACTTGCGAGGCGGTCGGCACGTCGTGCGCATGGTGAATTCGTCCGGGGCGGCCACCAGGCCTCGTAGCTTGTGGGTGTTCGTCGACGGGAAGCAGTACTACGCCTCATCTGTCACGCAGAACAAGGTGGCGATGGGAACCAGTACCACCCTGTCGCTCGGAGGCTACGCCATTGACAGTGATGCGGCGCACGGGGATGTCACGATCCATGCCATCAGGGTATGGTCATCGGTGCCGCGCATCTTCACGAGTGCCGTGCCAGGTGCTAACTGTGCCCCGGTGGTGGTGCCGGCGCTGGGCGTTGAGGCGCTGTAGCGCCGGTGTTAGGCTGCGAACTGAGGCGACAAGAGAGGGAGCACTGATGCCGGATCGGATGAACGGAGAGAGTTGCACGCGCAAACATGCGACATGGTTTGTGCCGTTCTTCGTCTGCCTCATCGGCATGGTCGTCACGGTGGTGGGCATCACGACGGGCAAGGCCGCACAAATGGACCTGGTGACACTTGATAATCGTGTGCGGCAGATGGAGGCGACCATCAGCCGGCAAGACGAGCGGCTGAAGCGGATCGAGGAAGACACGAAATGGATCAGAACGAAACTGGAGGCAAGGCCATGAAAGACTGGGTGCACAATCTCCTGAAGAAGATCGAGAGCGCGATTGACCACAACCGGTGGACGGCCCTGGCCGTGGTGCTGTGGCTGCTCTTCTCGGCGGTGCTCATCGGCTGCAGCGCTACCACCATCGGACCGTTGTCTGGCGAGCCGGTGACGCGGCAGCGTTTCGACGTCGAGGTCGGCGCTGCCACGTCGGCCTTGAAGGCCGAACAGATTCAGTTGCTCGCACGCATGGAAGAGCACAACGAGAAAATCGCGGCGCTGAATGCCGCGGTGGAACTCGGCTACGAAGACCTGGAGCGGCAGGAGGCCATGCGGGCGCAGCTCATCGAGTTGACCGCTGGCCTTGCCACCAGTGTGGTGGCCGGCACGATTACGCCGGCGGGCATCATCAACGCCATTGTGACGGCCGGGGCCTTGCTGGGCGTGGTGGGCGTGGCTGCGGACAACCGGCGCAAGGACGTCAAGATTGACGCGCTCAAAACCGAGCGCACCTCGACGGTCGTGAGGACGTAACCCCGGAGGGCCGCACGATGGCCCGACATCGGATGGTGGCGGCACGGACGGCGATGTGCCTGACGTGCCGCCTGAGAGACGCGACGTGTGCCCTGTGGCAACTGCCGGACGACCGGCGGCGAACGATCCTGAGCGACCCCAGGGCCTCGTGCCCGGTGAGCGCGTGGAGAGCGGAGACTACCTCGGATGACCAGTCCGATCATTGATCTTGTCAAGGCCGTGGCCGACGCCCTGGAGGCCGGCACGTTCAGCCAGGCGCTCAGTGTGGTGTCGCGGCGCTACGTGCCCAATGGCGAGTTGACGGCGCTCTCGACACTGACTGTGCAGGTGGTTCCGCGAGGCATCACGCGCGAGGCGGTGGACCGTGGCGGCACGGAACGGCTGGCCATGCGTGTCGACGTGGCCATTCAGCGGACGGTGCCGGCGGGCGGCGGCGACGAGGACGACCCAGACGGTGCCGACGCCCTGATGGCGCTGGTGGAGGAAATCCACCAGTACCTGAAGACGGCCGATCTGAATCTGCCCTACACCTGGACCGGCTGCGAGAACGAGCCGCCCTATGCCGTCGAGCACCTGGAGCAGATGAGCCTCTTCACGAGCGTGCTGACCTGCACGTGGGAAGGGGGCGGATGATGCGGATTGGTTTCGATACGCCTCGGATGTTCTTTGACACGACAGAGGTGATGGCCGCCGTGGATAAGGCGACACGGAGAGTGCTGTCTCGGTTTGGCGCATTTGTTCGTCGACGGGCGAGGTCAAGCATTCGCAAGCGCAAAAAGGCAAGTGAGCCGGGCAAAGCACCATCAAGTCACGGCGAAGGGTTACTTCGGCACTATATTTTCTTCAACTATGATCCGAAGGCGCAGTCGGTGGTGATCGGCCCGGAACGGTTGCATCAGAAGTCTGGCGACGCCCCGCCAGCACTGGAGTACGGCGGCCCGAGCCGCATCATGGTCGGCGGCAAGAGACAGGATGGCCGCGGCAATTGGGTCCGTATGTGGCGCGTAAAGCGCACCGTCCAGATCAGGGCCCGGCCCTACATGGGACCGGCGTTCGAGTATGAGCAGCGAGAGAGCCTGCCCAAGATGTGGCGGGACAGCGTAACCAAGTAGCCATCGGAGGAACATGGACATGGCAGATTACGTGTTGGGGAA
>Ga0172382_10008992_pt1 | contig 13744 bp, 9 predicted proteins | sample Leawel138RmetaG_FD_122245 | JGI IMG/M metagenome (GOLD analysis project Ga0172382, IMG submission 122245) | Leachate microbial communities from a municipal landfill in Southern Ontario, Canada - Leachate well 138R metaG | ecosystem: Engineered > Solid waste > Landfill > Unclassified | place...
ACCTGCCGACCTCGATCAACCTGTGGCGTACCTTCATGCACTGGATCGGCGGCATGGGGGTGATTGTGCTGGTGGTCGCCATTCTGCCCCTGCTTGGCATCGGCGGGCGGCAGTTGTTCAAGGCCGAAGTGCCTACGCCGATGAAGGAGAGCAGCCTCACGCCCCGCATTGCGGAGACGGCCAAGGGCTTGTGGCTGACCTACATCCTGCTCACCGTTGGCTGCGGCGTCAGTCTGTGGTTCGCCGGTCTGGACGGCTGGGATGCGGTCATTCATGCGTTCTCGGTCACGGGGCTTGGAGGTTTTTCGAGCAAGGATGCCTCGCTCGGACATTTCCACAATCTCAAGGTGGAGATGGTGGCCATGACGTTTGCGCTGGCCTCCGCGCTCAATTTCTCCACTCATTATCTGGCCTTGTCGCGGCGCTCGTTCGCGCCCTATTTCCGCGATCCCGAGATCCCCTTCTTCTTCGCGGTCCTCATCGGCAGCATCCTGCTGCTGACCCTGTACCTGATGCAGTTCAACGTTCATGCCGATCTGGCCACCACCGTGCGCTATGTCGCGTTTCACGTGGTGTCGATTTCAACGTCGCTTGGTCTGGCGACCTACGATTACACCCTGTGGCCCATGTTCGCCCAGCTCTGGGTGCTGTTTCTCGGCAGCTTCATTGCGTGTTCGGGATCGGCCGGCGGCGGGATCAAGATGATGCGGGCGATCATCCTGTACAAGCAGGTGTTCCGGGAGATCATCCGCTCGCTCCATCCCAATGCGGTTCGCCCGGTCCTGCTCGGCAAGCAGCCCGTCTCCGAAGGCATTCTGCATGCGGTGCTCGGGTTCAGCTTCATGTACATGGTCAGCATCGTTTCTCTGACGCTGCTGCTCTCTGCCAGTGGTCTCGAGCTGATCACCGCGTTTTCGGGTGTTGTGGCCTGTCTCAACAACACCGGGCCGGGGCTTGATGCAGTAGGGCCGGCGTCCAACTATCAGTCGCTCAGCGACTATCAGACGGCCGTGCTTTCGTTCGCCATGATCCTGGGACGACTCGAGATCTTCACTTTGCTGGTGGTGATGACGCCGGCATTCTGGCGTCGATAGGAACGGGCGAGCGCCCCCGTCGACAGGGATCTTGGCCGGCAACGGTCTGTCGCCCGGCAGGGACGCTGCCGTCTTCGCTGCGAGCCAAACTGACGCTGCTCAACCCATGGAGGCGCTCGACAGGCGATAATCACGGCTTGTTGCCAATCGGCTGGAAAAGAGGACTCGACGTGAGCCGCCCTAAGAACGACACTTTCCTGCGCGCGCTGCTGCGCCAGCCCACCGAATACACGCCCGTGTGGCTGATGCGCCAGGCCGGACGCTACCTCCCGGAGTACTGCGAGACCCGCAAGCGCGCGGGGAGCTTCCTGCAACTGTGCAAGAGCCCGGACATGGCCTGCGAAGTCACGCTGCAACCCCTGGCGCGCTATGACCTCGATGCCGCGATCCTGTTCTCCGACATCCTGACCGTGCCCGATGCAATGGGACTGGGGCTCTACTTCGCCGAGGGCGAGGGCCCGCGCTTCGAACGTCCGCTGCGAGACGAGTGGGAGATCCGCAACCTGTTTGCACCCGATCCCCACGCCGAGCTGCAGTACGTCATGGATGCCGTGTCCGAGATCCGCCGCGCGCTTGGCGACAGCGTCCCCCTTATCGGCTTCTCCGGCAGCCCATGGACGCTGGCGTGCTACATGGTCGAAGGCGGTTCGTCAGACGACTATCGCAAGGTCAAGAGCATGGCCTACAGCCGGCCCGACCTGATGCACCACATCCTGAGCGTGACGGCCGACGCGGTGGTCAAATACCTCAACGCCCAGATCGAAGCGGGCGCCCAGGCGGTCATGGTGTTCGATTCCTGGGGTGGGGTGCTATCCGAGGCCGCATACAAGGAGTTTTCCCTGCCCTACCTCGAGCGCGTCGTGTCTGGCCTGATTCGCGAGCGCGATGGCGAGCGCGTGCCGAGCATCGTATTTACCAAGGGTGGCGGCCTGTGGCTGGAGTCGATTGCTGCTATCGGCTGCGACGGGGTCGGACTGGACTGGACGATGGACATCGGTCGCGCACGCCAACTGGTGGGAGACAAGGTGGCCTTGCAGGGCAACCTTGATCCCAACGTTTTGTTCGCGCCGCACGAGGTCGTCGCCGCCGAAACCCGCAAGGTGATCGACGCCTTCGGTGCGCATCCGGGCCACGTCTTCAACCTCGGGCATGGCATTTCCCAGTTCACGCCGCCGGAGAGTGTGGCAGTCATGGTTGATACGGCGCATGAGCACAGCCGTACAGTGCGTGCGCGGGGCTGATTGACTGCGTTTTGACCCTGCCGGAAGGCGAAACTTCGAGGACGACTTCCGGAGCATGTCAACAAAAAAAAGTGGGTTTTTCGCTTGACTTATGCACACGGAGACCATCCCGGCAAGGATAGTCGCCCATATGGAGCGAATATTCCTTAATTTTTGTAACGCACTGTTTTATAAGAATAAAATCTTTGCATCATGTTAAGGCAAAGTGACAGAAGCGCTTGTTTTACGCTGGTTTCAGCCCGATTTAAGCTGGTTTCCCACAAAGTTATCCACAGCTTTTGTGGACAAGACGAAGGGAGGGTTTAGACGCAAGTGTTTAGCGCTGTTTTCCGCGCATCGACTTCAACTTGTAATGCTAAACATTTGAAAAAAAAGAACTATTCATAATAGATCACTGTCCCTCATGCCGATCATACGCGTTGCTCTGCCGCTTCCGATTCCACAACTCTTTGATTACGTTGCAGAAGATGCAGTTCATTCGGATGTCGGCAGATGCGTGCGCGTACCGTTCGGGCGCGGAGAAAAGAGCGGGTTGATCGTTTCACTGCCCGCCGAGGCGGATATCGACCGCGCTCGCCTCAAGATGGTCAGTCATATTCAGCGCGAGGTGCCCTCGTTGCCGGCCGACTGGCTCGAACTGGTCGGTTTCGTCGCGCGCTACTATCACGCGCCGCTGGGCGAGGTGGTCGCGCTGGCCTTGCCACCTGGCCTGCGTCGCGCGGATGGCGTGAGTGGAGACGAAGTCGATCCTTTGCTCGAAGTGTCTCCGGCTGGCCGCGATGTGCTCGTCGAAGTACGGCGCGAGAGCCGTGCGCTGGCGCTGCTGCGTGCGACGGCCGCCCTTGGCGGACCAGCAAGGCGCAGCGCCGTGCGGGCGCTTGATGCAGGCAGCGCCGTGGGTGATCTGATCCGGCGTGGCTGGCTGGTGCCATGCGACGATGGTGGCGGGCGGCATCTGGCTGCGGGGCGGCCGGAATTGACCGTGGAACAGGCCGGGGTCATCGACACGGTCGTCTCTGCCGGCGCCGGTTACCACGCCTGGTTGCTGCACGGGGTGACAGGGAGCGGCAAGACGGAAGTCTACCTGCGGCTCGCCGAACGGGCGCTGGCCGCGGGCGAGCAGGTGCTGATGCTGGTGCCCGAGATTGCCCTTACGCCTCAACTCGAAAACCGGGTGGCACAGCGCTTCCCCGCCGCCAACGTGGTCAGTCTGCATTCGGGACTCGCAGAGGGCGCGCGCTCGCGTGGCTTCGTCCAGGCGTTGAGCGGCCATGCCGACATCGTCCTCGGGACGCGGCTGTCGGTGTTTGCCCCCCTCCCCCGTCTTGGCATCATCCTGGTCGACGAGGAGCACGACGCCTCCTACAAGCAGCAGGAAGGCGTGCGATATTCAGCGCGCGATGTTGCTGTGTGGCGGGCGCATCAGCGTGGTGTTCCGGTGCTGCTCGGCTCCGCCACGCCGTCGCTGGAGAGCTGGCAGCACGCCGGCAAGGGCCGTTACGGTTTGCTGCGCCTGACTCATCGTGCGGTGGCGACGACCTTGCCCAAGGTTCGTGCGGTGGACATCCGCCGCATGAAGCTTGACGAAGGCCTCAGCCCGGCCCTGCATGCGGCCATCTCCGAGCGGCTGAAGCGTGGCGAACAGAGCCTGGTGTTCATCAACCGCCGCGGCTACGCGCCGGTGCTGTCCTGTCCGGCCTGCGGCTGGGTGAGCCGGTGTCCGCACTGCTCGGCCAACCTTGTCGTGCATCTGGCCGATCGGCGTCTGCGTTGCCACCATTGTGGCTGTGACGGTGCCATTCCGCATGCGTGCCCGAGTTGCGGCAACCAGGATATCCAGCCTTTCGGGCGCGGCACGCAGCGTATCGAGGCGAGACTGAACGAGCTCTTTCCCGAGGCCCGCGTGCTGCGGGTGGATCGCGATGTTGCGCGCACCCGCTCGCAATGGGAGGCCCTCCTCGACAAGATCGAGGGCGGCGAGGCGGACATTCTGGTCGGCACCCAGATGATGGCGAAGGGACATGATTTTCCCAAGCTCACCCTGGTGGGCGTCGTCGGGGCCGATTCCTCGCTCCATGCGGCCGATTTCCGCGCGCCCGAGCGACTCTTCCAGCAGCTGATGCAGGTTGGCGGGCGGGCCGGTCGAGGTGCCCTGCCGGGCGAGGTGCTGATTCAGACCGAATATCCGGGACACTTGCTCTACCAGCACCTTGCGCGCCATGATTTCGACGCCTTCGCAAAGATGGCGCTGGATGAACGTCGGGTGGCCTGCTTTCCGCCGTTCACGCACCAGACCATGCTGCGGGCCGATGCGCCAGTGCTGGCGGATGCGGTGGAGTTTCTGCAGCACGCCCGTCGTCTGGCCCAGTCCTGTGCACCCGACGCCTTGCGCCTGTTCGATCCGGTACCGATGCGCATGTCCAGGCTTGCGCGCCGCGAGCGTGCACAGCTGCTGGTAGAGGCAGACAGTCGCGCGCAGCTGCAGGGGTTTCTGGCCCGGTGGATGACGATGCTCTACGCCCAGCGCACACCGCGGGAACTGCGCTGGCAACTTGATGTGGATCCGCTCGATGTCTGAGCGCTAGCGGCTTTCCGCGCCCGCCGGCCACAACCATGCGGCACCGCGCACGCCGGACGAGTCGCCATGACGGGCCGGTCGCAGGCGGGTGAGGATCTGATCGGAGAAGACATGCTCGGCCCATCGTGCCGGCACATTGGCGTACAGCCGTTCGAGTCTCGACAGGCCGCCCCCGAGGACGATTACATCGGGATCGATGAGGTTGATCACCGTGCTTAACGCGCGTGCCAATCGCGCCTCATAGCGTTGCAGTGTGGCTTCGCAGGCCGGGTCTCCAGCTGATGCCGCATCCGCAATTTCATGTGCGCTCAGGCTGCCGCCATGACGGCGTGCGTGATCGGTGGCAAGCCCGGGGCCGGACAGGTAGGTTTCGATACAGCCGTGGCGGCCGCAATAGCATTGGGGCAGCGGCAGGTCTGCGCTCGTGGGCAGCGGCAGCGGGGAATGCCCCCACTCGCCGGCGATACCGTTGGCACCGGCAAGAAGGCGGCCGCCAACCACCACCCCGCCGCCGACGCCGGTGCCCAGAATGACGCCAAACACGGTTTCCGCTCCGGCCCCTGCGCCGTCAGTGGCCTCGGAAACGGCAAAGCAGTTGGCATCGTTGGCGAGCCTGACCTCGCGTTCGAGCATGGCTTCGAGATCGCGGCGCAGGGGTTTGCCATTGAGACAGGTGGAATTGGCGTTGCGGATGCAGCCGCTCATTCGTGACAGCGATCCCGGCGTGCCGACTCCGACGCTGGTGCGCTCGCCCAGTCTCGCCTCGGCAAAGCCGACCAGTTCGACCAGGGCTTCGAGCGTGGCGCGGTAATCCCCCTGCGGCGTAGGCACCCGCCGGCGCAACAACTCGCGACCGTCGGCGGCGAGGGCGACGATTTCGATCTTTGTGCCACCAAGGTCGATCCCGAGCCGGATCATGGGCTCAGGCGCGGCTCATGCGTTCGATGCCGTCGCGATACCGTTCCAGCGCCTCGTCGCGGCAGGTAGCGCTGATGCCGAGGTCGTGCACCAGGCCGTCGTCGAGCCCGTAGCACCAGCCATGAATGCTGACCTCCTGACCGCGCTCCCAGGCTTCGCGCAGCACTGAAGTCTGGCTGATGCTGACGACCTGCTGCATCGCGTTGAGCTCGCACAGGCGATCTACGCGTTCTGCATGGCCCTCTATCGAGCTGAGCATGCTCTCGTGACGGTCCCGAACATCCTGAACGTGACGCAGCCAGTTGTCGGTGAGCCCGATGCGGTTGTCGTTGAGTGCAGCCTTGACTCCGCCGCAGCCGTAATGGCCCACCACCAGAATGTGCTTCACCCGCAGGACCGCGACCGCGTAGTGGATGACGGACAGCGCATTGAGGTCGGTGTGTACCACGACGTTGGCGATGTTGCGATGGACGAAGACTTCACCCGGGGCGAGACCGATGATCTGGTTGGCCGGTACGCGGCTGTCTGAACATCCGATCCAGAGGTACTCGGGCGACTGCTGGTTTACAAGTCGGGCGAAGAATTCGGGATCCTCGCCGTGCATGCGGTCCGACCAGTCCTTGTTGTTCTTGAAGAGGGGGTCGAGTTGATGGCTCATTCGGGAGTCCTGAGGGAAAGTGAGCAAGGAAACATGCCCATAATTATGAATTACTTGCTGCTTCGCGGCTACCAGGCGGGCTGGTCGCCCTTGCTACGGAACATCACCATATGCCGAGTTCGATCAGTTGTTTGCTTGCCGCTTCCGACCACCCACGGTTGGCCGCCGGGCTTGCGGGGCTGGGATGAAGGATGCGGCCGAAGCGCAGACCCTCGACGTCACTCAGTGCGCCCAGCGCACGTTGTTCCGCCCACACGCCGATGCCGACCACCCATTCCGGCTGCAGTGTGCCGACGAGTTTGCGCAGGTGCGCATCGCAGGCTTCAAGCAGTGGGCGTTGTTCATGCGCCGGGAGTTTGTCCGGGGTGAGATTGCGACCGTCTTGGAAGAAGGCGAGCGGGCAGTAGTTGGCGACGAAATGTTCTGCGAAGAAGGCTTCCGGGGTGCCGAAACGATCGCGAAACAACCCCCACAGACGCTGGCCGCTGACTTCTGAACGTTTGCAGGCAAAGCCTTCGACCGGGCGTTTCGGGTTGGTCTGCGCAGGCTGGCCAACCGGGCCTTCCAGCCCGAGCCAGTCGCGCGCGGTGCTGATCTCGCCAAACGGCACGCCGATCTGGGCCATGCCGAAGGGGCCGGGGTTCATGCCAACGAAGACCACCCTTTTGCGACCCTCACCATAGCGTCTGAGGTAGTTGTCGTGAATCTCGCCCGCATAGTCGAGCGGGTTGTAGACATGCGTGACAGGCGCGGCGAAGCGCATCCCGCCGACGAGGGCGGAGAGTTCGTGTGCGGCGGCAATCAGGGCGGATGCAGTCATTGCGTTCAGAGAAAGAATTTGAGGACATAGAGCGCGGCCATGCCGGCTCCGATTGTGGCAAGGACGTTGCCGCTGCGCCATGCAACCAGGGCGGCGACCAGCGCCGCCCACGGTTTGGGGGCATCAAGCGCGATGCTGACCGCGCCCGCATCGATGAACAGCGCGCTTGCGGTCAGGGCGGCAAAGCTGGCGGGTGCAATGTGCCGGCACAGGGCATGGAGCCAGCCCGGCAGGCGGTTGCTCGCGAACAGCCCGATCATGGCGTAACGAAAGAAAAAGGTGACCGCGCCGACGCCGAACACCAGCCCGATCAATGCGGGCGTGCTCACCGTACCCGCTCCAGACGGCTGGCCGTCCACATGCCGGCGGCGAGTCCAAGAACAATGGCGAACACCAGTCCGAGCTTGAAGGGCAGACCGGCGAGCAGCAGTGCACCGGCACCGGCCGCCAGCGCGGCGGCCTGGCCGGGGCGTTCACGCAGCAAAAGGGTGAGCAATGCGATGAAGGTCAGCGGGACTGCGAAGTCGAGCTCCCATTCGGGTGGAATCGCGGCGCCGAAGACAAGACCAAAGGCGGTGGACAGCTGCCATGCGGACCACAGCGTGAAGCCCGCCCCGAGAAAGTACCAGTGACGCAGATCAGGCCCTTCGGCGGGCGGGCGTGCCTGATAGCGCAACACCGCGATCGCGTAAGCCTCATCGGTCAGCAGGTAGGCCAGCACCATGCGCCAGTGGCGTGGGAGATGACCGAGGTAGGTGGCCATCGAGGCGCTGTAGAGCAGGTGGCGCAGATTGAGCAGGCCGGAGGTGAGCGCGGTCGGCACCATGCCGGCGCCGGCGGCCAGCATCTGTACGATGACCAGTTGCGCGGCACCTGCAAACACCACTGCTGATGCCAGCTGCGCGAGCCACGCTGGAACGCCGGCGGCCAGCGCGGAAATGCCATAGAGGATGCCGAAGGGTACGGCGCCGAGAAGCAGCGGCGCTTCGTCGCGGCAGCCGGTGAGGAATTCGCGCAATGCCGGGCGGCTCATCGCCCGCTGGCTCCGGGTGCGTCGAGTGCAGCATTGTCTGGTAGCTGATCTCCGTTCCACGGCGCCACCTTGAGCAACAACAGCATGCCCGGAATGGCGAGGAAGAAACACAGCCAGAAGAAGCTGTACCAACCCATCGACTCCACCAGCCAGCCTGCCGTGGCATTGATGAAGGTGCGCGGCATCGCCATCAGGCTGGTGAACAGGGCGAACTGGGTCGCGGTGTAGGCCGGGTTGGTAGTGCGTGCCATGAAGGCGACGAAGGCGGTGGTACCCAGCCCCGCCCCGACCGCTTCGCCGGCAATCACGGTTGCGAGCACCGCCAGACGTGCAGCATTGGATTCGCCGGGGCCGAACCACGCCATCCACACGAAACCGAGAATGGTGACGAACTGCACCACGCCGAACAGCCACAGGGCGCGGTTGATGCCGATTCTGACCATCCAGATGCCACCGAGGATGCCGCCGATCACCATTGGCCACAGGCCGGCATTCTTGGCGATGATGCCGATCTCGGTCTTGGTGTAGCCCATGTCCAGGTAGAAAGGCGTGGCCAGTGCTGTGCACAGGGAATCGCCCAGTTTGTAGAAGAACAGAAAGGCCAGCACCAGCAGCGCTGATTGCACCCCGTGGCGACCGAAGAACTCGCGGAAGGGCTCGATCACCGCGTCGCGCAGCGTGCGCGGGCTGCCGGCTGCGGCGAAGGGTTCCTTCACCGACAGGGTCATGAACAGGCCGGGCAGCATGAAGGCGGCGGTGATGATGAACACCATGCTCCAGGGCACATGATCGGCGAGGATCAGTGACAGCGAGCCCGGCACCAGCCCTGCAATACGGTAGGCGTTGACGTGAATCGCGTTGCCCAGGCCCAGCTCTGCGTCAGGCAGGATCTCGCGGCGGAAGGCGTCGAGGGCAACGTCCTGGGTGGCCGAGAGAAAGGCGAGGAGCGCCGTCAGCGTGATCACCAGTGGCAGCTGATCCACCGGCGACAGCTGACCCAGCCACGCGATGGAAGCGACCAGGCCCAGTTGCGACACGAACATCCAGCTGCGTCGTCGTCCCAGCCACGGTAGCAGGCCGAAGCGGTCGAGCAAGGGCGCCCACAGAAATTTCCAGGTGTAGGGAAACTGGATCAGGGCAAAGGCACCGATGGTCTTGAGCGACAGACCTTCGGTCTTGAGCCAGGCAGGCACCAGGTTCAACAGCAGGTAGAGGGGCAGCCCCGAGGCAAAGCCGGTGAAGATGCAGATCAGCATCCGGCGGTTGAGCAGGGTGTTCAGCCAGGCGGGGCGGGAAAGTTGCACGGGCGGCTTTGGCTTGGTGGAAGCGGCGATTATCCCAGATCGGCGACCTCAGGGGCGCGTGCGTGTGGAATCAGCGTGTTACCGCGCTGCCTCGGATCAGCACCTCGATCTCGTCTGCAGGCAAAGGTTTGCTGAAGTGATAGCCCTGCAGCTCGTCGCACCCGAGATCGCGCAAGCGCGCGACCTGAACCGCGGTTTCCACGCCTTCGGCGATCACCGACAGCCCCAGGTTATGCGCCATCGAGACCGCCGCGGCGACGATCGCGGCGTCGTTGGCATCGGTCTCGATATCGGAGACAAAGGAGCGGTCGATCTTGAGGTGATCGAGCGGGAACAGCTTGAGGTAGGACAGCGAGGAGTAACCGGTGCCAAAGTCGTCGATCGCGATCTGGACACCGAGCTGCTTGAGGCCGGTCAGCAAGGCCGCAGCCTCTTCGGGTTTTTCCATGATCGAACTCTCGGTGATTTCGAGCTCGAGCAGGTCGGGGCGCAGGCTGCTCCGTTCCAGCGCATTGGCGACGCGCCCGGTGAGTTCGCCGGCGCGCAGCTGTCGTGCGGAAAGGTTGACCGACATGCGTAACGGCGGCAGGCCTGCCGCCTGCCACCTCTGTGCCTGTGTGCATGCGGTATCCAGCACCCAGTTGCCGATATCGACGATGAGGCCAGTCTCTTCTGCAAGCGGAATGAAGCGGACGGGCGGGATCAGTCCGTCGACCGGGTGGCGCCAGCGCAGCAGGGCTTCGACGCCCTTCAGCGTGCCTTTGGCCGCGCAGTACTGCGGCTGGTACCAGAGTTCGAACTGTTGTTGCTGGAGGGCCTGGCGCAGCTTGTGTTCGAGTTCGAGTCGCTCCATCGCGCTGCGGTTGAGTTCTTCCGCGTAGAACTGGAAATTTGCACGGCCGAGCGATTTGGCGTGATACATCGCGGTATCCGCGTTGCGCATCAAGGTCGAAGCGGTTTCACCGTCGCGGGGGAAGAGGCTGATCCCGATCGACGGCGTTGTGTGCAGCATGCTCTCGCCCACGGTGCAGGGTAAGGACAGGCGCTCGAGAATCTTGGCGGCTGCGTGGGCGGCGTCATTCTGGTCGTGAACGCCCTGCAGCACCACGACGAATTCGTCTCCGCCAAGGCGGGCCACGATGTCGCTTTCCCGCACGGTTTCGCGCAGACGTTCGGCAATCTGTACCAGCAGTGCATCGCCGACATGGTGACCGAGCGAGTCGTTGATGGTCTTGAAGCGGTCCAGATCGAGAAAGAGCACGCCGAGCGGTTGCGCATTGCGGGCTGCGGTTGTGATCGCCTGCTGCAGGCGCACGCCGAGCGAAAAGCGGTTATCCAGCCCGGTGAGGGTGTCGTGGTGGGCGAGGTGCTTGATTGCCGCTTCGGCGTGTTTGCGTTCGGTGATGTCAGAGAAGATGACGATGTAATGGGTGGGCGGTGCGTCTGCCGACTCCCGCACCACACTGATGCTCAGCCAGCGCGGATAGGTCTCGCCATTGGCCCGCAGGCCGGTTGTTTCGCCAGCCCAGAAGCCGCAGGTTTCGGTCGCTTGCCACGGGGTTTCATGCCCCGGCTCGGCTTCGGTCTGATCGGGTACGAAGATCGTGCCGACGATGCGGCTGTCGGCAATGCCCGAGATCACTGCGTGCGCAGGATTGACTGACAGCACGCGGTGTTCGCCGTCGGTGATCACGATCGCTTCCGGACTGTGCTCGAAGACCTTGTCTGCAAGCTGCAGGCGCTCCTCGGTTCGCCGGCGTTCGGTGATATCGGTGTAGATCGTGACGAAGCCGCCGTTGCCAACAGGGCTGCCCTGAATGTCGAGCACCATCCCGCCCGGACGGAGGCGCTCGAAATGATGGGGCTCGGCACGGCGCGCACGCTCAAGCAGTTCTTGGGTAATCTGTTCGGGGTCGCCCGGTCCGTACTCGCCGCGCTCGGCATTGAAGCGCAGCAGGGATTCGAGGCTGGGGAGCCCGGCCGCAAAGAGGCTGTCGGGAAAGTCGAGCAGGCGCCGGAGCTGATCGTTGCAGGCGATGACTTGCAGGTCCTCGTCGATCAGCGAGACGGCACTCGGGATGTTGTCGATGATGGTGCGCAGGGTGTCGTTCTTGCGCGCCAGCTCTTCCTCGATCCGCTTGCGTTCCGTGATGTCGGTGTACGTGGTGATGAAGCCGGCCACCTTGCCGTCGAGCCACAAGGGTTCACCGGTCACGAGGACGGAGCGTCCGCTCGGCTTGGTGCGCTCGAAGCTGTGTGGCTTGAATTCTTCGGCCAGCGCGCGGCGCTCGCGTACTTTCTCGGCGGGATCCCCCGGACCGTAGTCGCCGCGCTGCGCGGTCACCATGATCAACTCGTCGAAACTGACATCCTTGACCACGACTTCGGGCGGGAGCTCGAGTACCTTGATGAACAACGCATTCCAGTATTGCAGGCGCAGATGCTCGTCAAATACGCTGATCCCCTGCGGGAGATGATTGACGATGGAGGTGAGGTAGGCCATCTGGCGCTGAAGTTCGAGCGCCATGTTCTGTTGCTCGGTGATGTCCTGCACCGTTCCGATCGCGCGCAGTGGCTTGCGGTTCGCGTCGAGCTCGATCCGCATCTCGTTGTGGAAGTAGCGCACGGTGCCGTCGGGATGGATCACCCGATAGGAGAAGGCGCCAGATGTACCCGAAGCGTAGGCGGTCTTCAGGGTTGAGGCGATTTGTGCGCGGTCGGCAGGATGAACGCGGCGTATAAACCCCGCGTAGCTTGCGGGTTCGTCGCCCGGGATGCCTAACAGCGTACGGGTCTGCGATGACCACCACAGGTGATCGTGTTTCAGATGGCGCTCCCAGCGTCCCAGCTGAGCCATGGACATGGCTCTTTCGAGTTCGTCACGCAGGGTTTCCGCGAGCTCGCGGCGACTGGATTCGGCCATGAGCGCCTTGTCGCACGTGCTGCGAGCACGTTTCCAGAAGCGACGAATGACAAGTGCGGCTGCCAGCAGCAGGCTGGCCATCATGACCGCGGTGGTCAGTGCCTGCGCCCGCAGGCCGCTCAGCATTGTCGAGCGATCGATCTGGCTCAGAACGACCCAGTCGGAACCGGTAATCCGGCTTGCTGCAGCCTGTACGGTCGCGCCACCGGCTTCGAGCGTGCCGCTGTGAACCGCGCCTGAGGCGAGGCTCGCACGCATCAGGGGCTGGTCTGCGGAAATCGGTGCCAGGCGCCCGTGGGTTCGCAGGTTCGGTTCAAGAGGGACGAACTGGGTCCCGGCGTCCATCATCAGCACGTTCTGTTTTCCCGGGCGCGTGCCTAACCGTCGTTCGAGCACCGGAAACACTTGGTGTTCGGGCCGGATGCGCAGCACGATCGAGTGCATTGTCCACTGTTCGCCGGGCATCGCAGTGGGCACAACAAGGTCGATGTAGGCTTCGCCGGTGCTGTCGTACTGCATCCGGCTGAGCGCCGGTACGTTGTTGCCCTGGGCCTGGGCAATCAGCCTGCGCGATTCCGCCGACACCGCAAATGGCTGGCCGGTCGCAAACAGCGGGCGTGCCCCGGCATCCAGTACGAGGGCGCCGGCGTAGCCGAAAACCTCGACGTAGCCGCGCAGCCAGTAGCGGATTTCTGCATTGGAAAGGTTTCCAGTCGTGCGAATCTCATCGTCCAGCCGCGCCAGCGCGAGGCGGTTCCTGCGCAGAACTTCGCCATCGCCAAGGCGTTCGGCGCGCCAGCGCTCGAGGTCGTCGCTCAGCATGTGCGCCGTCGTTAGCAACTCTGCGTTGGCTTCGCCTTCCAGTCTGTCCGCCTGAAACGAGTAGAACACCGAAAATGCGATCGCAAGCGCAGCCGCGAGCGTGCTCAGAACAGCGAGCAGAGGGCGTGGAAAGTCGCGGCCTGAGGGCGGGGATGGATTCAGGGGAGAGTGAATGGTGCAGGTCTCCGTTGTGGTTGCGCACAATAGTGCAGTCGTCCGCAAACGGAACGAGGCAGGATTCTGACAGCCTCATGCTAAGCGAACAACCTTGCAGTGCAACGTGGAAAGTCCTGAATAAATCCATGTTTACACAATTCGATACGTTCCTTGCACTTCGCTGCGAGTGCGACAAC
>Ga0172382_10008993_pt1 | contig 13744 bp, 8 predicted proteins | sample Leawel138RmetaG_FD_122245 | JGI IMG/M metagenome (GOLD analysis project Ga0172382, IMG submission 122245) | Leachate microbial communities from a municipal landfill in Southern Ontario, Canada - Leachate well 138R metaG | ecosystem: Engineered > Solid waste > Landfill > Unclassified | place...
ATAAAGGTTTCTCGGCTCAGGACTGGATCAATCGGTCCGTAATGCACGGCGCGGCGACCGATAATAATCAAACCATACAAACTGATTTGCTCATAAGCGACCACTTGACCACGGCGCTTTTCCCAATGTGGCTCAAGATGAGTACGTTTGAGTAAATGCTCAGCCAGTTGCTCGGCCCACTCCGGCTCAATTTTTGCCACGAGACGGGCAAATAACTTGGTCGTTTCGACAAGTTCTGCCGCCATCAGCCACTGTGGCCGTTTACGGCCTAAGGTGCTGGATGGATGAATATGAAAACGTCGTTGCCGTGCGCCTAAGAAATCATTCTCTTCGGTCTTCTGGCCAATTTGACTGAGCAAGCCGGTCAGCAACGCTTTATGCAACTGCGCATAATCACTGGGCTGCTGATTAAACGGCAATTGCAGTTCACGGCAAATCAACGTCAGCTGGCGATGGGCATCACGCCATTCACGCATACGTAAATAATTAAGAAAATGCGTGCGACACCAACGGCGTACACCCGAACTACCCAAGGCTAAACGCTGCTCTTCAAAGCTGCGCCAAATATTGATCAATACGGCAAAGTCAGAATCAGGGTCTTTCCACTGTGCGTGCGCTTGATCAGCCGCTTGTTGTTTATCCGCCGGACGCTCACGGGCATCTTGGATGGATAAGGCACTGGCGACAATCAGCATTTCGCGCAAACTGCCTTGTTCGGCAGCGGCCAATAACATTCGGCCGACCCGAGGATCAATCGGCAAACGCGCCAACTGTTTACCCAAAGGGGTCAGGCGACTGTCACGATCAACCGCACTGAGTTCTTGCAGGACATTAAAACCATCGCTGATGGCTTTGCCTTCGGGCGGCTCGATAAAGGGGAAATCTTCAATGGCACCGAGACGCAAATGCAACATCTGCAAAATCACCGCAGCCAAGTTAGTACGCAAAATCTCCGGATCGGTAAACTCTGGCCGGCCTAAATAATCGGCTTCGCTGTACAGACGAATACAAATCCCCGCCTCTACCCGTCCGCAACGACCTTGACGCTGATTGGCACTGGCACGTGAGATCGCTTCAATCGGCAGACGCTGGATTTTCGCCCGATAACTGTAGCGACTGATGCGCGCGGTACCGCTATCAATCACATAGCGAATACCCGGTACGGTCAGCGAGGTTTCGGCAACGTTAGTCGCAAGAATCACTTTACGTGCAGGGCTGCTTTGGAAAATTTTCTGCTGCTCGCTGGGTGACAAACGCGCATACAGCGGTAAGATTTCAGTGTGTTTAAGCTGGGCTTTACGCAAGACTTCTGCGCAATCACGAATCTCACGTTCACCAGGTAAAAACACTAAGACATCGCCGGGTAAGCGTTTTTCACTGCGCTCATGTTCAGCAATATCTATTAGGCTATTGAGAATACCTTGATCAACGCTAAGGTCTTCCTCAACTGAGTTACCATCTTCATCTTGCGTTGCCACCAAGGGTCGATACCAAGTATCCACCGGATAGGTACGTCCAGACACTTCAATAATCGGTGCATTATCAAAATGTTTAGAAAAACGTTCTAAATCAATCGTCGCTGAAGTAATGATGACTTTAAGATCAGGACGGCGCGGCAAGATCTGTTTGATATAACCCAATAAGAAATCAATATTGAGACTGCGTTCATGCGCCTCATCAATAATGATCGTATCGTAACGCTGCAAAAATCGATCACGTCCGGTTTCCGCCAACAAAATACCGTCAGTCATTAACTTAATCAGGGTGCGCTCATGACTCTGATCTTCATAGCGCACTTGATACCCGACTAACTCACCCAGAGGCGTAGCCAACTCTTCAGCAATCCGAGCGGCGACACTGCGTGCGGCTAAACGTCTGGGCTGAGTATGACCAATCAAGCCTTGGGTTCCGCGCCCCAGCTCTAAACAGAGCTTAGGCAACTGTGTAGTTTTACCCGAACCCGTCTCACCAGCAATAATCAACACCTGATGCTTATTCAGAGCCTCTTTAATATCTTCCCGGCGCTCAGCAATCGGCAAGCTATCATCGTAGCGGATACTGGGAATGCTTAAGCGACGATTGACCACCTGAGAGCAGGATTTTTCGAGATCCTGTTGCCATTGCAGCAATTGCTGTGCATGCTCTGGTGTTTTTAGTAAAGCCAACAGTCGCCGACGTAAGCGGTACTGGTCAACGCTCATGGCGTGTTTAATTTGTGCAACTAATGCGTGCTGGGTGTGTTGTTTGCTCATTAACGACTAATACATATCTAAATCAGAGCCGACTATTGTCGCAGATTCACAGTGCATTTGCTGGCCAATTGGTATAACGCCAACGCCTATTCACTCTGAGAGCTTGTATACTCAGAAACATATTGTCCGCTTATCCGCTTGCTTGCCTTGCTGCTGGCAGCCGTATTACAAGGATCTGATTTTATGCTTATGGTTATTTCGCCAGCCAAAACGCTGGATTACACCAGTCCCGTAACGCTGACAGACTACACCCAGCCGCGTTATCTTGAGCAATCAAGCCAATTGATTGAGGTATTGCGTCAGCTGTCGCCCAATCAACTGGCGGAACTGATGAAATTATCAGATAAGTTAGCCGGCCTTAATGTGGCGCGCTTCACCGAGTGGCAAGCTGATTTTACTGTAGAGAATGCTCGACAAGCGATCATGGCTTTTAAAGGTGATGTTTACACAGGCTTAGATGCCGAGAGTTTAAGTGCTGATGATATTCAATACGCACAGCAGCATTTACGTATTTTATCCGGTCTGTATGGTGTCTTACGCCCCTTGGATTTAATGCAGCCCTACCGTTTAGAAATGGGCACTAAACTGCACAACTCTGGCGGCAATAACCTCTATGAGTTCTGGGGTGAGCGCATAACAGACTCTCTGAACCAGTGCTTAGCCGAGCAAAAGACTGACGTATTACTCAACCTTGCTTCGAATGAATACTTTAAAGCGGTTAAACCCAAACAGCTGAAAGCCACCTTAATTGAGGTTGATTTTAAAGACCTGAAAAACGGTCAGTATAAAATCATCAGCTTTTACGCTAAAAAAGCTCGCGGGATGATGGCGCGTTATGTGATTCAACATAAAGTTGATTCATTATCAGCGCTCAAAGACTTTACCGAGCAAGGTTACTATTACAGTGCGGAACAGTCCAAAGCCAATCACTTAGTGTTTTTACGCGATCACCCTGAGGACTAGTCGATGCTCCCGCCCGCTTTAATTCCACTCACGTGGATTGCTCTACTGTTACGCTATCCCAAGCGCACCTTGGCCATTGGTGTGCCTGTTATTGCAGTATTGGCGAGTATTGCCGGCTGGTTGATTTTTGACGAGCGCAATAATCAGCAGCGACTTGATCGTTTAGATATGCAAATCAGTTATGCGCCAAGTCAGTGCTCAACCGATGCCCCTCTGCGTGTGCAATTACGTAACAACACCGATAAATCACTAAAAGATTTGCAGTGGCGTATCGCCGCCTACCGTCCCGGCGAGAATATCAATCTCGTCGAAACCCTGTTTACCGAAGCACGTTATAGCAGCTCAAGCCCCTTGGCGCCTGCTGCTGAGTGGCACACTTGCTTACCTCTGCCTAGCCTGCGAGCAGGCTATCGCGCCAGCACACTTGAGTTTCGAATTGAACGTCGTCAAGGTCATTTTGTACGATAAATACGCAATCTGCCAAACTTAACTGTGGCAGATTGTCGCCTGCTTGGTTACTATCGGTGACACTTGTGTGTGGGTAGCATCATGTATATTTATCGTTTAGTCCTCATTTTAGTTGTTGGCATGTACCTGTTTTCACCCGCCATTATGCAATGGTGGACGGCAGCAGACAGTGTCTGGTATCGACCTTATTTACTATGGTTGATTCTTATTGTGGTGACTTTTATTTTGCAGAGCCAACAAGATGCTGATGAGCTTTAGTTTAAGCCAGCTGATTCTAATCAGCACAACTTACTTACTGACACTGTTTGGCGTCGCATGGGCCAGTGAGCGTGGCTGGGTGCCACGAGCAATTGTCCATCACCCTCTGACTTATATTTTGTCATTGGGCGTCTATGCCAGTGCTTGGGCGTTTTTTGGCTCAGTGGGCTTAGCCTATCAATATGGTTATGGCTTTCTGGCCATTTACTTAGGTTTATCGGGTGCCTTTTTATTAGCACCGGTGTTGCTCTACCCTATTTTACGCCTCACCCGTACCCACCAACTGTCTTCGTTAGCAGATTTACTGGCCTTTCGCTTTCGTAGCAGCTCGGTCGGCGCTATTGCCACCATCGGCATGCTCCTTGGCGCGCTGCCCCTATTGGCCTTACAGATACAATCGGTAGCCGACACCATTGGTATTCTCACCGGCAAACCCATTCAAGATCGGGTCGCCTTAGCTTTTTGTGTTTTAATCACTCTGTTCTCAATTCTGTTCGGCGCACGACATATTGCTACCCGTGAAAAGCACGAAGGCTTAGTGTTTGCCATTGCCTTTGAATCACTGGTTAAACTATTCGCTTTGTTAGCCATTGGTGCTTACGCACTGTTTGTTGTATTTGACGGACCAGGCGATCTCGATATTTGGCTCGCGTACAACAGCGATATCCTCAAAGAGCTGCAGCTTCCTTTACAAGAAGGCCCATGGCGCACCTTATTACTACTGTTTTTTGCTTCCGCGATTGTGATGCCGCACATGTATCACATGACCTTTACCGAGAATATCAATCCACGCGCAATGGTCAGTGCCAGCTGGGGCGTGCCTCTATTTCTATTACTGATGAGTTTGCCCATCTTGCCTATTTTATGGGCAGGTTTAAAACTGGGCGCTCCCACCTCTCCGGAGTACTTCACCATTGGCTTAGGTTTAGCGGTCAACAGTGAACGTTTGGCTCTGCTGGGTTTTGTCGGCGGCTTATCCGCAGCCAGTGGCGTTATTATCGTACTGACCCTAGCGATGTCTGGCATGGTTCTGAATCATATTGTATTACCGCTGTATCAACCGCCCGCTGAAGGTAATATTTATCGCTGGTTAAAGTGGACTCGACGCTGGTTAATTTTTGCGATTATTTTGGCCGGTTACAGTTTTTATCTATTACTGCGCTCCAAACAAGGGCTGTCCAGCCTTGGCTTAGTCGCGTTTGTCGCAACTTTACAGTTTTTACCGGGTGTACTCTCAGTCCTGTATTGGCCAAAAGCCAACCACTATGGATTTATCAGCGGTGCGGTAACAGGCATGCTGACTTGGGCGGTGAGTATGCTGTTACCGATGTTCAGCACTGTGCAAGAGTTTTATCTGCCATTTTTTGATTACACCTATGCATTGGATAATCACAATTGGCATTTTTCTGCGATTGCGGCGTTGGCGGCCAACTCCATTGTTTTTATTCTGGTATCACTGCTTACTCGCACCAGTCTTGAGGAACAACGTTCAGCACAAGCGTGCGTGGTTAATAATGTACGCCGATCAGAGCGCCGTGAGCTGTACGCTGGTACACCACAAGAGTTCGCAGCAGAGCTGGCTAAACCACTCGGAGCCGTTACTGCGCAACGGGAAGTTGAGCAAGCACTAAAAGACTTACGCTTCCCCTTTGATGAGCGTCGTCCCTTTGCCTTACGGCGCTTACGCGATCGCATTGAGGCTAACCTGTCTGGCTTAATGGGCCCCAGCGTTGCTCAAGACTTAGTGAATACTTTTTTACCCTACAAAGTCGACAGCGAAACCTATGTCACCGAAGACATTCACTTTATCGAAAGTCGCTTAGAAGACTATCAGTCACGTCTGACCGGTCTTGCTGCCGAATTGGACGCCTTACGCCGCTATCATAGGCAAACCCTACAAGACCTACCGATGGGTGTCTGCTCACTGGCGAAGGACCACGAGATTCTAATGTGGAACCGCGCCTTAGAAGACCTCACAGGAATTACCGCATCACGTGTGGTTGGCTCACGCCTAGACAGTATTGACTCCCCTTGGCGTGAGCTGCTGATAGACTTTGCCCAAGGCGACAACCCTCATATGTATAAGCACGCCTTACAAGGCCCTTACGAATCACGCTGGCTCAATCTGCATAAAGCCGCTATTGATGAGCCCTTAGCGCCAGGTAATAGCGGTCTAGTATTGCTCGTGGAAGATGCGACGCAAACCCGCTTGCTTGAAGACAAGTTGGTGCATTCAGAGCGCTTAGCCTCTATTGGTCGTCTCGCTGCTGGCGTCGCCCACGAAATCGGCAACCCAATTACCGGCATTGCCTGCTTGGCGCAAAACCTACATTATGAACGCGATGAAGATGCCGAGATCCGCGAGATCAGCAGCCAAATCATTGAGCAAACCAAACGTGTGTCACGTATTGTGCAATCGTTGATGAGTTTCTCTCACGCTGGCCAACAGCAACACGATACGCATGAGCCCGTCAGTCTCTTTGATGTCGCCAGCGAAGCTATTCATTTGCTCAGTCTTAATAAGCTGGGTAAATCCGTATACTATTTTAACCTGTGCAATACCCAGCTTTGGGTTCTTGGTGATGCCCAACGTCTGGCGCAAGTGCTGATCAACCTGCTCTCTAATGCTCGCGATGCCAGCCCTGAGCTCGGACACATTTATATCCGTACAAAGGCCAGCCATTCTCATGTAGAGTTATCTATAGAGGATCAGGGCAGCGGTATCAGCAGTGCGAGTTTGGTACATTTATTTGAACCTTTTTTCACCACCAAAGACCCTGGCCAAGGAACTGGTTTAGGGCTTGCAGTGGTGTACTCGATCATCGAAGAGCACCATGGTGAAATCCATGTTGATAGCCCAGCCGATCTTGAGCAACAGCGCGGTACCCGTTTCCGCATCACCTTGCCACGCCACACCCCATCCTCCAGCCCAGTAGTGACGGATTTGTTATGAGCCACTGCGTCATAACACTACACGTCATTCGGTTTGTTTAGAGAGAGTGTCAATGCATCATATTTTGATTGTTGAAGATGAACCCATTATTCGCTCGGCATTGCGTCGTCTGCTTGAACGCAATCAATATAAAGTGAGTGAAGCAGGTTCAGTTCAAGAAGCACAAGAACAACACCTTATTCCTTCGTTTGATTTAATTATCAGCGATTTACGCTTACCGGGTGCTCCCGGTACAGAAATGATCAAGCTGGCCGAACCCAGGCCGGTATTGATTATGACCAGTTACGCCAGTTTGCGCTCTGCGGTTGATTCCATGCGCTTAGGCGCAATTGATTACATCGCCAAACCCTTTGATCATGATGAAATGCTGCAAACCGTGGCACGTATCATTACCGATCATCAACACAGCAACCTCGATAACACCGACGCTGTTGATGCTGATGAGCTATTGCTGACTGATCAAGTCACCGTAGACAACTCGGATATCGGTATTATTGGTAGCAGCGCAGCCATGCAAGCGCTGTACAGTAAAATCCGTAAAGTTGCACCAACCGACTCCAACGTATTGATTCAAGGTGAGTCGGGTACCGGTAAAGAGTTGGTCGCCCGCGCTCTGCACAACCTATCAAAACGCGCCAAAGCACCGATGATTTCAGTGAACTGTGCAGCCATTCCAGAAACGCTGATTGAATCCGAATTGTTCGGTCATGAAAGAGGTGCCTTTACTGGTGCTGTATCAGCGCGCACGGGCTTGGTCGAAGCCGCTGATGGCGGTACTCTATTTTTGGATGAAATTGGTGAACTGCCTTTAGAAGCACAAGCACGTTTGTTACGCGTTCTACAAGAAGGTGAGATCCGCCGTGTCGGTTCAGTGCAATCACAAAAAGTTGACGTGCGTCTGGTCGCCGCGACCCACCGTGATTTGAAAGGTTTATCCAAAACTGGCGGCTTCCGGGAAGACTTGTATTACCGTTTACATGTCATTGCTCTGCACATACCGGCGTTACGTGATCGCGAAAATGATGTCGTTGAAATTGCTGAAATTCTGCTGGAGCGTCAGCGTTTACGCATGGATAAAGAACCCATGAGCTTTACCGAGCAAGCCAAACAAGCGCTGATAAAATACAGTTGGCCAGGTAATGTGCGCGAACTAGAAAATTCCATAGAGCGTGCGGTTATTCTTTGTGAGGGCAGCCAAGTAACCACTGAACTGATGGGTATTGATGTCGATTTAGCAGAGGAAAAAAGCAACCAAGATGCATTTGATGCAGCCAGCGCAGCAGAATCAAAAGCATTAGCGCAGGCTGATGCCGAGACGGAACTGGCCGCCAGTGATTTATCACTCGAAGACTACTTTCAGCATTTTGTACTTGAGCACCAAGATCAAATGACAGAAACTGACCTGGCACGTAAATTAGGTATCAGCCGTAAATGCTTATGGGAAAGACGCCAACGTTTTGGTATCCCGCGTCGCAAAAGCCCAAGCACACTATAATAACGACGCCTGCTGCACAGGAAGCGCTCATGAATCGTATTCTGCAAGATCTCTCCATTATGTTACGTGCCAACCTCTGGTTGGTACCTGTTTTAGGCGCTTTGGTCGCAGCCTTATTTTATTTTGTAGCGCCACCGCCACCGATGCACGCCACTATGAGCACCGGCAGCGCAGGCGGCGGCTATGCCCAGTTTGCAGAAAAACTACGTTTCGAACTGGCGAAAGAAGGCTTTGAGCTTAAGCTGATCAATAGTAACGGCTCACGCGAAAACACCGAACGCTTGCTCGATAAGAACAGCGGTATACAGCTTGCTCTAATGCAAAGCGGTCAAGAACTCGAACTCAACCAAGCACAACGCGATCAACTCTATAATCTTGGCGCTGTCTACCAAGAGCCGCTCTGGCTCTTTGTCCGTGAAGGCATTGAGATCAATACCATTAATGACCTCATCCCCTTGCGTACCGCAGTGGGGACGGCCAAAGGTGGTATTCGCATGATGGTTGACCCGATGCTGGCCGCCAACCAAATAGACAACCATAACCTGCCCGTCAACTGGCAGTCTTACAGCGGCAAAAAAGCGCTAAGGGCTCTGCTCGACCAGCAACTGGATGCAGCATTCTTTTTAGGTCCCGCAGAAAGTAGCTTAATTCAGGAGGCCGCCAGTCACGGTGCGCTACAGCTGGTCAATTTTAATCAAGCCGCCGCTTATCGCGCCCGTCTGCCGTTTATTACTGAGATTGAAGTGGGTCAAGGCTTGCTTAATCTAGCGACGAATCAACCCAATCACGATACGACGACGCTCAGTCCAGTTGCGATGCTAGTGGCCAATCAGTCGTTTCATCCAGCACTAAGCGCATTGCTTTTAGCCGCAGCACAAGAAGTGATGAAGTACGGTACGCTGATTGATGCACCGGACACATGGCCGCAAAACTTGCCGCATGATTTCACCAAGCTCAGAGAAGCAGAGTACTTTCATAACAAAGGCTTACCGCTACTGCAACGCTATCTACCCTTTAGAATTGCTTCGCTGGCTGACCGTTATATTATTTTAGTGATTCCTTTACTGGTGTTGTTATTCCCACTGTTTAAAGTGGCGGGCCCCATCTATCGCTGGCGGATTCGTGCGCGTATTTACCGCTGGTATAAATATCTAAGAGACGTTGATAGACAGCTGACTAACGACACTTTGCCGCAACATCTTGATAGCGAAATTGAGCGTCTGACGCAGATGCAAGATGAGTTGGCTAAAGTTGAAGTACCGCTGTCTTACACCAATGAGTTATATGAACTGCATTTGCATGTCCGCTATGTTTTACAGCGCTTACAGCAGCTTAAAGCGAAAGCGCAGACAAGCACCACTCAATAGCTCAACATCACCGCTTATAGCTGCGATTTCACTGTTTGCAATGTCTACAGCGAGATCGCAGCTTTTTACCATAAAGGTTATAACCACATGCCCATTCATCACTGTATTGTTCATTTTATTGATAAAAAACCAGATGACAGCGCTGCCGTGCTGCGCACTCGCAGTGAAAGTCTGCCGCAGGGTAACGCTTTAGAGCATTTATTAGCGGACATCAATGACAGCTACAACAGTAAGCCGACCAAAGCATGGGGCTTTTTCCAAGCAGATAGCTCTGCAGCGCCACTGCAAAATTGGCTGGCCGACTACCTCGCAGAGAAAATTGATTTTACCCTGTTCAGCCAACACGCTGTTGAACATCTAAAAAAACATCTGGACGAAGCCAATATCACCCTCTCGGGTCACGTGTTATTTGCCCATTATCAGCAAGGAATGACTGACTACTTAAGTATCGTCATCTTGCAACACAGCGATGGCATGGTCATCACTGAGGGCCTGGAGATTGACTCAGCACGCCATCTTGATCTGAGCCAAATCCATTTAGCCACACGCATCAACCTGTCCGAATGGCAAAACAATAACCAGTCCAAGCAGTATATTTCATACCTTAAGGGCAAAAACGGTAAAAAAGTTATCGATGGCTTTCGTGACTTTTTAGGCTGCGAAGAAGGCGTCGACGGCCCAGGTGAAACCCGTACACTGCTGAAAGCCTTTAGTGACTTTGTTGAAAGTGAAGACTTACCCGAAGAACAAGCTCGGGAAAAAACCAACAGCCTAATCAGCTATGCCAATAGCCAAACCAAGCGCGGTGAAGTGGTCAGCATTGAAGGTTTATCGGAAGTCCTCGATGAAGAGAACCCGAAAGCTTTTTACAACCATATTCGTAATAAAGACTACGGTTTATCCCCAGAAATTCCTGCTGATAAACGTACTTTAAATGCCTTCCACCGCTTTACCGGTCGTGCCGAAGGTATCTCCATTAGCTTTGAGTCACATCTGCTTGGCTCTAAAGTCGAATACGATGAAGCCCGTGACATGTTGATTATTCGTCAACTGCCCACCCAACTTAAAGATCAACTCCAGCGCAATAAGGATTAATATGCGGCTCGCCGATTCCGTACTACAACAATGCTTTTACCGCGCAGACACAGGGTTATCGCTCGACCCTGCCCGCGATTTCGACTTGAGCACGCAAGAATCCGATATTCGCCTGAAAACAGTACGTAACGGCTTAGATCGCCAGCAACAATTGCTCTGGGCCAATGATAGTCCGGCTGTTTTAGTCTGGCTACAAGGTCCAGACTGCTCAGGAAAAGATGGCGTGATTCGCAACAGCCTACGCGGCCTTAATCCGCAAGGCGTGCGGGTCAGTGACTTTCAAAAACCCACTGAGCTCGAGCGCCGTGAAAACTTTTTAGCGCGTTACCGCGAGCAATTGCCCACGCCTGGCATGCTCACCGTATTTAACCGCACCCCCTATGAAGGCTTAGTCAGTGATTTAGCCGATGGCTATATTGATGACAGCCAAGCCGCAGGACGCTTGCAACAGCTACTTGAGTTTGAAGCACAATTGGCTGAAAAAAATATTCATCTGCTTAAAGTCTATTTACATATTTCTAAAGATGAACAAAAAAGCCGTCTACAGCAACGCTTTATTAATCCAGAAAAACACTGGAAAGTGTCTGTCGCAGATTTAATCGGTCACCAGCGTTTTGACGCCATTCAAAACAACTGGAATCAAGCCTTTATGCAAAGCAGTACAGCCTCGCACCCTTGGCATATTTTACCTGCGAATAATAAACCGCTGCGCAATTTACTGTTTTGCAGTTTAATTGCGCAAAAACTCGAAGCACTGGACTTACAATGGCCACAGCCCAAGCTTCCTTTTGCCTTGGAGGATCTTGATAAACCATGCCCGATTCTTGGCTAAGGTCTCTTTGTAAGCACCTGCGTTTGCGCCTGTTGATAGCGCTATGCGCAGCACTCAGCCCGTCTTTAACGCAGAGTGCAGTATTGCACGCAGAGGCACCTACCAGTGTCGAGCAATTGCGTTTTATCACCACCAATGCCGAGTTCACATTGTTACATGAAATGGGGCACTTGCTGATTCACGAATTAAAGCTGCCAGTGCTCGGACGCGAAGAGGATGCTGCAGATCAGTTAGGCTTTATTGGCTTATTTTTAATTTATGATCGCCAGAAAACGCCTGATTTCCCATTGCGCCTGCTCGATGTAGCGGATTATTGGCGTCTAGAGTGGCAACGTGCGAAACAGCCTGCGGAAGAAATATACGCGTGGGACAGTCATGCGCTTGATGAACAACGTTTTTATAATATCGCCTGTTTAACCTATGGCAGTGACCCCAAAAACCTTGAATGGATTATCGAGGTCACTGGGCTTCCAGAGGAGCGGGCCTTTTATTGTCAAGACGAATACGAGCAAGCAAAATATGCAGCACTATGGTTTCGTGAGCACTTTAAACGCGTCCCCAATCAGCCCATCCAACACCGCATACAAGTGATATACGACACTCCGCCCGAGCATTTGGAGGGTGGTAAAGATCTATTAGATAAAGTCAAAGCCAGTGGCGAGCTGGAAGCCTTGGCCAAACGGACCAGTGAGTTTTTTGCCTTACCGCGCGACCTGAGCTTGCGTATCACCGCCTGTGGTACACCCGACAGTTGGTACAATATGCACAGCGGTGAGATGACTTTGTGCTATGAGCGTCTAGCCTACCTCAAAACATTGTCCAATAAACTGCCACGTCTTAATCCCCAGTCAAACTGATAAATCGCTGCGTTCAGCCCTCATCAAGACTAAAACACATTGATTAACAACTAAAGTGCAATGGCATTTAGCCACTCACTATGACGCAATACGCTTCAGCAATTAAACAAAAATACCAACAACTATAACTTTTGTTTTACCTGTCCGAATAAGGCCCACTGCGCTCATGAATTATCGCAAATCTATCATTCTTGCTTTACAAGTTAGCAGCGTTATTGTTCTGGCTGTTTTAGGGTGGCTGGATGCACCGCTTTGGGCCAGTGCTATATTGTTAATCCCGATACTTGCTATCCCTTTGCTGCAACGCCCAGCCGCAGTTATTGACGTCTCACACAGTGACCAGCAAACCACTGAGCTGGCACGTCACTTATCACATGCCACGACAGCCAGTGCACTGACTGCTGCAGGTGTCAGCCATGCCGCTCAACAGCTCAAACAGAAATTGATCTCACTGGTTAACTCAGCCCAGCGTATTGAAATCAGTGCCGGTCAAATGATCAACACTGAAGAGGCCTCTGCACAACTGAGTGAACAAAGTTTGAGCGCGGCCAGCGCCGTACGCAGCAACAGTCAAGCGGGCCAGAACGGTTTAGAAAAAGCCACATTTAGTATGCAAGCGCTAGCGCAGCAAGCCAATAACAGTCGTGCCTTAATTGATAACCTCAGCCAGCGCAGCCGTGAAATTCAACAAGTGGCGTCTGTCATCCAAGGGATTGCCAGTCAAACCAACTTGTTAGCGTTAAACGCCGCCATTGAAGCGGCGCGTGCCGGTGAGTATGGCCGCGGATTTGCCGTAGTCGCTGATGAAGTGCGCGGTTTAGCCAGTCGCACGGCGACAGCGACCAAAGAAGTGGAAAGTATGGTGCAAGACATTCAACAACACACCAACGAAGTCGCAGCGCAGCAGCATAAGCTCATTGCCGACTTAAATAGCAGTGTGCAATTGGTGGAAAATGCCGGCGCACAACTGATTGATATTACTGAGTTGGCGATCAAGGTAGAGCAACAAGTGGAAAATATTGCCAGCGGCACACAAAGTAACCGTTTACAGCTCGATGAGCTTTTTAACGAAGTGGCGCAAATCCGCAAAAATCTCGCTGAGAGTGATCAGCAAACAGCTCAACTGAGCAAGTCTGCCGTGTTACTTGAAGGCCAAACAGAAGGCATTAGCGAAAAACTCTCTGAAGTCAGCCTGTCCGACTAT
>Ga0172382_10008994_pt1 | contig 13743 bp, 12 predicted proteins | sample Leawel138RmetaG_FD_122245 | JGI IMG/M metagenome (GOLD analysis project Ga0172382, IMG submission 122245) | Leachate microbial communities from a municipal landfill in Southern Ontario, Canada - Leachate well 138R metaG | ecosystem: Engineered > Solid waste > Landfill > Unclassified | place...
ATGGAGGTCCGGCTCAAGGAGATCATCGCGGAGGTGGTCACCGAGAGAGGGGCATAGTTGATCGGGCTGGAGGCCATGGCTGATCAGATGCACCTGCTGGTGGAGGTAGATCCCCAGGTCGGGGTGCACTAGTTGGTGAAGGCTATTAAGGGCCGCTCGTCGCGGGTGTTGCGTGAAGAGTTCCCGTGGTTGAAGTCGCGGTTGCCGTCGTTGTGGACGAATTCGTACTTCGCGGCCACGGTCGGTGGTGCCCCGTTGTAGGTGATCAAACGCTACGTCGAGACGCAGAAAGGCCGGTGAATCATGCTCACGGGGCGGCGGTTTCGGGTCGAGTTCACCGACGCGCAAGCAGAGTTCGCCGAGCGGATTGGCGCGGCCTGCCGGGCGGTGTGGAATACCGGTTTGGAGCAGCGTCGTGAATATCGCCGCCGCGGCGCGTGGATGAACTACCAGCCTCAGGCCAAAGAGTTGGCCGAGGCCAAGACCGAGCATCCGTGGTTGAAAGACGTTCCAGGACATTGTCTGCAGCAGACGCTGATGGATTTGGATCGGGCGTGCCGCGAGCATGGCACGTGGAGGGTGCGGTGGCGTGCGGGGCGGCGGTGGTCGCCTTCGTTCCGGTTCCCTGAGGGCTCGAAGATGGCCGTGGACAAGCTCAACCGGCGCCATGGCCGGATCAAGTTGCCCAAGCTAGGCTGGGTGAAGTTCCGCGCCAGCCGCAGCCTCGATGGTGAGACCATCCGCTCAGCGACCCTGACTCGGGAGGGTCGGTATTGGGTTTTGTCGGTGTTGGTCGACGACGGCCGGCGGGCCCCCGAGGCGCACCAGGTCCCGGGTAGCGCGGTGGGGGTGGACCGGGGTGTGGCCACGGCTATCGCGACCAGCGCCGGCGCCCTGTTTGACCGCCAGTTTGCCACCAACGGGGAACGTCGCCGCGCTCTGGCGCTGCAACGCAAGCTCTCGCGCACAGCGAAAGGGTCGGCCAACCGCGCCAAGACCCGGGCGGCGCTGGCTGGGGTTCGGGCCCGGGAACGGCGCCGCCGCCTGGACTTCTGCGCTCAGACCGCCCACCGGCTCACCGCGACCAACGCCACGGTGGTGATCGAGGACCTCAAGACCAAGCAGATGACGAAATCGGCGAAAGGAACCATCGACCAGCCCGGACGCAGAGTCGCTGCGAAGTCTGGGCTCAACCGTGCCATCCTGGGTAAGGGGTGGCATCAGTTTGCGTTGGCACTCGCCTCGGCGGCCCGCTACACGGGGACCGCTGTGGTGAAGGTGCCGGCGGCGTACACGTCGCAACGCTGTTCGTTGTGTGGGCATATGGATCCGAAATCCCGCGAGAGCCAAGCGGTTTTTCGGTGCACCCAGTGCGCACGTGCCGAGCATGCGGATGTGAATGCCGCCAAGAACATATTGGCCGCAGGGCTTGCGGTCACCGCCTGTGAAGACCAACCCCGGCCTGCGGGCCGGGCGCGGTCGTCGACGCAGGAACCAGCAGGAAACCGCGAGGAATTACTGCTCCAACCCACCGCTGCCTCCGCAGCATGAACGAGTTGGAATCCCCCAGCTTTCAGCCATGGGGAGGACGTCAAGAAGATGGTGGCGCAGATGCCGAGCACCGACAGCACGGCCGTGGCGCTCTCGGTCTGAACCGTGTCCGGAATCGGCACCATGACCGCCGCGACCGCAACCATGGCCAGCAGGTTGAAGCGCAGTTCCCACGTCACCAGCGCGGCGACTTTCACCGGACCGGCGCGACCGACCGACCGGATCACCGCCCACCCACCCCCAGCGACTCGTTGACGAAGGTGCAGTCGTCCTGCAGTTCGTCCACCATGTCGGGGATGCTGACGTTCAGTCGGCGCAACGCGCGGTAGGAGAGGTTCTGGGTGGACCGGCTGCCCAGCCCCCCGGTGAAACCGGTGTCCCGGTACGCCGACAGCCGGTCGTCGAGTGCGGCGAACTGCGAACAGTCGAATCCGGTTGGGGCACTTCGGTAGCTCGACACCAGATCGTTGTATTCGGTGATGAATCCCTTGATGGCCACCGCCATCTGCGCGCGGTCGAACCGGTCGGGTTGCTGCACCGGCGGCACCGTCCAGCGGCCCTCGGAGATCGAGTACTGGCCGATGCCCGGCCGGGGCTGGTAGTTGGGACCGCGCTCGCTGTGGAAGGTGACCTCGACCGGCACGCCGTAGAAGGTGATGTGGCCCTCCTGTCGGCGTTCCACGTCGTCGTTGAGCAGCCGCAGCACGGCCCGCAGGTCGTCGGGGGTCATCGACGCCGAACTGACGAAGACGTGCACGCCGAAATCGGACGCATCGTCGTACTCGTAGGAAGCATTGCTGCCGAACAGGTCGACACCGTCGATCGTGAGTCCGTCGATCCCGGTGTCGTCGACGATGCGGTCCACGACGCGCGTCGTCGTCTCCCGCACGTCCGGCTTCATCTGCATGCCGTCCCAGATGCGTGGGTCCAGCTCTGTGGGAAAGGTGGTGACACTGTCGATGACCTCGGTGACCGCGCGGTCGGATCCGTCGGCCAGCCAGGTGTCGGTCTCGTTCGGATTCGGCTGAGGCCCGCACGCGGTCACCGCCACCACGGCGGCGGTCACGGCCAGCCACGGCATCTGACGGCTCATCGGAACCACACGGCGCGAGGGTATCGCCGCCGCACGGCAAATGCAGGCGAAGTGCCACCGATCGGATCGCCTATGATCGCCGGGTGGCTGAGCAGCCAGTAGACCTATCAGACGAAGCGCTGGCCCAAGCGGTCAGCGCGGCCAGCCGTGCCTTCGACCAGGCTTCGACCCTCGACGAGCTCGCCAAGGCCAAGACCGAGCACCTCGGCGACCGTTCACCGATCGCGCTCGCGCGCCAGGCCCTGGGCTCGTTGCCCAAGACCGACCGCGCCGACGCGGGTAAGCGGGTCAACGTCGCGCGCACGCAGGCGCAGGCCGGCTACGACGACCGCCTGGCCGCCCTGCGCGCCGAACGCGACGCCGAGGTCCTGGTCGCCGAGCGGATCGACGTCACGCTGCCGTCGACCCGTCAGCCGGTCGGCGCACGGCACCCGATCACCATCCTGGCCGAGAACGTCGCCGACACGTTCGTCGCGATGGGCTGGGAGCTGGCCGAGGGACCCGAGGTCGAGACCGAGCAGTTCAACTTCGACGCGCTGAACTTCCCACCCGACCATCCGGCGCGCAGCGAGCAGGACACGTTCCACATCGCCCCGGACGGTTCCCGTCAGGTGTTGCGCACCCACACCTCGCCCGTGCAGGTCCGTACCCTGCTGGAGCGCGAGCTGCCGGTGTACGTCATCTCCATCGGGCGCACGTTCCGCACCGACGAACTCGACGCCACCCACACGCCGGTCTTCCACCAGGTGGAGGGCCTCGCCGTGGACAAGGGGCTGACGATGGCCCACCTGCGCGGCACCCTCGACGCGTTCGCCCGGGCCCAGTTCGGCCCGCAGGGGCGCACCCGGTTCCGGCCGCACTTCTTCCCGTTCACCGAGCCGTCCGCGGAGGTCGACATCTGGTTCCCCAACAAGAAGGGCGGACCCGGCTGGGTCGAGTGGGGCGGTTGCGGCATGGTGAACCCGAATGTGCTGCGTGCCTGCGGCATCGACCCGGAGGTCTACTCGGGCTTCGCGTTCGGCATGGGCCTTGAACGCACGCTGCAGTTCCGCAACGGCATCCCCGACATGCGCGACATGGTCGAGGGCGACGTGCGGTTCTCGTTGCCGTTCGGGGTGGGAGCCTGATGCGCCTTCCGTACAGCTGGCTTCGCGAGCTCGTCGCGGCCGGCGCGCCGGGCTGGGATGTGTCCGCCGAGGAACTTGAGCAGACGCTGATCCGCATCGGTCACGAGGTCGAAGAGATCATCCCGGCGGGACCGGTGACGGGGCCGCTGACCATCGGGCGGGTCGTCGAGATCGAAGAGCTCACCGAGTTCAAGAAGCCGATCCGGGCATGCAAGGTCGACGTCGGCGAGTCGGAGCCGCGTGACATCGTCTGCGGTGCAACGAACTTCGTCGTGGGTGACCTCGTCGTGGTGGCGCTGCCCGGAGTGGTGCTGCCCGGTGATTTCACCATCGCCACCCGCACGACCTACGGCCGGACCTCCGACGGCATGATCTGCTCGGTCTCGGAGCTCAACCTCGGCTCCGACCACTCCGGCATCCTGGTGCTGCCGCCGGGCACCGCGGAACCCGGCGATGGGGCCGCCGACGTGCTCGGCCTCGACGACGTGGTGTTCGATCTCGCGATCACCCCGGACCGCGGCTACTGCCTCTCGGTGCGCGGGATGGCCCGCGAGATCGCCAACGCCTACGACCTGGAGTTCGTCGACCCCGCCGACGTCGCCCCGCTGCCCGCCGACGGCGAGGCGCTGCCGGTGACCGTCGACCCGGGTACCGGCGTGCAGCGGTTCGGGTTGCGTCCCGTCACCGGAATCGACCCGAAGGCCGTGTCGCCGTGGTGGATTCAGCGCAGACTGTTGCTCAGTGGCATCCGTGCGATCTCGCCGGCGGTCGATGTGACCAACTACGTCATGCTCGAGCTGGGGCACCCGATGCACGCCCACGACCGCAGCCTCATCACCGGTGGATTCCGGGTGCGCTTCGCCGAACCGGGGGAGAAGGTCGTCACCCTCGACGACGTCGAACGCACTCTCGATCCCGCCGACGTGCTGATCGTCGACGATGTCGCGACCGCGGCGATCGGTGGCGTGATGGGCGCCGGGACCACCGAGGTCAGCGACGCCACCACCGACGTACTGCTGGAGGCGGCCGTCTGGGATCCGGCGGCGGTGTCCCGCACCCAGCGCCGGCTGCGCCTGTACAGCGAGGCCGGACGGCGTTACGAGCGCACGGTCGATCCCGCGGTGTCGGTCGCGGCGTTGGACCGGTGCGCCACTCTGCTGGCCGACATCGCAGGCGGCACAGTGGAACCCACGCTGACTGACTGGCGGGGTGACCCGCCTCGCGCCGACTGGGCGCAGCCACCGGTCAGCATGCCCGTCGATCTGCCCGACCGCACCGCCGGCGTCGAGTACCCGGAGGGCGCGGTGCGTAAGCGGCTGACCCAGATCGGCGCCTCGGTCGTCGTCGACGGTGGCACGGTGACGGCCACCCCACCGAGCTGGCGGCCCGACCTCCGTCAGCCCGCCGACCTCGTCGAAGAGGTGATGCGCCTGGAGGGCCTCGACGTGATCCCGTCGGTGCTGCCCGCCGCCCCGGCGGGCCGCGGCCTGACGGCCGGCCAGAAACGCCGCCGCGCGGTTGGAAAGTCGTTGGCGCTCAGCGGTTTCGTCGAGATCCTGCCGACGCCGTTCCTGCCGGCGGGAATCTTCGACCAGTGGGGCCTCGACGCCGACGATCCGCGCCGGAATACCACGCAGGTGCTCAACCCACTCGAATCCGACAGGCCTCATCTGGCCACCACGCTGCTGCCCGGTCTGCTGGAAGCGTTGACCCGCAACGTCTCCCGCGGGGCGGTCGACGTTGCGCTGTTCGCCATCGCGCAGGTGGTCGAGCCCACGGCCGAGACCGGGGCAGTCGAGCGCATCCCCAACGACCGACGACCCACCGACGACGAGATCGCCGCGCTCGACGCGTCGCTGCCTCGCCAGCCCGAGCATGTCGCGGCTGTACTGACCGGCCTGCGTGAACCGGCCGGGCCGTGGGGCCGGGGCCGCCCGGTCGAGGCCGCCGACGCGTTCGAGGCTGTGCGGGTGATCGGCCGCGCCGCGGGCATCGAGTTCACCCTGCGGGCCGGCCGGTATCTGCCGTGGCATCCCGGTCGCTGCGCGGAGATCGTGGTGGGCGACGTCGTCGTCGGCCACGCCGGGCAGCTGCATCCGGCGGTGGTCGAACGCTCCGGGCTGCCCAAAGGCACCTGCGCCGTGGAACTCGATCTCGACGCCGTGCCGCTGACCGAACGGCTGCCCGCACCTGGCGTGTCGCCGTTCCCTGCCGTGTTCCAGGACGTCGCGCTGATCGTCGACGAGGACATCGAGGCGCAGAGCGTCGTCGACGCCGTCCGCGACGGCGCGGGCGAACTGCTCGAAGACGTCCGGATCTTCGACGTCTACACCGGTCCGCAGATCGGCGACGGACGCAAGTCGTTGGCGTTGGCGCTGCGCTTCCGCGCCCCCGACCGCACGCTCACCGAGGACGAGGCAAGCGCGGCCAGGGATGCCGCGGTCCGGGAGGCGGCGCGGAGGGTGCACGCGGTGCAGCGTTCGTGATGTCGATCGCGATCCGTGACGAGCAGGAATCCGACATCGCCGCGATTCGCGCACTCACCCTGCAGGCCTTCGCCGACGTCCCGCAGAGCCGTCAGACCGAGGCTGCGGTGATCGACGCGCTACGGGCGGCGGGGGCGCTGACGTTGTCCCTGGTGGCGGTCGAGGGTGGCGACATCGTCGGGCACGTGGCCGTGTCGCCGTTGTCGATCGACGGTGACGCCGGGCCGGGCTGGTACGGCGGTGGTCCGCTTTCGGTGCGGCCCGACCGGCAGCGTGCGGGCATCGGTACGGCGCTGATCCGGGCGGTCTTCGAGCGGCTCCGCGAGAACGGCGCGCGGGCCGCCGTGGTGGTCGGGGACCCGCGCTACTACGAGAGGTTCGGTTTCCGCCAAGCCACGACCCTGGCGCTGCCCGACGTTCCGGCCGAGAACCTGCTGGTACTGGCCCTCGACGGCCAGTGTCCCACCGGAACCGTCGCCTTCCATCCGGCGTTCGGCGTCGAGGACACCACACCCCCCGCTTAATGAATTTGCGGCTTAGTGCATAACCATGCAAGGATCGGGATATGACATCCGTCGCAGTGGCCGGGGCCAGCGGTTACGCCGGGGGAGAGATCCTGCGTCTGCTCCTCGGGCATCCGGCCTACGCCGACGGCAGGCTGACCATCGGTGCGTTGACGGCCGCGGCCAGTGCCGGATCCGTCCTCGCCGAACATCACCCGCATCTGCTGCCGCTGGCCGATCGCACGCTGGAACCGACGGAGCTCGACGTGCTGGCGGGCCACGATGTGGTCTTCCTCGGCCTGCCGCACGGCCATTCGGCCGCCCTGGCCGAGCAGCTCGGTCCCGACGTCCTGGTCATCGATTGCGGGGCGGACTTCCGGCTGACCGACGCCGGCGACTGGCGGCGCTTCTACGGCTCGGAGCACGCGGGCAGCTGGCCCTACGGCCTGCCCGAACTCCCGGGCGGACGTGACCGGCTCCGGGAGGCCAGGCGGATCGCCGTGCCCGGTTGTTACCCCACCGCGGCGCTGCTGGCGCTGTGGCCGGCGCTGGCCGAGGGTTTGGTCGAGCCTGCCGTCACCGTTGTCGCTGTCAGCGGCACCTCCGGTGCGGGCAAGTCGGCCAAGGTCGACCTGCTGGGATCCGAGGTCATCGGATCGGCACGCGCGTACAACATCGGCGGCAAGCACCGGCACACCCCGGAGATCGCCCAGGGCCTGCGCGCGGTGACCGGCGGCGACGTCACGGTGTCGTTCACCCCCGTGTTGATCCCCACCTCGCGCGGAATCCTGGCGACGTGTACGGCACGCACCGACGCAACCGTGTCGCAGCTGCGTGCTGCCTACGAAAAGGTCTACACCGACGAGCCTTTCGTCTATCTGCTGCCCGAGGGGCAGCTGCCCAAGACGGGGGCGGTCATCGGCAGCAATGCCGCCCAGCTCGCCATCGCGGTCGACGAGGACGCCTCGACGTTCGTCGCGATCGCGGCCATCGACAATCTCGTGAAGGGAACCGGAGGAGCCGCAGTGCAGTCGATGAACCTCGCCCTGGGCTGGCCCGAGACCGACGGGCTTTCGATCGTGGGGGTGGCCCCGTGACCCGGCTGTTGCGCACCCAGGGCGTCACCGCGCCCGCCGGATTCCGGGCCACCGGCATCGCGGCGGGCATCAAGGCCTCCGGCAAGCTGGATCTCGCGCTGGTGTTCAACGAGGGCCCCGATTACGCGGCGGCCGGCGTGTTCACCCGCAACAAGGTCAAGGCCGCGCCGGTGCTGTGGTCGCAACAGGTGCTCACCACCGGTCGGCTGCGGGCGGTGATCCTGAACTCCGGTGGTGCCAACGCGTGCACCGGTCCCGGCGGTTTCCAGGACACCCACGCCACCGCCGAGGCGGTCGCGGCCGCACTGTCGGACTGGGGCACCGAAACCGGTGCCATCGAGGTCGCCGTCTGCTCCACCGGGCTGATCGGCGACCGCCTCCCGATGGACAAGGTGCTGGCCGGCGTGCAGGAGATCGTGCACGAGATGGCCGGCGGCCTGACCGGCGGCGAGGAGGCCGCGCGGGCCATCATGACCACCGACACGGTGCCCAAACAGGCTGCGCTGCACCACGACGACAAGTGGACGGTCGGCGGGATGGCCAAGGGCGCGGGCATGCTGGCCCCGTCCCTGGCGACGATGCTCACCGTGATCACCACCGACGCCGTCGCAGGCCCGGAGGCGCTGGACCACGCGCTGCGGTCCGCGGCGGCCCGCACCTTCGACCGCCTCGACATCGACGGCAGCTGCTCGACCAACGACACTGTGCTGCTGCTGTCGTCCGGGGCCAGCGAGGTGGCCCCCAGCCAGCAGGACCTCGATGACGCCGTCTACCGGGTCTGTGATGACCTGTGCACCCAGTTGCAGGCCGACGCCGAGGGCGTGACCAAGCGGGTGCAGGTGACCGTCACCGGCGCCGCCGACGAGGACGACGCGCTGACCGCCGCGCGGGTGATCGCCCGCGACAGCCTGGTCAAGACCGCGCTGTTCGGTTCCGACCCGAACTGGGGACGCGTGTTGGCGGCCGTCGGCATGGCCCCGGTCAAGCTCGACGCCGATCGGATCACCGTGTCCTTCAACGGTTTCCCGGTGTGCGTTGACAGCGTCGGGGTCCCGGGGGCCCGTGAGGTGGACCTGTCCGGCGAGGACGTCACGGTCGTCGTCGACCTCGGCGTGGGGTCGGGGTCTGCCTCGATCCGCACCACCGACCTGTCCCACGCGTACGTCGAAGAGAATTCCGCGTACAGCTCATGACCCTGACCACCTCGGACAAGGCGGCGGTGCTCGCCGATGCGCTGCCCTGGCTGACCGCCCTGAACGACAAGATCGTCGTGGTCAAGTACGGCGGCAACGCGATGACCGACGACCGACTCAAGGCCGCGTTCGCCGCCGACATGGTCTTCCTGCGCAACTGCGGCATCCACCCCGTCGTGGTGCACGGCGGCGGACCCCAGATCTCGGCCATGCTCAAAAAGCTGGGCATCGCAGGCGATTTCAAGGGTGGTTTCCGGGTCACCACCCCCGAGGTGCTCGATGTGGCCAGGATGGTGCTCTTCGGTCAGGTCGGCCGTGAGTTGGTGAACCTCATCAACGCCTACGGCCCCTACGCCGTCGGCATCACCGGCGAGGACGCCCACCTGTTCACCGCGGTGCGCCGCACCGTGATGGTCGACGGGGTGGCCACCGACATCGGACTGGTCGGTGACGTCGAGCGGGTCAACACCGACGCCGTGCTCGATCTCATCGATGCCGGCCGCATCCCGGTGGTGTCGACAATCGCCCCCGACACCGACGGTCTGGTCTACAACATCAACGCCGACACCGCCGCCGCCGCACTGGCCGAGGCGCTGAGCGCCGAGAAACTGCTCATGCTGACCGACGTCGAGGGCCTCTACACCCGCTGGCCCGACCGTGATTCCCTGGTCAGCCAGATCGATTCGGATGCACTGGCCGAACTGCTACCCACGCTGGAGGCGGGCATGGTGCCCAAGATCGAGGCTTGTCTGCGCGCGATCGACGGCGGTGTGCCGAGCGCGCACGTCATCGACGGCCGGGTCGAGCACTGCGTGCTCGTCGAACTGTTCACCGACGAAGGAGCGGGCACGAAGGTGGTGCAATCCACGTGACAGAACTGCTGAACCGCTGGTCGGCGGTGATGATGAACAACTACGGCACACCGCCGTTGGCGCTCGCCGGCGGTGACGGCGCCGTGGTCACCGACGTGGACGGCAAGGCCTACCTCGACCTGCTCGGCGGGATCGCCGTCAACGTGCTCGGCCACCGTCACCCCGCGGTGATCGAGGCGGTGACCCGCCAGATGAACACGCTCGGGCACACCTCGAACCTGTATGCCACCGAACCCGGTGTCGCACTGGCCGAATCGCTCGTCGGGCTCCTCGGCGCGCCAGCCAAGGCGTTCTTCTGCAACTCCGGCACCGAAGCCAACGAGGCCGCGTTCAAGATCACCAGACTCACCGGCCGGACGAAAGTCGTTGCCGCCGAAGGGGCCTTCCACGGCCGCACGATGGGTTCGTTGGCGCTGACGGGTCAGCCGTCGAAGCGGGCCCCGTTCGAGCCGCTGCCCGGTGGCGTCACCCACGTCCCCTACGGCGATATCGACGAACTGCGTCGCGTCGTCGATGACCAGACCGCGGCGGTGTTCCTCGAACCGATCATGGGGGAGGGCGGCGTCGTCGTCCCCCCTGCCGGTTATCTGGTGGCGGCGCGGGAGATCACCGCCGCGCACGGCGCGCTGCTGGTCCTCGACGAGGTGCAGACCGGGGTCGGCCGGACGGGAGCGTTCTATGCCCACCAGCACGACGGCATCACCCCCGACATCGTCACGCTCGCCAAGGGTCTCGGTGGCGGGCTGCCGATCGGCGCGTGCCTGGCCATCGGCGACACCGCGGACCTGCTCACCCCCGGACTGCACGGCAGCACGTTCGGTGGCAACCCGGTATGCACCGCCGCGGCGTTGGCGGTGCTGAAGGTGCTGGCCGACGAAGGCCTCGTGGAGCGTGCCGACGTGCTCGGCAAGACGATCGCCCACGGCGTCGAGTCGCTGGGCCATCCGCTCGTCGACCACGTCCGCGGCCGCGGGCTGCTTCGCGGCATCGTGCTCACCGCCGACGCCGCCAAGCCCGTCGAAACCGCGGCGCGCGAAGCGGGTTTCCTGGTCAATGCCGCAGCACCCGCGATCGTCCGGCTGGCCCCGCCGCTGGTGATCACCGAGGCTCAGGTGGAGACGTTCCTGTCGGCGCTGCCGGCCATTCTGGATAAGGCGGCGCAGTCATGACCCGGCACTTCCTGCGCGACGACGACCTCTCACCCGAGGAGCAGGCCGAGGTGTTGGCGCTGGCCGCCGACCTCAAGAAGGACCGCTTCAGCCGCCGCCCGCTGGAGGGCCCGCGCGGGGTGGCGGTGATCTTCGAGAAGAACTCCACCCGCACCCGGTTCTCCTTCGAGATGGGCATCGCCGAACTCGGTGGCCACGCTGTGGTCGTCGACGGCCGCAGCACCCAACTGGGTCGTGAGGAGACCCTGGAAGACACCGGCCAGGTGCTGTCCCGCTATGTCGACGCCATCGTGTGGCGCACCTTCGCCCAGGAGCGGCTGAGCGCGATGGCGTCCGGCTCGACGGTCCCGATCATCAACGCGCTGTCCGACGAGTTCCACCCGTGCCAGGTGCTGGCCGATCTGCAGACGCTCGCCGAACGCAAGGGTGACCTGAAAGGGTTGCGGCTGACCTACTTCGGTGACGGCGCCAACAACATGGCGCACTCCCTGATGCTCGGCGGGGTCACCGCGGGCATCCACGTCACCATCGCCGCCCCGCGTGGCTTCGAACCGCACCCGATGTTCGTCGCCGCGGCCGAGACGCGGGCGCACCGGACCGGCGCCACCGTCACACTGACCGACGATCCGGTGCGCGCGGCCGACGGTGTCGACGTGCTGGTCACCGACACGTGGACGTCGATGGGGCAGGAGAACGACGGGCTCGACCGGGTGCGACCGTTCCGCCCGTTCCAGGTCAACGCCGATATGTTGGCCCACGCGGACTCCGAAGCCGTTGTGCTGCATTGCCTTCCGGCGCACCGCGGACACGAGATCACCGACGACGTGATCGACGGGCCGCAGAGCGCGGTGTGGGACGAGGCCGAGAACCGGTTGCACGCACAGAAGGCGTTGCTGGCATGGCTGCTCGAGCGGGCATGACCCCGGGAGTCGAGCAATGACTGCCGCCAGCACCCGCGCCGGCAGGCAGGCCCGCATCATCGCGTTGCTGTCGACGCAGTCCGTGCGCAGCCAGGGTGAGTTGGCTGCGCTGTTGGCCGACGAGGGCATCGACGTGACGCAGGCGACGCTGTCGCGCGATCTGGAGGAACTCGGTGCAGTCAAGCTCCGCGGCGCCGACGGCGGTGTCGGCGCCTACATCGTTCCCGAGGACGGCAGCCCGGTGCGCGGTGTCGCGGGTGGCACCGAACGTGTGACACGGCTTCTCGGGGACCTGCTGGTCTCCACCGATTCCAGCGGCAACCTGGCCGTGCTGCGCACACCCCCGGGTGCCGCCCACTACCTGGCCAGCGCGCTCGACCGTGCCGCCCTGCCGTATGTGGTCGGCACCGTCGCCGGTGACGACACCATCCTCGTCATCGCCAGGGAACCGATGACCGGCGCCGAGCTCGCCGTCACCATCGAGAATCTCTCCAAAGCCTGAAGTACCCCAAGAAGAAGGAGTTTCGTTATGTCCGAGCGCGTCATCCTCGCGTATTCCGGCGGTCTGGACACCTCGGTGGCCATCAGCTGGATCGGCAAGGAGACCGGTAGTGAGGTGGTCGCGGTCGCCATCGACCTCGGGCAGGGTGGCGAGGACATGGAAGTCGTGCGCCAGCGCGCCCTGGACTGCGGCGCCGTCGAGGCCGTCGTCGTCGACGCCCGCGACGAGTTCGCCGAGCAGTACTGCCTGCCCGCCATCAAGTCCAACGCCCTCTACATGGACCGCTATCCGCTGGTGTCGGCGCTGAGCCGACCGCTGATCGTCAAGCACCTCGTCGACGCCGCGCGGGAGCACGGCGGCGGCGTCGTCGCTCACGGCTGCACCGGCAAGGGCAACGACCAGGTTCGCTTCGAGGTCGGGTTCGCCTCGCTGGCACCCGATCTCAAGGTTCTCGCACCCGTGCGCGACTACGCATGGACCCGCGAGAAGGCCATCGCATTCGCCGAGGAGAACGCGATCCCGATCAACGTCACCAAGCGCTCACCGTTCTCCATCGACCAGAACGTCTGGGGCCGTGCGGTCGAGACGGGCTTCCTGGAGCACCTGTGGAACGCGCCCACCAAGGACGTCTACGACTACACCGAGGACCCGACCCTCAACTGGAGCAGCCCGGACGAGGTGATCATCGGTTTCGACAAGGGTGTGCCGGTCTCCATCGATGGCAAACCGGTCACCGTGCTGCAGGCGATCGAGCAGCTCAACGCACGCGCCGGCGCCCAGGGTGTGGGTCGTCTCGACGTCGTCGAGGACCGACTGGTCGGCATCAAGAGCCGTGAGATCTACGAGGCCCCCGGCGCCATGGTGCTCATCACCGCCCACACCGAACTCGAACACGTCACGCTGGAGCGTGAACTCGGCCGGTTCAAGCGCACCACCGACCAGAAGTGGGGCGAGCTGGTCTATGACGGCCTGTGGTTCTCCCCGCTGAAGACCGCGCTCGAGTCGTTCGTGGCCAACACCCAGGAGCACGTCACCGGTGAGATCCGGCTGGTGCTGCACGGCGGGCACATCGCGGTCAACGGACGCCGAAGCCAGGAATCCCTGTACGACTTCAACCTCGCCACCTACGACGAGGGCGACACCTTCGACCAGTCCGCGGCCAAGGGGTTCGTGCACGTGCACGGCCTGTCGTCGAGCCTGTCGGCGCGCCGGGACCTGGCGGGGAAGTGA
>Ga0172382_10008997_pt1 | contig 13740 bp, 10 predicted proteins | sample Leawel138RmetaG_FD_122245 | JGI IMG/M metagenome (GOLD analysis project Ga0172382, IMG submission 122245) | Leachate microbial communities from a municipal landfill in Southern Ontario, Canada - Leachate well 138R metaG | ecosystem: Engineered > Solid waste > Landfill > Unclassified | place...
AAACAGAACTGACGTATTTGCCAGAGGACCAAGAAGAGACTTATTGCACATGTATGAAGGAAGGTAAGCGACTACAAAAATTCAAGGAGTTTTCAGACCTTTGAGTATAATATCAAAGGTCTGTTTTTGGATAAAAAATTAAACCTTATAATTCTCCCTTTCCTTAATATACATTATAGTCATTAATATATATTAACACATTACCATCAGAGCACACTTGATAATCATAAACAGGATCAGTTGTTAATTTTTCATTGTCCGGCTGTGAAAGCTCCCTTTTGTACAGATTTCCTTCAAGGTTTTGGTAATATATGATATTGTCATTATCAGCAAGTATAAAATTACTTACATTAGAAGATAGTTTTTCCTTTTCAAGATTATCCTGCTTAAAATATAGATTCTTGTCTTTATCAATGAAGTATATGGTTTTTCCATCAGATGAAAAGTCGATATAACCGGTATATATATCTACATTAGATGAAATTTTTTCTTTTTCCTGTCCCCAAACTTTTTGATATAAATCGTAATCGGAATTCTGGAAAATAATGTCCGAATCGCCTTTTAAGAGAACATAGCGTGTTTCAATTCCTGAAGCAACAAATTCTTTTTCTTTTCCGCTTTTCTTAACATATAGATTATTATCTTTATCAAAAAATACAAGTATTCCTTGGTCCTAACTTGGAATTTAGAGTTTAGACCTTTGGGTATCATTAAAGGTTTGTTTTTTAGTATACTTCTATATTGATGGTAAAAAATATTTTTAATCATGTATTGAAAACAATTACTATTTATAATATAATGAACAAGTCACGGGCCATTAGCTCAGGGGATAGAGTGGCAGACTTCGAATCTGTTCGTCGGGGGTTCGAATCCCTCATGGCTCACTAATTGCAAGGGTTACAAGAAATAGAAAAGAGGTGAATTTTGACATTTACCTCTTTTTATTTCTAAATTTTTGAGAGACAGCACTTTGGGGACTATTTGGAAAATGGAAAGAATCAAATCCCATTATGAGCTCTGTACATTTATTATTGTTTAGGTATATAATTAACTGGGTATAATTAAAATAATAAGAGTTATTAAATATATTATTAAGGAGGAGTAAAATGTCAGGGTTATTCAGTTTGAAAGGAAAGGTTGCAATTGTTACGGGTGCTTCATCAGGGTTAGGAGTACAATTTGCTACAGCTCTTGCAAGACAAGGTGCTGATATTGCTATTGTTGCAAGGAGGGTCGAAAAACTAAATGCTGTTAAGGCAGATATCGAAGGATTAGGTGTACGCTGTTTTGCTGTTAAATGTGACGTTTTGAAGAATGATGACATAAAAGCAGCTGTTGCATCAATATTGGAGTATTACGGAAAAATTGATATTTTGGTTAATAATGCGGGAATTGGCTTGTTCGAACCGGCAGAAGTTCAGTCAGATGAGGTATGGAATAAAATGATGGATATGAACTTGAGCAGTGTGTATTTCTTTGCTCGTGAAGTCGGAAAACACATGGTTGAGAACAACTATGGCAAAATTATTAATATAGGCTCAATACATAGTACTGTAGCAATGACAGGACTGCCTTTATCAGCATACTGTACTTCAAAAGGCGGCGTGCTTATGTTGACAAAATCATTAGCCAACGAGTGGGCAAAATATAACATTACGGTAAATGCTATCGGACCGGCATATTTTGAAAGTGAAATGACAGAAGCTGTAGTTGGTGATGAAGAATTTGCTAAGGTAGTAAAAACATATTGCCCAATGGGCAGAATCGGTAAAAGGGGAGAATTAGATGGAGCTGTAGTATATTTTGCTTCAGATGCATCAAGCTATACAACAGGACAAATTTTATCTGTTGATGGGGGTTGGACCGTAATTTAATTTATATAAGTGTTTAGAGCATGTCACAAAGCCTTGCAATTGTTAAATTGTAAGGCTTTTTCAAGTCAGCCAAAAACTAGTAACATTTATTACATACATGCATGGTGAAAAGTGATATAATAGGAAACAAAAACCAATTATCGGAGGATTTATATGACCACAATTGGATTGTATTTAATTGCAGGTGCTGCATTGGTTGTATCATTTATTAAAAATAAGGATAAAACAATGCTTTCATTGAAGAAAGCATGGAAGTCACTGGAGAATATCTTACCTCAGTTTTTGACTATACTTGTTATTATAGGAATTGCGCTTGCTATACTTACACCTGAACAAATTTCAAGTTTGGTAGGAAGAGAATCAGGGTGGATTGGAGTATTGGTTGCTGCTTTTATTGGTTCAGTAACTCTTGTGCCCGGTTTTATAGCATTTCCACTTGCTTCTGCATTATTAAAGAATGGAGCAGGGTATATGCAGATAGCAGCATTCATATCCACACTCATGATGGTGGGGATTGTAACCATTCCTCTTGAAATAAAATATTTTGGCAAAAAAGCTGCATTGATCAGAAATATGGAAGCATTTATTTTTTCCTTAGCAGTAGCATATATTATGGGGGTTATAATATAATGGATAAAATTATAAAGGTTATTAAGAAATATAAGATTTTTTTAATCCTATTAGTTATTAATACTGTAATCTTAATTGTAAAACCAAGTATTGGACTTAAATCTTTTCAATTGACGAAGGACAATGCCCTTGAAATGTTGTCCATACTGCCACCTGTTTTTATTTTATTGGGGCTTTTGGATGTTTGGATAAAAAGAGAAACAATGATCAAATTTATGGGTGAAAAATCAGGAATTATCGGTGTACTGTTAGCATTTTTATTAGGCTCTGCAGCAGCAGGTCCTTTATATGCGGCTTTTCCTGTGGCTGCAGTGCTTCTTAAAAAGGGAAGTAAATTTTCAAATGTTTTAATTATGATTGGTGCCTGGTCTACAACAAAAATACCATTATTACTATTTGAAGCATCATCGATGGGAATTAAATTCATGATTACAAGATTCATACTGAACATATTTGGAATTGCCATTATTGCATATACAGTTGAAAGGTTTCTATCAAAAGAAGAAATAGATAAGATTTACAAAAATGCTGCATTAATGGAATAATACTCATTGATTATTCATAATGCAATAAATATAAATAAATGCGATAAAAAGAGTTTAATTATTTGAGAACTCCCCTATTAGAAGCCTGGTATATGCCGGCATGTTATACAAAATTATATTCGGTTACAATTTTTTCTCTATTAGTAGTTACATCATTAAAATATTCATAATATGACAGCCCTAAAAAACTTCCTGTTATATTGTATACATTGTCATATCCTAAATTTTGAAGTGCCATAACAGCATTGTAGCTTCTTTGACCTGTTCTGCAAAGTAAATAAACAGGTTTGTCTTTTGGAATTTCTGTTATGCTGCTTCTAAGTCTACTTAAAGGAATATTTACAGAACCTTTTATATGGCTTCCTTTATATTCATATGCTTCTCTAACGTCAACAATAAATGCACCGTTTTCAACTAATTCTCTCACCTTATCAACATTAATTTGTTTAAAGTCTTTGTTCAATAGGTTGGAACCTACATAACCTGCATAATTTACAACATCTTTAGCTGTTGAAAAAGGAGGTGCATAACTTAATTCCAAATCCCTTAAATCATCTAATGTTCCACTAAATTTAATTACGGTAGCTATTACATCTATTCTTTTTGTAACATCACCTTTGCCAATAGCTTGAGCTCCAAGTATTTTGCCGGTAGGTACTTCATATAATAGTTTTAAATGAAGGGGCTTTGCATCAGGCATTATACCTACCATATCATTCAAAATTATTCTTACAATATCATAATTTATTTTTATCTTTTGTGACTTTATCATTGATTCGCTTAAACCTGTTGCAGCTCCGTTGTAGTCAAAAACCTTTATTGCCGAAGAACCTATAAACCCTTTATTTAATATAGACTTGTTGTTAATATGATCTGCTACTGCTCTGGCTGCTTTTAGTGCAGGTCCTGCTAATGCTAATTTAGTCGCAGAATGTGTCAGTGAATTATAAACCTCAATTGCATCACCTACAGCATAAATGTCCTTGTCATTAGTTCTATAATTTTTATCAACCTTAATAGCTCCTGTTTCACCTATTTCCAAGCCTGCAGCTTTTGCAAGACCTATTTCAGGTGTTACTCCTTTTGCCATTATAACAGCATCTGCTTCAATGATTTTACCTGATTTCAGATATGCATTATTATTTTCAAATTTATCTATTTTTTCACCGATTAATAAGTTAATCCCTTTATCATAAATTTCTTTATGAAATATTTGAACCATGTCATAATCATAAGTGTTTAATATCTGCTTAGATGCAATAACTATTGATACATTATATCCAGCTAATTTTAAGTTTTCTGCTGTTTCAACTCCAATGAATCCGCCACCGATTACTACAATATTCTTTATTTCAACTTTACTTATGAACTTTTTTATATTATCAATATCAACAACATTCCTAACAGTAAATAAGTTAGTAGTTTCCAATCCTTGAATATTTTCAACTATTGGATTTGCCCCAGGTGACAAAATTAACTTGTTATAACTTTCTGTATAAACTTCATTTGTAAGTACATTCTTTATAGATACAGTTTTGTTTTCTCTATCAATTGACAACACCTCATTGTTTGTTTTAGCTTCAATATTATACTGGCTAATAAACAACTCAGGGTCCATCAATACCAAATCTTCAACATCTTCTATAATACCACTTAAATGATATGGAAGCGAGCAATTTGAAAAAGATACGTGAGGTCCTCTTTCAAACATTATAATTCTATCTTCTTCACTGTTCCTTCTGAGTCTTGCGGCAGCAGATGCGCCACCTGCTACTCCGCCAACTATTAATATTTTGCGTGCCATAAATTAATTCCTCCTAGTTATTTTCTATTACTTACTAATAGTGGTTCTTAAGATGCTCTACGAAAATAATTATATCGAAAAACTAATAGGAATTAAAGGGGTAATTTTAATATTAGTTTCAGTAATTTTTGTATTTAAAATTTAACGATCTTCATCCTTAATCATTGCAACCATTTTTTCTTTAATACCGTCATCCTTTGATGGCATTAATTATTGGTAATCTTTCTCTTTCGTTTCCATGACAAAGCGTCTTTCTACCGATCTTTCACGTAAAACATCAATTTTTTCCGGCACTTCATCGAAGTCAATTAGTTGAATATCAATGGTTAAATCACCTTTAGAAATTAATTCAAGAACGTTTGCTATGTCTTCTTGTGTACCACCATTGGAGCCAAGAACTTTTAATTGCCTTGTAATTAAAGTAGAAGTATTTAGCGGGAATTCCAGTGCTCCCATACCAACCACGACAACTTTGCCTTTGAAGCCAACTGTTGCAACAGCATCACTTAGAGTTTTTCCAAAACCAGCAAAGTCAATGATAACATCTAGATTGTCATCTTTAAATTCAGTAATACTTACAGCTGTCTTATAAGCACCGTCTGCTTCTATTTTTCTACGGGCGTTTTCGCTACGGGAAGCGGCATAAACTTTTGCTCCAAGGCCAATTGCTACACGGGCTCCGACTGTCCCTAAGCCGCCAATACCGATTATACCAACCTTAGTACCTTTTTTAACACCACCGACTTGGACTACTGCATGGTATGAGGTCATACCGGCATCGGTAGCAGCTGCTGCTTGTGCAAGGTCTACATTATCTGGAACTTTTACTAACATTTCTTGAGGAGCTGTTGTGTAGTTTGCATAACCACCGTCACGGCCATAACCTGGACCAGCATCATCTGCAGTATACATAGGACATACTGCTACACGATCTCCGACTTTCCAGCCTTCAACACCAGGACCAACTTCGGTAATAACACCAGAGGCTTCGTGGCCCATAATAACCGGAACTTTCTTGATGATATTGCCAACCCAACCCGGGTCATCTAAAGCGCCAACATCAGAGTGGCAGAGACCACAGTTTGCGACCTTGATAACTACATAACCTTCTTTTGCCTTAGGCATTTCTTGTTCTACTAACTTAAGGGGTTCACCCGTACCTGTAAATTGCCAACCTTTCATACTAAATCCTCCTTAATTTTTTAATCTCTTTGATAATTATATAATTAACTAACAAGATAAACAATGTATCAAATCTTACAAAATTGTAATATTTGGTTTATTTGTTGGATTTTAAATTATATATTTAACAGAATATATAAACAATCGACAAAAATGATGAGTGAGGTAGATGGAAGAACTCATCACGAGTTCTCTTCATACCGGTGCTTCAAAAAATATTTATTTTTACTTCTATTTGCTAATATAATTTTTAATGGTATAATTTAATAAATATTTTGTTAATGGTCGAAAGAATAATTTCGGATAGTTAATATAAGGAGGGTTATTAAGTATGTCAAAATATGCAAAACGAATGAAAACAATGGAAGAGCCGGCTAATATTATAAAAGGTTTATTCAGCTCCATGAACGATCCTGATGTAACTTCATTTGGTGGCGGGGCAATTGCAAAGGAATGTCTGCCTGTTGATATAGTAAGAGAAATAGTCTCTGACATTATGACAGTTGAGGGAAGAGGTTATGAAATACTGTCCTACGGACCGGTAATTGGAGCTAAGGATTTAAGAGAAGTAGTAGTAAAGGAGCTATTGGCTCCAAAAGGGGTTCAGGCAAATGCCGATAATATTATAATAACAACCGGCGGAATGGAAGCAATGAGTTTAATGTGTCAGCTCTTCATTGAGCCTGGGGATGTAATCCTGGTTGAATCTCCAACCTTTGTTCATTCAGTTGAAACATTCAGCATGTTTGAGGCGAAATGTATTGCTGTTGAAATGGATGACGATGGGATGGTTACTGAGGATTTAGAGGAAAAAATTATTAAATACAATCCAAAAATAGTGTATGTAATTCCTACATTTCAAAATCCTACAGGCAGGACTTTATCATTGGAGAGAAGACAAAAAATTGCAGAACTTGGAAGCAAGTATGATGTAATCATTTTGGAAGATGATCCATACCGAGATATAAGATACAGCGGAAATGAACTATTGCCGATTAAGGCTTTTGATAAAACAGGACACACTGTATTAGCTAACAGTTTTTCAAAAATATTTTCGCCCGGAAGCAGAATTGGTTATGTGTATGCAAATGATGATATAATTTCTAAAATGACAGATGCAAAGTCAGCTTCAAATTCACATACTTCACTATTGCCCCAGATAATTTGTGCCGAGTTTTTCAAGAGAGGCTATTATCCTGAGCATCACAAACTATTGTGTGATATTCACAGAGAAAGAAGAGATGCAATGATAGAAAGCATAGATAAATTCTTTCCCGAAGGAACTAAAAGAACATTTCCTGATGGAGGATTATTCACATGGGTTGAATTACCCGGTGGAATAAATACTACGGAATTGTTAAAAGAATCTACTTTAAATCCTGATGTTAAGGTATCCTTTGTTGCAGGGGAGGGATTTTTTACTGAAGGTAACGGAAAGGGCAGCAATTGCATGCGACTGAGCTTTGGCGGCAATCCAGCCGACAAAATAAGAATTGGAATTGAAAGATTGGGAAATTTGATTAAATCAAAGTTAATGGAGGAATTATGATGGAAAATAAGCTAAAAAGAAAATTAAATGCAGGAAAAGCTGCAATAGGAACATTCATTGTGTGCAATTCTCCGGATTTAGTTGAAATTGCAGGTTTGACAGGGTTTGATTTCGTAATAATAGACAATGAACACGGTCCTATGAGGGCAGAAAGCTCTCAACACTTGATTAGAGCAGCAGAAGTAAGAGGAATAACTCCAATTGTAAGAATCCCTAACAGACAAGAGAGCACAATACTTCATACTCTTGATATAGGGGCTCACGGAATTCAGGTTCCGCAGGTTAATGATGCAAAGGCTGCTAAGGAAATTATAGAAAGAAGCAAATACCAGCCGGTTGGTAAAAGGGGTTTGGCTTTTCCAAGGTCGGCTGATTATGGTTTGTGCGACATTACAAGCTATACCGATAATGCAAATGAAGAAACACTAATAATCACTCATTGCGAAAATAAAATATGTTTAGAAAACCTTGAATCAATATGTCAAATTCCTGAAATAGATGTTATATTTTTAGGACCCTACGACATGTCTCAATCCATGGGTATAACGGGACAGGTAACCCATGAATTAGTTGAAAATGCAGCTAAGAAGGTTCTTGAAATAACAAAACGATACAATAAAATAGCAGGGATTTTTGCAGGAAACGGAGAAGTTGCAAGAAAACGCGCAGAGCAAGGATTTCAGTATATAGCAATGGGCATGGATACGACATTATTCAGTGCTAAATGTGCAGAAGAAATAAGTAAGTTTAATGACTGAGTTTCTTCACATGTAGAATTATCACCTTATTATAGGGTATGGGGACACACTTTTTCAAAAAAAGACATATAAATTCAAAGCGATATATGTTATAATGAATACGATCAATGAAGCAAAGACTTGTGTCTTTGCCCTAATGTATTCATTGTATCGGTGTGAAGCAAGCCGATTTCGCGGCTTGCACTTATGATATAATAGCAATTGTATGTAAGGTTGTATTAATTTTATAGGATAAAATAATATTGAGGGCATATAAATAAAATATAAGCGTTTAATTTCAGCTTAATTTTAATAGCGGGAGTGAGTATATGGTATCGAAGAGGAAATACATTCTTACTATAGTTGTGGTTGTTTTTATTTCAGTCTTTCTTACCTTGACACTAGGAAATGTGTTATTGGTTGAAATAGGACAAAAGGTGTTTTTACCAAAAGATGAATATAGTCAAATGAAAGAAATGTATGAAAAGTATGCAAAACAAGAAAGTATAATGCAAATAGCACAAAGAGATTTTTTGTATGAAGCTGACGAAAAAGTAATGCTTGAAGGAGCGTTACAAGGAACATTAAAGGCATTAGGCGATCCATATACACAGTTTTTGACTAAGGAAGAATTTGAATCTTTAATGCAGGATACAGAAGGTTCTTATGAGGGCATTGGAGTTTATATAACTGCCGGTGATGACAATAAAATAATTATTGTTTCACCTATTGAGGATACTCCTGCAGAAAAGGCAGGACTGAAAACAGGTGATAAAATTACCCGTATTAACGGTATTGAATATTCGGCAGACCAAATTGATGCAGCAGTAAAGGTTATGAAAGGTGAACCGGGGACAAGTGTCACATTGACTATTCAAAGAGCTGCTTCTGACGGTACTCAAAATGTTTCAGATATAGTTATCAACAGGGAGAAAATAAGAATTAAAACTATTAAGCCTGCAATGCTTGGAGACGATATAGGTTATATCAGAGTTACAACATTTGACATGCAGACAGCAAAGGATTTTAAAGCTGCATATGCGACTTTAAAAAATAAAGGGTTGAAAGGGTTGGTCATAGACTTAAGGTTTAATCCTGGGGGTATGATTAACACAACTGTTGAAATACTTGATATATTTATGGGCGAAGGTATAGTAACCTATACAAAGACAAAAGCAGGAGAAATCGAATACTTCAAATCAGATGAAAATATGGATGATATACCCATTGTTATGTTAATTAACGAAGGTAGTGCCAGTGCTTCAGAAATTATGGCCGGAGCAATGAAGGATACGAAGAGAGCAGTTTTAGTTGGAAACAAAACATTTGGTAAAGGGATAGTACAAAAGGTTCAAAGATTCGGAGATGATGGTGAAGGAATTAAAATGACAATTTCTGAATACTTCACACCGGCGGGAATAAACATACATGGCATTGGAATAGAACCGGATATTGAAATTCAACTGCCTGAAGATGCAGAAGGCTACGGATATGAATTTTACGAAACAGATACACAGCTGCAAAAGGCTGTTGAAATATTGAGAAAATAGTAAAAGAAAAGAGACAGATAACATTTGTCTCTTTTCTTATAATCTTTATTACATAATCTAATTTTAAAGGAAGTTTCATTATTCTCTTGCAAAGCTTATAAACCGTGTTCCTTGAAATGATAAAATTCCTTTATCAACATCATGCTAAATCCAAAAGGTGCGTCAAAGGGTCCCATATTTCAATATATCAATACTGTTTTGTCTGCATCATCCCAAATAACAGTTTTTTCTATAGCTTCACTGACAAATCTAAGGGGTATCATTATGCGGTCATTTACAATTTTTGCAGGTACATCCAAAGAATTCGCCTTGCCGTTTATATAAGCTGTGGTTGAGTTTGCCGGAATAATTATTTTTGTTGAGCCATATTCCACAACAGCAGACTTTGATGATTCTTCCCATTTCACATTACAATTTAATACTTCAAATACAGCTCTTAAAGGAACCATTGTCCTGCCATTTTCAATAATAGGCCACTGATTTATAGAACTGAAATCAATATATTGGTCATAAACCTTCACATTAACATAGTTGTCCGGTCTTTTGTCCGTAATGTAATTAAATGCATTTGAATTTAATCCTGTAATGGATATTGTTTCACGAAGTCCTTGGAATTCAAATAATAAATTATAGTTTCCCGGTTCCTTGAATTTCAAGGTTCCTTTTGAAATATCTATTTTGTTTGCATCATAAGGATAAATATACACATCGTTTGTAATATTTACCTTTTTATTGCCGTACATTGCATAAACGTTAAACTTCACTTCAGTGGCAATGTTGTAAACATCTCTTCCAAACTCCAACACTATTTTTTCCGGGGTCTCTCTGTATTTAATAAATGAATTTAGTACGTTGTATTCTCCTGTAGTATCACTTGTTATTAGACTGTACTCAATTCGAAAAATATAACTGTTAACAGCTAATTGAGACATTGCATTTTCTAAACTGCTTTGTGAAATGGACTTATCAAATCTTATAGAAATACTTAATGGTCGATGCATAATTTTGCGTTTTAATATATTTATTAACTCAGATTCGTTTTTTGCTGTATTTTCTGCATTGTACATGTCAAGACCTGTTTCAGCCAATAATTTTTCATATGATAATTCTTTTAAATAATCATAATAGTTCTTGGTTGATTTTGGAATTTCTAAATTTTCATCGATTATATGATCCTTAGTAATTTCCTTTTCTGTTAGCATGTAATAGGAGTATAATACAGTTCCTACGTCCGATGAAGGGTCATTCCAAGTTGTATCTAAGTGGAACCAGTAATCACCTAATTTAACCATATTCCATATATGATCTTCTCCCGCCGCAGTACCGTACACCAAATTAACCGGAATATTAAGCTTGTTAAGCATATTATAGGTCAAAAGGGCATATCCGTTGCAAACTGATGTGCCTTCTGTAAGCAAATCATAATCTGAATAATATATTTTATTTGTATCATATTTGCCGTTTAATACTATATAGTCATGTACTGCTTTTACTTTTTCATGGTTATTCATATAAGGTTTAATAATATCAGCCAAAATACTGTCGATTATTTTATCTGCTTTGATTCTTTCTTCTGCTGTTATAATATAAGTAACCTTTACATTTATGTAGCTTACAGCATTCGTACCTGATATATCCCACTTCACTTCAGAAAAATTGGATTTTAGATAAATATCTTTATCTACCAAATTTGCTAAAACTTCTTTGATATTGTCCAAGGAACCGGTATATTTAATATTAAAGTCCGGATTATATTCTTTCATTTGCTCAAGGATAATATTTTCAAGCTCATAATGATTACTTGCTTCATAAGACAAACCATAAACATTAAGAGTAAAAATCATCATTAAAATTATAATAGCAGTTAAAATAGTTTTAACGGTTTTCATTTCATCACCTTCCTGATCCTTGTAGTATGATTATATACTATTTTACATAAAAAATAAATAGTATTATATTTTACAATTACAATTCTATGTAATATAATTGTTACTGTACACACGCAGGCTTGCGCCCTTTAATAACCATATCGTTAATTAGACGTATTAAATGATTAAAAAGTTTCATAAAAAGGAGAAATATGTACAAAAAAATTATAAATGAAATATTATTAAGTGAAATACCCTCCGAAGGGATACATAAATTAATGGAAGACGGTGAAATGAATATTATTATTCCTGAACTGTTAAGGCTTAAAGGCTTTGACCAACAAACACCTTATCATGATAAGGATGTTTTAGAGCACACATTGGCTGTAGCAGATGAAATTAAGCCTAAACTTAATTTAAGATTGGCAGCTTTGCTTCACGATATAAGTAAGCCGGATTGTTTTACGGTTGATGAAAGTGGAAGAGGTCATTTTCACGGTCACCACGTAAGATCTGCTCTTACAAGCGAAAAAATTCTTCGGAGACTTGGATATGAAGAAGAATTAATTTTAGATGTTACAATTTTAATAAGGTACCATTATATAAAGGATATAGCCAAAGTTATAAAGGAAAAAGGAATTAAAAAATTTGTAGAAGCTGTGGGAGCTGAGAGACTTGATGATATGTTTGAACTTATTAGAGCTGATATGGCAGGTAAAGCTTCCACAAATTATGATGTTATTGAAAAATTAAGAGATATGTGTGAGAAATACATGGAAAATAGGTCATAATAAGGGGGAGCTTGTCATTACTTCGAATAAAAAAAGCGCACCGTTAAGCGCACTTTTCATCGTTTCTATTAATTACAGCTCTTCTTCAACTACCATTTCTTCTTCAAATTCTACTTCAACCTGTGTTTCCAAATCTACAATCATTTCAGACATTTCCGGTGCATTTAAAGCTTCTTCCGGAATTTCAAAATCTTCTGCACTGTTAATATTTAAAATGTCCATTGTCATAACAGCCTTTAAGCTCTTGAAAACTTCCATAGCTTCAGGAGGCATACCTGTTATTTCTGTCATACCGGACACCATAGATGAAACCATTTCTGCTAAATCCATTTCCATTTTTACCATTTCACCGGTTGCTTCATCAATATATACGATGTATGTTAAATCTCCAATATCCATATTTGCAATGTTTTGTATCATTTCAGCAGCCATAGCTTCTTCTTCATTTGCAGGTTCAGGCATTAATTTTGAACTCTCATTAAATATTTCTTTATATATGTCCCCTGATAATATATACTGAAGTCTTAATAATGTTTTTCCATCTTCAGAATATTTGCCGAAATACTTAACATCCTCGGTATACTTTTCAGTTAATTCTTTATTTTTTGCTATTGTTTCTTCGTCATTTTTTATAAGGTCAGACAGCATACTCATTGCTATTGTTTGCTTTATCCATTTTAGCTCTCCGGTTTCATCAGCCATTCCCATATATTGAGTTATGTTTTCTTCATCAACTATCAAGTACATATTCATAATTGGCTGTAAAGCTAAATCCTCCATTCCGGGCATAACCATTGATGTATTTATTTTAGCCTTGATGGGATTCATAAAAATTGTCATATACATATTCATATCCATGTCGAGTGGTTGAACATTTCCTTCATCATCAGGAACATTAACAGACATGTTTATTTTTGCATCAATATCATAATTATCCCATTCATAGGATTTATCACTTGCTGCAAAATACAAAGCCTTTGCATCTACCGGCTCTGTTGTTATTACAACAGTATTTAATGCTGCATCCCATTCAACTTCCGAGCCAAAAGCTTCAATTACGGCTATTATGGGAAGGTAAGTTCTTCCGTTTACGATTCTTGCAGCAGTATCAACAGGAACTTCTTCACCATTTTTCAATATGTAAGTTCCATCAATTGGAACTTCAACAACTATTTCATCTTTTGTTGCAATTGCAGTTTTGCTTTCATCG
>Ga0172382_10008998_pt1 | contig 13740 bp, 9 predicted proteins | sample Leawel138RmetaG_FD_122245 | JGI IMG/M metagenome (GOLD analysis project Ga0172382, IMG submission 122245) | Leachate microbial communities from a municipal landfill in Southern Ontario, Canada - Leachate well 138R metaG | ecosystem: Engineered > Solid waste > Landfill > Unclassified | place...
GGATTAAGGATTTACTAAAGATCCACCGAGGGCTCAAACCTCAACATCAACAAGTTTTAACGGCTTGGTATCTTGCCAAAAGACAGGGTCAAAAACCAACACGAAATGACTATTAGCTCTTTTTTCATAAAAATACCAATAACATTATAACACAAAAAAAGACATTCAAATATATCATATATGATATTAGGTCAAATAATTAAATTTTTCTCCATAAAGCTCGCTCTTGTTTTTTTAAAATAATATGCTATAATAATAATGTCTTCTGGTTTCATAAACTAGAAGGGTTTCACATCCAAGGGTCACCCTCTCTGTAGAGGGTGATTTTTTATATATTCAACAACGCTACGATAATCAAAAAAACGACCTTTAGCTTTCTGCGCTTGCCAAAGATTAGAAGCGTCGATAAATACATATACAATATTTCTCATCTTAATTTATTTAAAAATTTTACTAATTTTTTATTCATTAAATTTTTCTCCACTTATCATAGCAAACCCCGAATGAAGTTCGGATAAAGATTTTTTAAATAAAAAATAAACAGCAATTAAAAGCAAAAAGGCCGACTTTTTCGTCGGCCACAATTTTATGTGTGGTCTCAATTCCTTAAGCTACAGCCAAGAGCCCCGGCCGGGGCTCTCTTTTTTATCTTCCCTCTATTAGAAAAGGGCGGCTTGCGCCGCCCTTTTCGTTACCGATTTATTATAGAAAATCGGGAAAACTGCCTTTACAACTAAATTTAGTTGCTCAAGCTAGCACCAGTAACGCTCGTGTACGGTAAGTACATGTTCGTTAGGCTGTTGTGCTGGATGGAATCGTTATCACCGGTCCCATTGAGATCGCTGATGACGGTCTGGATGCTGTAATTGCTGGCGGCGGAATCAATCTGGATGTTTGACGCCGTAACAATTAAAGTAACCACATCGTTAACTTTACCTCCATCCAAGAGGTTGTCTAACTCAGTGCTGGTCCAAGTACCGGCAGTCGCGGAATCCGCAACCTCGGTAGTAGTACCGTCAACCCTCAAGGTCAAATCGCCATAATAAGTTCCATCTAAACCAGAATGATTAATGGTAAGAGCGAAATTCTCTAATACCGCTTTATAAGCGTCATTGCTAGAATCGCGGTTATTACCATGCTCAAAGGTTAAGGTGTACTTGGCAATTTCTTGCTTGCCGGAAGATAGACTACCATTAGACTTCGCATTAGTAACCGAGTTCAATTTCACACCAGTAATAACAAAGGTCTTTGTGGTAGCATCGTTATCCCATTCGCCAAAGCCAGGGACATTAGCGGCGGCCATAGCGATATCCGAACCGGAATTAACTCCGGTAGCAGTAATCGCCGCTGCCGACAAATTGTACTGGATGGTGTGCGCCTGGATAGCGGTAGAAGTCGGATCACCATCAACGTTGATACCTCTCGCCAACGGAGAAATAAACAACGAAGTGGATTTATCGGCTGCAAAAGTAATATCAAGCGGATCAAAGATTACATTACCAGTAGATTCAACGGTCTTTGAAGCTACAACATTACCATCAACATCAACCAACCTTACTACGCTAATATCAGAACTATCATCAGTACCTAAACTGGTTAAGGTTAATTTCTTAACTTTAACCGGTTCGTTTTGAGTGGTAAATTTAAGTTCGCCGACATACTTAGAAGCAGTTGTAGCCCCAGCTAAAACGTACTGGTCCTGGCTAGCGTTGATATTGGTTGTTAATAATTCAACCTTTAGATCACCGGCCGTAGCAACGGTGATGCTTCTAGCACCGCCCGTAATACCGCCAGTGATGTCAACGGCTTTATTGCCGGTAACCGACTTCGAAACGATATCCGCTTCCGCCGCGACCCCAAGAGAAAATGCCGTATCACCAGTGAAGCTGGAAGAGAAAGTCGCTTTAACGACTAAATCAACTTCCTGCCCCGCCGCGATACTATTGGTCGCTAAGGAATTAAAGGTAACCGTGCCGACAGCAGAGCCAGTCGGGGCGGTAATACCATTCGAAACAGTCTTCAACAAAACACCATTTAGATAAAGATCTAACTTAGTAATATTGTTGTTGACAAACGCCGGAGTAGCATCAGTCGCGAGGGTGCTTAATTTTAAAGAAGAAAGCTTGACCCCATCGGCTGCGCCCGCTTTTAACTTCGCGGCATAGACCGAAACATCGGTAGCGCCAGTAACCACGGTTGCACTATTCATATTAGTGACATTCCAAGCTAAAGAAGCTTCTTTGACTGTCATAATAGAACCGCTAACCTGGGTAGGAGTAACCGTGGTGATACTTGAGTTAGAAACATCGCCGGTAATTGTCATGCCAGCCGCCTTTAAGATTACCTGTAAGGTATCATCGAGGTCAATTTCACTACCGGAAACATCATTCAAATCGGCTTTAACTAAGAAAGTTTTAGCTACCCCCTTAATTAAGCCAATTTCATCAGATAAAGTTAAACGATAATAATCAGTCGCCGCGTCAACCCAAAGCGCGTCTAAATCATAGGAAGCGCCGGTGGCAACATCATATAAAACGACATTTTTAACTTCATCCTCTGCTAATCCCGTACCGGTAATAACAAAATTATCCGATGCGGAAATTCCTTCAATCGTGGCATTTTCACCATTCGATTTAAAGGTTAAAGTCGCTAAGACAACACCGGTATCACCTGCTTTAACATCCTTAGCCGGAGTTGCAGCTTTATCAACGTCAATGCTGAAATCGCTGGTAGCTAAGGTCACCCGGATACCTTCGGTCGCCGCATTCAAAAGATCCCAACTCGTGGTATCTAATTGATTCGTATAACCAAAAGTAACGCCAGTCGCTACAATATCCGCGCGATCTTTAAAGTATAATTTAATAGTATCGCTGGTATTGGTAGTACCGATGTCGCCGCGGATTTCCGCAGTAACCGTATAATTCTTTTCAATCTTATAGTTATTTATGACGAAAGTAACATAACTATCGCTATAAACACCGGTCGCAACTTCTTCCCCGTCGATAACGAGTTTAAGGTTATCAACGATGCCGGCTATATTCGTGCCGCCATTCCTAAGCTTCATGCTCGAGACTAAAGCCGCCTCATTAACCGCTTTTAAGTTAAAGCTGGCCAATAAAACATCATCGTCTCCGAAACTTGCTGTCGGGGTAGAGGTTTCAATGCTAGAAAGCTGTAAAGTACCGACATTAGTAGAAACAACCGCGGTCATCTTATTGCCGCGAACCGGAAAAGAACCAGTAATCGAAGCCGAGGACGCAGTAATATCAGAAGCCTTAGCAATACCCAAAGCGTAATCGCCAGCGTCCGCCGCCGTTGCTTTAACAACTAAGGTCTTAGTCGTCCCAGCGTTAACGGTAATCGGGGTTGAGAAGATGAAATTGGCTTCCCGGTCAGAATTGATATTCTTGGAATTGCCGACCTTAGCGCCATTATCAAAGATAGTGATATCGTCGATATTTGTCGCATCACCCAATTCATAAGCGGTTAGAGTAATCGCGGAAATATTGACCGCGCCGTCGTTAGCCGCCGTTAAATTAATGGTTAAAAATTCTGCCTGAGAATTGGTCGGAACAGTATTCCCGGCCGCCGTGCTTGAGCTAACAGAAACCATCAGGCCGGAGCCCGTGATAACCGCGCCCGGAGCGGAAGCGCCCTGGGAAACGTTAACTAAAGCGGTTTCTGCCGCCGTGATCATGGTTCCACCAGCCGTAACCGTGGAAGCCGCGGTAATAACATCGCTCATCTTGAAACGATTAGCCGTCATGGCCGCTTCGCTGTCAATCTTCCGATAGTTGGTACCATCATAATAGAAGATATCAGCGCCAGTCGCGTTCTTAACTAAAGAACCGGCCGGAGTCGCGCCACTCGCTAAAGCCGCGCTAACCGTGTAGTTGGTGAAAAAAGCATCCGGAACATCAACTACCCGTTTTGCCCAATCCGTGCCGTATAAAGCGGCCGCCTGGGGTTCGGATTGAATCTTTCTGAGCGTGCCGTTAGGTTCAACGGCATAAACAGCCGGATCAGTCGTGATTTTCACTAACTTCGTACCCGGTCTCATGGTCACATTACCACCAATAGCATAGCTCTGAAGTTCAGCCGCCGTGATAGTGATCACACCGCTGAAATCAGAGTACCAGGAGAAATAAGTCGCTTCGTTAGGGAAAACATATCTCTTGCCATCAGCGCTCAGGTAATAAACGGAAGTGTTGCCACTCATCTTGATCAAATCGCCCGCAGAAGCGGCCGCATTGGCAGACGGAGCAACTAAGCCACACATGGCTAAAACCGTTAATCCCATTACGCTGCTGACTAGGAATTTGCGTAATTTTTTCATAATTAATGATTAGATCATTATAATTTGTCCGGACAATAGTAGTCGGAACTAAAGAATAATGATAAGAATCAATTCTCTGCTCTACTTTGAAAAAAATTTCGGAAAAGGGTAAATCAGTCGGAATCCCGCTTCGCCATTCGGCTTTTAGCTTAAGGCGATGACCGGCTGAGCTTCAAAAAAGTTCTGCCAGTCAAGCGCGTGTTGCCCGCCGACTGGAGAAAAGCTTAACCGATTTACTTATTTCTTTAATTTTCTTTCTTTTGAGTTTTGAATTGAAATTTAAGGTTAATAAGGGACAAACCGCCGCATCACTGCGACTCGACCTTGATCAGGTCTGCCGATTCGCAAACGCGAATCTGTTAATTTATCTCATCCGGTCCGTCCGGAGCGGAAGACGGATCTTCCGGCTAGGATTAACAAGGAGAGATAAACTAACAGATTAGCGCTGACTTAATTTAAAATTAAAAATTAAACCTACCTGCCGGCAGGCAGGAATTAAAAATTACTTAATAAGCTCTCCTAAGGCCTGGAGTTTTTCCAGGACGCCGTCGTATTCTTTATTATCAAATAATTCCTTGGCTTCATTTAATATTTTTTCAATCGCTACGCTATCCGCGTCCGCGGCCTTCTCTTCCGCTTCTATAGCTAAATTCTCTAATAAAGCACTCGCCGCTTCCTTAGACGCCGCATCCGCTCCTTCGTCCGCCAATACCTCGGCTGCCTCGTCTTTCTTTATTTCTAAAGCGACCGCCTCGTCTTTTTCCGCTTCAACTTCAGTCTCGGTTTCTAATATTTCTGCGACCGGCGTTTCCGCTTCCGCTAATTGAATCCCGCTATCATCCTTAAAACTATCAGCAATAATTATTTCCGCTTCGCCTTCTTTCTCTTCTTCAGTTTCACTCGCAATCGGCGCGTCCGCGCGGCTCATCCGGCTAATCCGATCTTTAACTGTATCAACTTCCTTATTAAAGCTTTCACTTAACTTCGCAACCTGATCCTGGTTCTCTTCATTATTAAATTCCGGATTAGCTAAAATCACGCTAATATCCCGGGCATGGTTAGAAGCGAAACGAGCCGCTAATTTATCTCGTTCCTGCGTATTGACAACGGTATTAAGCTTAACCTTTTCCGAAATTACCCGGGCGATATATAAGGAGTCGTTCGGTTTCGCTTGAGCGAAAAGCTGATAACTACTCGCTCCGCCTAACAATAATAAAGCAAAAACGCCCAGAGCCGATACCGGACGAACCGCGGCTTTTAGGACGCTTTCAAAATTAATCACAAAAATTTTCCAAGTCGAAAGTTCTTCTGCTCCGGAATTTGAAATCTGGGCCAACAAAAGATCCCGATTGCTTTTTTTCCAGCTCGCTCCGGGATTGACATTTTTTAGCCTATTCAGTTTAGAGATGAGTTCGTTATTAGTCATAAATTTTACTATTTACTAAAAAATGCTTAATAACTTTACACTATAATATACGTATAAATTACAATAAAGTTACACTTGACTAATAGCTATTTTTGTTTTAATTAGATATTTTATTTAATGGTTTTTTATCCCGTCATTTTTCTCGAACGACGCGGTTTAACCGCTGCTTTTCCAATCTCGCCGGGCGCGGGCGATCCGGATGATTCAGCCAAATTTTTCTCAACCATCTCTTTTAAAGCGCTAAGCGCCCGATGAATCATAACTTTGATACTCCCCTTGCTTTTCCCGCTTACATCAGCAATCTCATCAAGCGATAAATCATTAACAAATTTCATAATAATTATTTCCCGATATTCTTCCTTTAAAAGTGGTAATTGCCGCCGGATAAGCTCTATTTCCCTTTCCCGATCCAGGCGGTCCCGCGGATCTTCAGAATCGTCCATAATCTCGATTTTATTCTCCTCATCGTCTAAAGACGCGGCCGGACGGCCGCTGTTTGCCCGGTAATAATCAACAATTGAAGTCCGCGCAATCTTATACAATAAAGCCCGTAAAGTGTTAGCGTCTTCCAGGGTTTTATTCTGGATATGGTGCCAGCATTTCAAGAAAATCATTGAAGTCAGATCATCGGCCTCTTCCCGATTGCCGACCTTAAAATAGACGAAGCGATGAATCTCCTCCGCGTTCTCATCGTAGGCCTTGATAAAAGCTTCTTTATCCCGGCTCTTTAATTTACTTAAGGCCTGCTTATTCTTAAATTTTTTTATCAAATCAAAACTCATTTATTTATTTTTAACAAAAAATAACGGGAAAATCAACCCGCCGCTTTATGTGTCTTTTTTGTTTTTAATTGCCTCTACTTTAGCACGGCCGAAGGGAAAAAGCAACTTTTAAATTATCTTAAATAACTTACCAGGCGCCCTTTTGTTAATACTTCTTTCCCTTTTAAATAATACGCCTTGCGATTAGATTTTTATCATTTTTTGCGACCAATTAAATGATGGCCTATACGCCTTTCCCTTTGATTTTCATCATCTTTTTACCAAAGGTTAACTGATGGCTAAAAACTTTATTCTTTCCGGCCTTGACTTTTAATTTTTAGGAAACTAAAATAATACTACTTAAGTCCAGGATATTGTGGACTTAAAATGTGGATATTTTAATGGACTATTGCTAAATGCTCTTTTTAGGCCTTTAATGCCAGTCCTTAAGCCCCATAAGCTCTATTCCCATGGTTAAAGACGAAAAAATCTTAAACCCGATTTGGCTCTCTGTTTCTGAAGCGGCTAAAGTCGGCGGCGTCCAAAGCAAAACCATTCGCCGGGCCATTAAGGCCGACGGGGTTTTGCTTTTTAAAATCGTCAAAAACCGCTACCAGATTGAACTCGGCTCCCTAATTTCTTTTCTTCATAAAAATACTAAATTAACTAACAAACTAAAGGATTTCGGCCTCGGCCAATATGTTGATGAATGGCGGCCGTAACAAAAAACCATCCCGGATTCCGAACGGGATGGTTTTTGAGAACAAATTTCTATCTAAACTCGAGCGCCGAAACGCCCGAAACTACCGGATTAAAGGATGGCTTCTTTAGCCGCTTTGGACAAGCGGAATTTAACTACGGTTTTGGCCGGGATTTTAATTGTTTCGCCGGTCGCCGGATTGCGGCCCTCTCTCGCTTTGCGGTTCGCTTTTACGACCTTGCCGAAACCAGGCAAAATGCATTCGCCGGATTTCTTAACTTCCTTGTACACGAAGCTGGCCAGGTTATCCATGAAAGCCGCCGTGTCTTTTTTGCTTAAACCGGCCGCTTCCGACAAAGAAGCGATCATCTGGGACTTGGTCATTTTTGACATAACTTTGTGAGAATCTGATTAATAGGCCGGCTAACGCCGAGCTTAATAATAAGATTCTTTTAAATAATATTTAAATTTATTAAAAGCACGATTTTTACTTTTTTTCTTAAATAAGAAATCGCTAAATTCTTTTTAAAGTCCGCCTGTTGAAAACCTAATAAATACAAGTATATTATAGCACACCCCTAAAAATATGCCAATAAATACAAGGGTTTCTTTATCTGACTAAAATCTCTCGCCTCTTATTGGTTATCGCTGCTTGGCTGGGCACTCCGTAAGCGCCACCCGAAGCCGCGTATCCGGCCACATCTTATTATGGCTATATTTTCTAAATTCCGGATCAAGTAAATCAAGTCCGGTAACGACTTTCCGGCAATTAGGCGAGCCGCAAGCGCACTTCATCTTGAATTTCTCATCAAAAATCCAGCCGTAATCAAAAGTTAATTCTTCGTCTTTTTTAATATTTCTAAGCGCGACTAAATTCGCTTGACGATCAAAAGCCATATTCGGAGAACAGCTATGATTAAAATACCAGGAAGCGCCCATATTATTTAAATCAGCCGGCAAGCGATATTCCTTATTCTTATCAAGCGCGGAAAAACTATTAATCTTTTCCCGAGTAATCTTATCGAGTTTTTTAAAATAACGAAGCGGTAAAGAAACAGTGGCTTCCGGCGAATCAGATCGAGAAATAATTAAGCCCTTCTTAATATTCCTAACCGCGAAGGCACCGACCTCACTTGATAATATTTTTGAGGGGCGGAGCTCATAAAGGAACGGGATAATGCTTTTAACTTTTTTCATATTCTAAATTGGTTGATAAATCATGATAGATTTATCGGATAAATAAATCGAATAAATAAATTAAACAAATAATTGAATAAAATAAAAACCACACGGGCTAAGTATCCGGTGGAAAAAATTTTACATCATATTCGGCTGGAGATGATAATAAGGCGGGTTATCCTTATACCGCTTAATCGCCAAACGAATTATTTCTTCTAAAAAATCACCATAGTCAAGGCCGATAACCTTGGCGGAAGAAGAAAAAGTTCCGCCGGCGTCAAGCGAAGGATTGGGGTTAAGCTCCAGGACATAAGGATTATTATTCTTATCAACCCGAATCTCTATCCGGCCGTAATCATGGCAATCAAGAATATTATAAGTATCAAGTGCGATTTCTCCCAGAAGTGCCTCAAGGCGCTTGCTGATATTTTTTGGCGGCCGTTGGACAACAATTTTTTTATAAATTTCACTCTCGGAATACTTAGCCTCAAAAGGATAGATATGCCAACGGTCGGCCGGCAAAGCGTCAAAGATTGAACGGGCAAGCGGTAAAACCCGTAAATCGTCCTCTTCTGAACCGATAATCGGCACGTCGTATTCATCGCCATCAATATATTCTTCAATCAGCGCCGGCCGGCCAATTTCCTTAATTACTTTTTCCAGTTGGCGATCAAGCTCGGCCCGGTTCCGGACCACGGAATCATTGGTAATCCCGATGGAATTATCCGTGTTAGCCGGCTTAACGATTAACGGATACTGAAGATCCTCGCGGATATCGTCGTCAAGCGAATAAATATAGTCCCATTCCGGCGTTGGAATTTTATGATAAGTTAATAATTTTTTAACCCGGATTTTATCGATGCAAAGGCCGAGAGTAAAAGGATTTGAGCCGGTGTATGGAATTTGTAAAGTATCCATAATTGAGGCGACATGGGGCTCTAATAAACTTGAGTTATTAATCCGTTCGCAGACATTAAAAACCAGATCAACATCGCTATTTTTTAAATCATTAAAGGCCTTAGCAACATCATTAAAATCAAAAAAACTAAGCCGATAACCGCGCCCGGCCAAGGTCTTTTCAATTTCCCGACCAATAACGGTTAAATCGTTTTCCACCGCGGTTTCCTGGTCAACCTCATTTTCGCTATAAAGATTGCAGGCAATGCCAATATGGAGATTCCGCTGATTAGAAATCTCCATCCGACGGATCTTTTCAATCTTACTCCGGCGCTTTAAAATTTCAACATTGATAGCCGAAGCGGAAAAAGGCGAGCGGCGGCGGGTCTTGCCGATTGACGAAGCCGGATGAAATTTTGCAATATCGTAGCGAATCGCTTGCTCGGCCTCGCGCAAATTATCCTGGGCGTCCAAAGGATTATGACCGGAAACTAAAATCCAACCAAGATATTCATAGCCGTCCGGCGGACATAAGACCGCTTCCCCGATACGTTTCTCAAATTCAAATTCTTTCACAAAAGATCGGCGCTCCAAATCCTTGTCAATTTCCAGATTAACGATTGTTCCGGAATATGGCGCGGAAAATGTTTCCGCGGCCAGATATTCATAAGGACCGCTCGGGAATTCAAATTTCGGAATATAAACGCCGAGCGCAATCTTCAACATATTCTCGACTAAATCAACACGCCAGGCCGCCTTAACGCTCGGATAGACCTCGTCGCCGCCTAAGCGCAGATTGATTTCCAAAGGCATCAGGCCGCGGGCTGTGGATTTCGCTTCAAAATGGACGCAAGCGTTAAGGATACCGAGTTTTTCTAAAACTTCATCGGCCATATCTAAAAGCTCGGCTTGATTCTTCGGCGGCAGATTAGAAGGCGTAGTCCGGACTTTCTCAATAAAAAACGGCTCCGAGGTCTTGCTGTTATCGGATACCGCGCAGAACTTTATCTTTCCGTTCTGAACCAAGATATCAAGATCGACCTCGTCGCCATCAATATATTCTTCGACAAAAATCTCCAAGCCGTCGTTTAAGGCCGATTCAACTCGAGGCGAAATTTTTTTCTTAATATATTCATAACTCTCGCGTAATTCCACCTCATCATCGACTTTAACCACGAAAGCGCTAGCCGCGCCATAAGCCGGCTTAACCACTAGGGGAAAGCGCATAGTTTTCGCTACTTCCTCTAAATCGCGGCTATTCTTAAGCTCCCGGCAGGCGACCGTCGGTAAACGGTTAGCGGCGCAAAATTCCCGAAAAGAATGCTTGTTCCGGATCCGACCGGCGACTTTATAGGAAGTGCCGATTAGATGATATCTGTCAACAATCTTAGCCGTGAGAAGGACGTCGTCTTCTAAAAAAGTTAAGGCGCCGTCAAATTTTATTTCCGGCCGCGCTTTTAAAAAATCATCCAAAGCCGCCAAAGCGCTCGGATAATTCAAAGTATCCGCCTTCAGGCAATAATCAACATAGGGCTGGAAGCTCGTCGCTTCCCGTCCTAAAACGACTATCTTGACCCCGAAACTTTTTATCTTCCTGATAAAAGCTTTTTTAGAATGTAAGGGGTCGTTCGCGCCGGCCGTGTTAACGATTAAAATCGTCTTACCGGCGAGCCCCGGCCGTTCCGGACCGGGTTGGCTATTGCCGTTCATATTTTATTATTGGAGTCCCGATCAAGCTTAGACAACTTCGGCCATACAGCGCGCCAAGAATCCAAGCGGAAAATTCGGGAAATTTTATGTTTAAGTCCCTATAATTATAACATCACTTTTAAAAACCGCAATACTAATTTATGGCTACATTCTTAAATTATCGGCTCACTGACGACCCGGTCTCAAAAGGTTTTCCTCGATCTTGCTTACTCGTTTTCTTCCGGGGCTTCCACGGTCACTAATTCGAAATTATTCGTTTTCTTCCGGTACTTCCACGGCAATCAAAGACAAAATCTTTTCCGCTTTCTTAACCGCCTGATTGATTAGCTCCTCGTCTAAAATTACATTTTTTTCTTTCGCGTTAACTGCTAAAGCGGCCACCGCCTCATGAAAATTCTTACCGGCGGTATCCATCTTCCGCTTAATACCATCCGGTGAGAATAAAATCCGGACATACTCTTCGCCCAAGCCATCCGGTAAAGCGCCCTGCTCTTGATTGAATTTTTCCAAAATCGCCAATATTGTTTCCGATTCTTCCCGGCCGCTCGCCGTAGCTAAATCCGCAATCAAAGTTCGGGCCTTATCATTCAAACTATAAACGCCGGAATTTAAAATTTCCTGCTCGATTTTCTTATAGCTCTGGTTCTCCTGCCGCGCTGCTTTAAGCTCATAACGGCTCTGGCCATTGTCTTCGCCATCCGTTGAACGGCGGAGACCGGCGTTTTTTTCTAAATTATCCATAAATTTAAGATTAAAAGATTATTATTAAAATTTCTAATATCAAAGTTCTAATTTCCAATCAATGACAAAATCATAATTTCTAATTTTGATATTTGAATTTAGAAATTCGGATTTGATTGGTAATTTGGATTTTGTTATTTGAAATTTAAATACTATTTCTTCAAATACTTCTGCCGCTCCTCCGGCGGAAAATGTTCAATCGCATAACGCAAGGTAACGCGCGGCAAACGTCGGATATGAGCGTCCAAGAATTTTTTCAAAGCCGCCCGGTCGCGCCGTCCGGCTTCCCGAAGCATCCAACCGACCGCCTTATGGATTAAATCTTCGCCGTCGCCTAAAAGCTTTAAGGCGATCCGAAATGTTTCGTTAACCTGCCCGTTTTTTATAAAGGCATAAGTCGCGACTATCGCCATCCGCCTTTCCCAAATATTATCAGATATGACTAATTTATCAAGTATCCGCCGTTGTTCAACCCTTGTTTGCCGTAATAAGAAATCACCTAAAATCTTGTAAACCGATAAGTCAACTAAATCCCAATTATTGGCCCGCCGGGCGTTACGGAGATAGAAAGTAACAATCGCTTGCTGGACGATTTCATTTGCGATGGCAGCCACTTGTCGGGCGCTTCTATTTTTAATGACAATCGTTTGCTGACTGATGTTTTTCGTCCGGCTTGGCCGCACGGCACTTTTTCTGGCGGCCTCATATTTATAGACCAAAATCAAAAATCCGGCCAGACGAAATCCATGGAATTTGCTATTTAAAAGCCGTTGGACGCCAGACAAGGATAAATCCGCGTATTTCCGGGCCAAAGTGCGTATTAGAGGCACTTTAAGGCCTAAAAAGACATCTCCAGCGCCATATTCTCCCGGGCCGGTCTTAAAAAAGCGCTGCAAAATGGCGGCCCGCCTTTTATCAGCGCTTTCCTTTAATTCTCTTTCTAAATCTGAAACTTGAAGATTATTATTCTTTAACAAATTTTTGATCATATAATCATAAATCTAATCTATAAATTTACCACGAACCGCTTGCGCCGCCGCCGCCGGACATGCCGCCGCCGAATCCTCCGAAGCCGCCACCGGAACCGCCGAAGCCACCGCCCCGGCCACCGCGTCCACCTGGAATAAACCAGATTCCCCGGCCGCGCGTCTTTGACGGCATAGGCAGAACCCGAGACACTAAATAATCGAAAAGTAATCCGAAACCAGCTAAAGATAAGGGTAAGGCGATTAAATAAACCAAGGTCCGAAAAAATATCAAAGCGATTATCAGGCCAAGAGCCGCGCCCCAAAGGCCGCCCGGCCACCAGCGCTTGGTCTTGCCTAAACCGCGCCGGACCGAAGCGATCAAGGCATAAAGGACAAATAAAAGAAAAAACCATAAATCCGAACCCATATTCCGCCAGGTAAAATCTTCAATTGCGGCCGCCCCGGCCGGCGCGATATATTCGCCGCGCGTTGCCGCTATAATATCATCCACGGCTTTATCTAATCCGCCATAATAATCATCGGCGCGAAAGGCCGGCTGTAAGGTCTTAGTAATAATCTGATAAGCAGTCGCATCCGGCAAGGCGCCTTCTAAGCCATACCCGACCTCGATCCGCATCTGCCGCTCTTCAAGCGCGATCAAAAGTAAAACGCCGTTATCAAATTTGGCTTTCCCGATTCCCCATTCCTTAAAAAGCTCGACCGCGAAATTTTCAATCGTATCGCCTCCAAGATTATCAAGCGTCACAATCGCGATTTCGTTGCTAGATTCCTGATTGAAGGCCGCAAGTTTTATTTCCAGGGCGCCCTTTTCTTCCGAGTTTAAAACTCCGGCAAAATCATTAACAAAACCAGCCGCCGTCCCCGGACTATAATAAGCCCGAGCCGGCAGGCCGGATAATAGGAAAACAAAAATAGTTAAAATTAAAAATAAAGGCCGTCGCATGAAATAATGAAATTAATTTCGGATTATCAGGGCTAATTATTGACTTAAATCCAAATTA
>Ga0172382_10008999_pt1 | contig 13739 bp, 12 predicted proteins | sample Leawel138RmetaG_FD_122245 | JGI IMG/M metagenome (GOLD analysis project Ga0172382, IMG submission 122245) | Leachate microbial communities from a municipal landfill in Southern Ontario, Canada - Leachate well 138R metaG | ecosystem: Engineered > Solid waste > Landfill > Unclassified | place...
AGAGTTGTTAAGCGTTGATACCGAAGGATGGCTCAAAGAGGTTGCCGATATCAGAGAGAATCATTATCCTCTCTTTGGTGATAAACTTCCAAAAGAGCTCTTAGGAATGCTCGATATTATGGAAGAGAATCTCCGCTCGTAAGAAGCGTACCTCGTCTGTCACTTCAGTGACAGTATATATATATTGCCGCCCTCATTGTGTAGGGCGGTCTTTTTCTCCCCTAGAGAGCAATACCTCTTCACACCCTTGAGCAACACGGCCTAACATGGCAATGGTCGGTACTTCAAGACCTACTTCTTGTGCCAAAGAGGCAGCTCGAAGGCAAAAGAATGCATTTTCTGTTGGTCGGGACGCTTCAATGTCCTGAAGCATTGATGTTTTCCCCCCATATTCGAGGGAGGCAAACACCTTCTGATAATGATCTATGTATGAATCATCAAGTCCCACAATACCCACCTTGTGAGCTAAAGCGATTACCTCTTTTTGTGCATCAGTAATGAGATTTCGTAGTGAAGGAATTGAAGAGCACTCTCCGTAGGTTCCTCGGGTGATAGCACTGACTGTGTTAATACTCACATTCACCATGAACTTAGCCCATAACTCTCGTTCAATATGATCAGGGACTTGATACGTAATTTTTGCTTGATCAAATAGGTGCTTAATCGCCTCAATACGAGAAGTTGTCTTATTTGACTTCTCTCCAAAAAAGATGATTCCTTCGGTAGAGAAGTCTATATGATTATCGGTCCGAGTCGAATCGAGCGCTGTGGTAAAGGCATATAATACCTTCTCTTTTCCAAATGCTTTACTTAAAAGATCTTCACTATCGATTCCATTTAACAGTGACATAATTGTTGTGTTTTCACCAACATGTAAGCGAATATCTTCTATTGCTTGTGTAAGGTGGTGATTCTTTGTTGCTACAATCACTAAATCGGCAGCTTCTACCTCTTCGGTGGGGAGGACGTAATAAAAATCGACTCGATTGTTATTAAGGAAGATCCCTTTTTGTTCATATCTCTCTTTTCGATTTTGATTGACAATGACACGAACGTTGTTTGATCCAAGGTACTCAGAGAGGCGATATGCATAAATGGAGCCAACGGCTCCAAGACCAATAATACTGATGTGTTTCATCTTCTATTCCTACTTTTGAGTAGCCAATGTCATAATCAAGCGTCCTAGCTTCTCTAATTGTGAGACGTGGATTGACTCATCTACACTGTGAGCATGTTCATATCCGACACTCACCGTCATCACGGGATACCCTTTGTGGTGGAGGATATTGGTATCACTTCCACCTCCAGTTGCTTTTGTGTGAAATGGGAGGTTAAGTGTTGAACATGCTTGTTTAAATCGAGTTAGTAAGGGGTCATTGTTATCAATCACATACCCTGGGTAGAGTTCTTCAACTTCAAATGTGTAAGACCCTCCTACTGCACCAACTGCCTTAATACAACACAACTCGATATGGGCTAAATGAGCTTTTACTTTCTCGGAGGTAGAAGAGCGTACTTCAAGTGTTAATTCACACTTTGGGGCAACAACATTTGTTGCTGTCCCTCCTTGAATGAGTCCTAAATTGGCAGTGGTATCTTCATCAATACGTAGTAACTTCATTTTAGTAATAGCACTTGCTGCTAAAGAGATAGCACTAATTCCCTCTTCAGGGGCAAACCCTGCATGGGCCTCTTTACCGATGAAGGTGATAGTTGCATCACTTTTAGCAGGAGCACTTATAATAGCAGTGCCAACTTCACCACTGGCATCTAAGACATACCCTTCACTAAAAGGACCCACCATCTCCATATCAAGTTCTTTCGCTCCATGTAAGCCCGTCTCCTCTTCCACTGTGGAGACAACTGTGATTGCTCTGTGAGAAGTATCAGTTGCTAATAATCGTTCAAGAGCTACTAATAAGGTAGCACTCGCTGCTTTATCATCAGCTCCTAAAGCTGTTGTCTTATCACTTTGTAATATATCGTGTTTAAGTTGAGGTGTGACACCCACTACGTTGGGGACCGTATCGAGATGTGTTGCAAATAATATAGGCTTGAGGTCTTTGCTATCTTCAGTTGCTGGTACGTGGGCAATAAGGTTCCCTTTTTCATCGAATTGGACAACAAAGTGTAACGCTTCTAACCGCTTTTTAAGATCCATAGCGGCCTCTTTCTCATGTCGTGAAGGGGAGTCGATAGCACTGAGTGCCATAAAAGTTGAAATGATATCTTCGATCATGCATTCCTCCGAATATGTGAGTTCTTTTGAGCATATCATAGATGGTGAGGATGAGTCACACCTTCACCAATAATCATATATTCACTGGACTAACAGCAGTTGCTCCTTTATGGTATATACAACACCGATGGAGAGGCCAATGGTCACCTTTACAGAACAAGAAAAAAAAGTACTCGATGATTGCATTAGAACTCTTCACAGACTCGATTCCCCTTTTGCTTCAATCGTGAGTTCCCGCGTTCGTGATGTTGAGCAACTTGCCGAAATTGTCGATCGAGCCCCCTCCCCAAATACCGATCTGTTTCATAAAAAGAAGGGGAGAAATAAAGATACATTAGCTAAAAAACTCCTTAAACATGGTTTAGGACACGTGGTCGATTTACCCACTAAAACAGTACTAGGTCATGGTCTTACGGTAAGTAAGTTGCACCTCTTTGGGTTGTTGATGAAATTAATCTCCACAGGAGAAGAGCTTGGAGAATACAAAGAGACGATTGAAAAAGAGTACAATGATCTGTTGTTTAAGTTGATGGCTGAAGATTTATACACCTCTATTGTCTCTGATCAAAAAATTGATGCGAGATGGGTAACTAAAGCGGCTCATGAACTTATTACTATGTGGGATTTACGTACCAGTGAGTATGTTGAGTCTTTCGGTCTTGCCCTGAGAGATTTATGGAAAGCTCGTCACACACTTGTCCCTGTATTAGGAACACTGTTAGGGACAATTGAGATTATGAAAATCAGTGCTCTGTTACCCCCGATATGGATCGACTTTCTTGCTCACGCAGCTGAAAATGAAGAAATAGGATTCTCATTAGAAGAGTTCTTATTTGATCTTCGTTATGAAGAGTTAGCTCTATTACGACTCAAAATGGCTGAGATGAATGTAGGGGTCATTGATCGAAATACCGCTTATGAGATGGTGGGGAAAAGTGAACCTACTCACAATGAACTTCATGTGGCTCTCGATTTATATAAAAGCTTCATGGGAAGGCAACATACTGCGAAGATGAGATCATACCGAAATGAAGAGGGTCCAAAGAGGTCACTAGAAGAGTATTTTGTTATCTACCTCCTCTCATTACAGAAATAATAGGTGCCGAGCTCTTGGCACACATACCGCTCACCGATACACTTCATTGAAATCTATAAGGAGAATTTTGTATGCCGAAAGAGAACACCATCTACTTACCTAGTGAGCGTCCGCCCACAGGGAAGTTACTCGCTCTTAGTTTCCAACACGTTTTTGCGATGTTCGGAGCAACCATTTTAGTTCCGATCCTCACAGGATTAAGTGTTACAAGCGCTCTGTTTACCGCAGGGACAGGGACCTTGTTGTACATCGTTATTACCCAGGCAAAAGTTCCCGCCTTTTTAGGCTCTTCGTTTGCCTTCATTCCCGCTTTGATGGCGATTATTGGCCAATATGGGATTCCATATGCAATGGGAGGGGCGATTAGTGCAGGTCTCTTTTACACACTCATAGGGTATATTATTAAACGAATAGGAACCAACTGGATTAAAAAAGCACTCCCTCCTGTAGTCATTGGCTCAGTTATTATTGTTATTGGACTTAATTTAGCACCAACAGCGATGGATATGGCCATGAATAATAATGGCAATTACAGCTTGGTATTTCTCTCTATTGCAGTATTTACCTTAGCTATGACAATCATTACAAACATCTTCGTAAAAGGGTTCTTTAGTGTCATCCCCATTTTAGTAGGGTTGGTAAGTGGATACCTCTTTACCCTTGTGTTAGGGTTTATCTTTCCTGCCTATGCACTTATTAACTTTCAAGTGATTAAAGATGCAGCATGGTTAGGTCTTCCCCATTTTCAAATACCTAAGTTTAACTTTGTTGTTATTATCACCTTTGTGATTGTCTCATTGGCAACGATGGCTGAACACCTTGGAGATACGATTACCTTAAGTAATGTTGTAGGGGAAGATTTTACAGTTGATCCGGGGTTACACCGAACCTTAACAGGAGATGGTTTAGCAACAGCGTGGGCAGCTTTTTGGGGAGGTCCTCCTAACACCACATACGGAGAGAACATTGGAGTGATGGCCCTTACACGAGTGTATAGTGTGTGGGTTATTGGTGGAGCTGCAATTATGGCAACACTTCTCTCTTTCTTCCCAAAATTTGGAGCTTTAATTCAAACAATTCCCTCCCCAGTCATCGGGGGGATTTCAATGTTACTTTTTGGTGTCATCGCCTCAAGTGGATTGAGAAACTTAGTTGAAAGTGGAGTGAACTACCAAAACAAAAGAAACCTTACTATCAGTAGTGTTATCTTAGTTATTGGTATTGGTGGTGGTCTTTTAGCATTCCCACTTGGAGAAGGGATGATGTTCCAAATGGGAGGAGTCGCCTTAGCAACTTTTGTTGGTATTGTCTTAAACCTCCTCATTCCCGAGTCCATTGAGTAAATCTCATATGAATCACTACACCCTCATCGAAGATGGGGGTGTAGTACGCTCACTCATCCAACACTGGAAAGATGAGAACATTGAGAGTATCGCCATGGACTTTGAGGGGGAGTTTAATCTTCACATCTACGGTGAGCACCTTGCCTTAATTCAAATCTATGATGGTCATGAGTTTTTTCTTATCGATCCAGTGAAACTTACATCAGAAGATCTTCGTCTCTTATTAGAAGAGTCTTCTATTGAAAAAGTGATGTTTGATTGTTCAAGTGATGCATCATTAGTGTATCGCTCTTACAATATACGTCTTAGTCATGTCTTTGATATACGTATCAGTAGTACCTTATTAGGGTATGAGGGCTCTCTTTCAAAAATCACTCACACCCTGTTACAACAAGAACCTCTTGTTCCTAAAAAAGCATTTCAAAGGGCAAATTGGCTCAAGCGCCCCCTTTCACAAGAGTTAATCGCCTATGCGTTAAGTGATGTGAAATACCTCTTACAACTCAAAGAGATCTTAGTTCACAACATCAAAGAGAAGAACTTAGAAAAAGAGCATTCCTTGAGGCAAGCAAACGCTGCTTCAGTGAAAACAAGAACCAAAAAAGCGTATCTTAATTGGAGAGAGTATCACAAGCTCAACAAAGAGGAGCAACAGCTTCTTATGCTCTTATTTGACCAAAGAGAGATCCTCGCACAAAAAGAGAATCTCCCGCCGTATAAAGTGATGAGTAAACAAGATCTCATCAGATTCGTAACCGAAGTTCCTCTTTCAAAAGAGGAGTTAATTCGTCGAATACGTTCAAAAAATAGAAGAATAAGAGAAGAACTTATTGAGGCGTTTTACCCTTTGTTATTCACCGACAAAACTGAGGGTTAACTCTTTTAGTTCAACATCGAGTTGGCGTAGTGTCACCCCTGCTTGGTTGAGCATTCTTTTTGAGGCTTTTACAATATCTGTGTCACTGTACTTATCTGATAAATAAACAATCTCACTAATTCCAACTTGGATAATAGCTTTAGCACACTCATTGCATGGAAACAACGCTACATACAACGTACACCCTTTGAGATTACTAGTACTGTTTAATATCGCATTTAATTCGGCATGGACGACATACGGGTACTTCGTCTCTAAAAACTCCCCCTCACGAGCCCAAGGAAGTTCATCATCATTTAAACCTCGTGGAGATCCATTGTATCCTACACCGACAATCTTTTTGTCGGTATTGACGATACAAGCTCCTACTTGAGTGTTCGGATCTTTACTTCGTTTTGCAGAGAGGAGAGCTACTCCCATAAAATATTCATCCCAGCTAATGTAGTTTGTTCTTTTCATCATCTTTCCTATTATGAGCAAGAGTTAAAAAATGTGAGCATCTGCTCAATAAGCGTATCACGTATCGAAGGGTACATCAGTAGTATATGACGATTATGATCGCTCGTTAACTCGGTGGTAATTGATTCTATGTGTGAAGAGTTCACGTGGGAAGTGATCTCTTGTTGGTTTTTATAGTGGATAGTCTTATCTCTTTTATCGTGTATCACTAACAAAGGAGCATGTATACGGCCAAGGTCTTTACGAATCTGTTTTAAGTTATACGCCAAACTCACCCCACCTTGAACAAAAGAGCCTGTATAGCCAACCCAAAACTCCTCTCCGTCATTACTCTCACTCTCATCTCGTTCATCAATGTAGACACCAGGAGAGAGGGCATAGGTGAACAGTGAAACAAGACGCATGACGTAATACGCCGGTTTTTGAACAGCTCCTAAAAACAGGTCATTGAGAAACACAGGAGCACCCACAGTACATACCCCATTAGGCTGTAAAGGAGAGGTGTTGTATTTTTGAGCAAGTTTTAGAGCCATCGCTCCACCCATACTCGTTCCAACAAGAAACACCTTCTCATACATCTCCCTTTTTTCAAGATAGAGCTTTTCAACAAACTCAAACCATTGAGTAAAACTAGTATCTTTTAAATCTTCAGGTGTTGTTCCAAACCCTGGTAGTAAAGGAACAAACACATCGTATCCCTTTGTGTGGGAGGCTTGTGCTGCCCATCTAAAGGGGTAGGGGCTACTGGGAAAGCCGTGAATCATGAGAATAGCACGAGAGGCTTGAGAAGAGTGAGTTAACTCAATAGGGGCACATCGAGCTGAAAAAAGATGATCTACATCAGGAGTAATGGGTTCAAAGAACTTCTCTTTATACCCCCAAAGTTGAGCACTCCATAGAAGAGTGAGAACAATAATAGCGAATAGAAGAAGGTAAATCATGGGGCAAGCATAGACGAAATTGCTTCTGTTATCAAGAAAAACAGCCTCCGTGTGGAGGCTGTGTAGAAGTTAACACAAGGTGTTACATGAACAATCCTAAAGCTGGTCGTAGTCCATTCACTAATGGTTCCATAAAAGGAACGACTGCTAATAAGATTCCGGCAGCAACTGCTGATCCAATAACTCCAGCAACGTTTGGTCCCATGGCGTGCATCAGTAAGAAGTTTTGAGGGTTATACTCTTGACCTACTTTACTAGAGACACGAGCTGCCATTGGTACTGCTGGTACTCCAGCTGAACCAATGAGTGGGTTAACTGGGTGCTTTGGACTGAGTTTGTTCATTAATTTTGCAATTAACACACCACCTGCTGTTCCAATACTAAATGCAACCATTCCGAGTAATAAAATTCCAAGGGTGTTGAGGTTTAAGAACTTGTCAGCTTCCATCTTCGATCCAACAGAGAGACCTAAGAAGATGGTAACAGTGTTCATCAATGCATTTTGCATGGTATCACTTAAGCGATCAACAACGCCAACCTCTTTTGCAAGGTTACCAAACATCAGGGCTCCAACTAAAGGAGTTGCCGATGGAAGTAAGATGGCACAAATAGAGAGTACTGAAAGTGGGAATAAAATCTTCTCAAGTTTTGAAACAGGTCTGAGCTGTTGCATCTTAATAAGACGTTCACTCTTTGTTGTTAATGCTCTCATAATGGGGGGTTGAATAATGGGAACAAGCGCCATGTATGAGTAGGCCGCTACCGCAATAGATCCAAGAAGATCTGGCGCAAGGCGGCTTGTTACATAAATAGCAGTCGGTCCATCTGCCCCTCCAATAATACCAATCGAAGCGGCGGCATGTAAGTCGAATGTAATCCCTGGAATAAAGCTAATAAGTAGTGCTCCAATTAAGGAAGAGAAGATACCTAATTGAGCAGCTGCTCCCAACATTAATGTTTTGGGGTTAGCAATAAGAGGTCCAAAGTCGGTCATAGCCCCAACTCCCATAAAAATGAGAATGGGGAATAGTCCTGTTTCGACACCCATGTCGTACAATAATTTAATAAATCCGGCTGCAGCTGTTGAGCTTGTGGGGTCGACTCCTGCGATGTATGCAAAAGGGATGTTTGCCAAAACAGCACCAAATCCAATTGGAATCAGTAACAGTGGTTCAAACCCTTTACTAATAGCGAGGTATAACAGAACCATCCCCACTATAATCATCACAAAGTTTCCCCATCCACCGGTTGCGAGGAAGCCAACTAATCCGGTTGTCTCCCACAATTGAGTGAAAGCTTGTCCAATCATCGTTACACTCCCTTAACCTATAATAGCGAGAACATCGTCAGCCATGAGTTGATCACCCTGTTTTACACGAATCTCAGTAACAGTTCCGCTCACTGGGGCAAAAATCTCATTCTCCATCTTCATCGCTTCCATCACTAATAAAAGACCATTTTCAGCAACAGTGTCTCCTACTTGTGCTTCAATGCGAAGTACTAAACCGGGCATTGGAGCTTTGACCTCTGTTCCCCCAGTAGCTACTGGAGCAGCAACAGGTGCAGCAGGGGCAGCAACGGGAGCTGGAGTTGGAGCAGCAACAGGGGCTGCGGCAACAGGAGCTCCAGTGCTAATGACAATAAGAACGTCATCAGCATTGAGTTGATCGCCTTGTTTCACTTTGATCTCAGTGACGGTTCCACTGACGGGAGCGAAAATCTCATTTTCCATTTTCATCGCTTCCATGACCATCAGGACATCATTCTCTTTTACTTGAGATCCAACTTGGACTTCAGTTCTAAGAATCAGACCGGGCATGGGAGCTTTAACATCGACAGTTTCAGTAGCAACAGGGGCTGCGGCAACAGGAGCAGCAACAGGCGCTGCACTGATTCCCTCTTGAACGTTGACGTTATAAGCAACGCCATTGACAACAGCTTGGGCACCTTGAAGTTGAACTGCATAGGTGTTGTTGTTTACTTGAACTGTGTAATCTCCACTTGAGGCTTTTGCTTTTTTAGCAGGAGCTGCAGGTTTTTCTAAGCTCTTGAGGCGAACGCCGTTCACTTTGGCATCACCTTTGAGGTATAAAATACCTTTCTCTTTACAGGATGCGGCGATAAAGACGTTCTCATCTGTAACAGGGAGATTCTCTTTTTCGAGCATTGCTGTAGCAGCTTTAACCCCTTTGGTGGGATCTTTGTCGTTAATGTCGACAGCTTTCTCTTTTGTTGGTTTTAAGCCAAGTTGTTTTTCACTGATTTTCATCACTTCAGCATCTGGCTCAACTGGAGTTTTTCCAAAGTAACCAAGAACCATTTTTCCATACCCTTCAGCAATCTTTGTCCATGGTTCAAACATGACGTTATTAAAAGCTTGTTGGAAGTAGAACTGACTCACTGGGGTAACGCTTGTGGCGTATCCACCTTTGGCTACAACTTCACCCATAGCTCGGGTAATTTCGGGGAAACGGTTCATCAAACCGTTGTCTCTGAGCATTTGAGTATTTGCTGTGAGAGCTCCACCAGGAAGTGGGGAGAAAGGAATCATGGGGTTGACCATTGTTGCCTCGGGTGGGAGGAAATAGTCACTCATAGCTTCTTCAAAAATACGCTCAGCTTCTAGGACTTTGTCGATATCAATATCGAGAGTGAAGTCTGTTCCTCTCAGAGCATGCCACATGGTAATCACATCGGGCTGACATGTTCCACCTGAGACAGGGACTAAAGAGAGGTCGACTTGATCTGCTCCAGCTTCTAAAGCACTCACGTATTGGTTAATACAGACACCAGCGGTATCGTGTGAGTGGAACACTAAGTTGATATCTTTTCCTAAAAGAGCTCGAGCTCGTTTAATTGTCTCATACACCACTTTAGGGGTACTGGTTCCTGATGCGTCTTTAAAACAGACTGAGTCAAAAGGGATATCAGCATCTAAAATGCTTCTGAGTGTATTCTCGTAGAATGTTGGATCGTGTGCTCCATTTGCCCCTGGAGGAAGAGCCATCATGGTAACGGAAACTTCGTGCCGTAACCCAGCTTCGTGAATTGCACGACCGCTGTCGATGAGGTTGTTTACGTCGTTAAGGGCGTCGAAGTTTCGAATAGTCGAAATTCCATGCTTCTTAAAGAGTTGGGCATGTAAGGTAATAATATCTCGGGGTTGAGAATCGAGACCAACAACGTTGATTCCTCGTGAGAGGGTTTGTAAATCTGCATCTGGACCAGCAACTTCTCTAAATTGGTCCATCATATCGAATGCATCTTCATTGGTGTAAAAGTAGAGAGATTGGAATCGGGCTCCACCACCTGCTTCAAAGTGGGTAATCCCAGCTTCCTTGGCAGCCTCTACGGCTGGTAGAAAATCTTTAGTAAAAACTCTAGCACCGTATACGGACTGAAAGCCGTCACGGAATGCTGTACACATAAACTTTACTTTTTTCATGATTTCTCCTTCAAAGTATTTCTATTGTTTTGATTGTGCCACGGCTGCGGTAATAGCAACGGCAATTTCACTTCCCGCAGTCTCTGGTGCAGAAACACTTGAGACGGAAGTTGGTCGACTTGTCACTGGCTTGCTTTTTTCAGGTGCATATTTCCTCACCATCGACGAGAGGAACGTGGTCGAAAATACCAATAATGTGAGGAAAACGAAAACAAATCCCATCCCCAACAGCATCAATATGAGACCATTATTTACCTGCTCTAAAAGAAGCTCTTTTGGCAATTGGTGTAGCATGTATTGTGCTCCTTGAATCCCCTCTGAGTAGTAGGGGAAAATGATTTAATAAACTATAGCTTGAATAAGTATCTCTTTCAAGTTGTTACAGTTAGAGATTCGAAGAGATTTTATCGATTTGGTCGTTCTCTCTTGCTTTTATAAGCCTCTCTTACTACAGTTTTAGAAGTAAGCAGAGAGAGGAGAAGAAGATGAGCGATCATGAAACATTACGATGGAATTCTCTCAAAAGAAGAAGGGTCTACGACGGTGCTATTTTTCATGTAAATACCATACTGCGTGAATCCAAAACGGGAGTTCAATCTGAGTTTGTTGAACTTGAAGCTCCACAGTGGGCGACCATTATTCCGTGGTATCGCAATGAAGAGGGAGTACCTCACTTTATGATGGTAAAGCAGTATCGTCACGGAACAGATTCAATCACCATCGAATTTCCTGCAGGGACAGTCGATAAAGGGGAGAGCCCTAAAGAGGCAGCTCTTCGTGAATTGATCGAAGAGACTGGAGCAGTTCCAACTCACGAGATCATTGAATTAGGATCAGTTTCGCCTAACGCTGCATTTATGGCCAACCGAGCCTATTTTTATTTAGCTGAAGGGGTAGAAAAAGTGACCGAACAATCGCTTGATACCCACGAAGATGTCACCATTTGTCACATTCCTGTAAAAGAGGTGTTACATAAGATGGGAACAGGTGAATACGATAACGGTATTATGATGATAGCCCAAGCCTACTTTATCCGTTATGTTGAATCACACCCCTATTTAATTTCATAACCAAGGAGTTCTTTAGATGAAAAAATATGTACTTTTGTTCACTCTTATAGTTTCACTCTTATTTGTGAGTTGTCAAACAACTATGCCGAATGAAGCTCAACGAACCATTACCGTACAAGGGAAAGCCGTTGTGTATGCCGAACCCGATCGGGCAACTTTTAGTATTAGTGTTAATGAGCTCTCTGAGACTACCAAAGAGGCTCAACAACTGGCAAATCAGAAAGTACAACAGATCTTACGTGTGTTGCAATCTTTTGACATTGAAGAGAAAAGAGTAAAGACCTCATCTCTCTCTATTACCCCTGAGTATAGATGGGTTGAAGAGAGCCAAGTTCTTGTTGGTCAAAGAGTTCGTCAAAGTCTCAACGTTGAAGTGAGAAACATCAAAGAAAACAGTGTATTACTCTCACAACTGTTTGATGCCCTTGGAAATATAAACTCAATAAGTATTGGTTCAATCTCTTTTGACAAAGAGGATACCACCAAAGAGTCTCAATTAAGTCGCACTGAAGCAGTTGAACATGCAACTGCTGTCGCTTCTGATTATGCTCGGGCTTTTAATCTACAACTTGGTAAACCAATTGAAGTAGTAGAAAGTTCTAACGACTACCGCATTGTCCCTCTTATGGCGAGTGTGATGAAAATGGATAGCTCTTTTTCAACCGAAATACCAACCGGGGAAATTGAGATCACCAGTAGCGTGAGTGTCGTATTTGAACTTTATTAGGCTTTAGGCTCTATTGCCTTAAGGTGGTAGAGCCGAGAACCAACATCTCCAATGACTCGAGTTTGACGATCGTACAATCCTGAGCCAAATTGTTGGTTCAGTGAAATACCACGATATGCTAATAGATCTCCACCTACTTCGTAGTACTCGACTTCACTCTCAAACTGAGATCTCTCTTTGACAAGTTGTTGTAGTACTCCATCACTCTTTAATCGAAATGGGCTCACTGCATCTAATAAAGGTTCAACTAATTCGATATCGAGGTGCTCTTTTTTAGGAACCACTTGGTAAGTTTTAGTTGGATCAGCCATCGGAAGGCGAAGTAACTCACTTGGTGGTGAGAGCGTTGAGGTGTGTTGAAAATAGAGGACTAGCATCTCAGAGTGATCTTCAGTAGAAACAACCCACATAGTGTGTTGATCAGACGCTTTGAGGTGGTACATCACACCATATTGGAACAAGGAACGGTAAAATTTATAATACTCGATGTGAGATTGAATCGCCTTTTTCTGTTTTGAAGAGAGACGAGTAATATCCAAATCAAATCCAAGTACGCCAAATGAGGCGACATGTAAGCGTGTGTTCATACTCGTAGAGCGTAGTGAGTGGCGATCTGGAGAATCGACAATGCGATGCGAGAGAAGAGAAAGTGGATACGCATAAGAAGTCCCATCGACAACAGTGTGGACACTTAAAGGATCAGTTGCTCCACTGACTCTTAGTTGGCTTACATAACACATCATTCCCAAATCAAAGCGGGAGGTATCCGACTCAAATAAGATATGGGGAAAAGTGGTGACAAAGCGCTCAAGTAGTGCATACAAAGCGAGGGTGTAACGGTGGTTAAACTCTCCTTGGTTGAATGAAGGATGAGAGCTATACATATCGCTAAAGGTTCTTGAGAGTCTCCAAGAGACAAAATCGACTTGGCTCACCGTAAAAATCGATGAGAGGTGATCAAAGATATAATCTTGCACCTCTTGCTTTGTGAGATCCAAGAAATAGCGCTCTTTAGAGGATGAGGGTTGTCGATCAGGAAGTTGCACTAACCACTCGGGGTGTTGCTCATACAATAAGCTTTTGAGATTCACCAACTCTGGTTCTACAACAAGACCAAACATCATATCCATCTGATGGAGTTTTGCTGACAGATGAGCTAACCCATTGGGGAGTTTTTTTGTATTGACCATCCAGTCTCCCAAAGAGGTCGACTCATCACTGCGGGAACCAAACCACCCTTCATCTAATACAAATAACTCAATCCCTAATTCGCGAGCTTTTTTAGCATGATTGAGGAGGGTCGACTCATTGTAGTCGTATCCACAACTTCTAAAACTATTAAACAGAATCGGGCGTTGATGGTTCTTCCATCTTCGACGGATAACGTGGTTGTTAATGAAGTGATGAAAATGGGCACTTGCTTGATCAAGTCCTTCATGTGAAAACGTTAATACTGCTTCAGGGGTATAAAGCTTTTCCCCTGAGGGTAATTTCCACCTAAAAGTTGAACGGTTAAAACCACTTAACAAACGTGTTTTACCG
>Ga0172382_10009001_pt1 | contig 13738 bp, 10 predicted proteins | sample Leawel138RmetaG_FD_122245 | JGI IMG/M metagenome (GOLD analysis project Ga0172382, IMG submission 122245) | Leachate microbial communities from a municipal landfill in Southern Ontario, Canada - Leachate well 138R metaG | ecosystem: Engineered > Solid waste > Landfill > Unclassified | place...
AGCGGCGTTTTTCTTGCATTGCATTTTGCTTCCTGGATTCAGTCAATTCAAATGACTACTATTGCAAATTCAACCATTCTTGTATCTTGCAGCCCCATTTTTGTTGCAGCAATCAATTATTTTCTGTTAAAAGAAAAAATAACCAATAAAATGATTATTTGTATTGCAATGTCCTTAATAGGTTCCATAATAATAGGAATGGGTTCATCTCAGGGAAATGGAAGCAGCTTGATACTTGGGAATATCCTTGCATTCATGGGTGCAATATTTGTTGCAGGTTATTTGGTAATAGGTGGAGCTGTAAGAAGGACCGTAAGTGCAGGAGTATATGTTTTCATTGTATATTCCGTTTCGGCAATTGTATTGTTTGTCATGTGCTTTGCAACAGGGACACCTGTGTATCCATACCCAGTCAAAGAGTATGTACTGTTTTTTGTGTTAAGTTTCTTCAGTTCAATACTTGGGCACACGGCTTACAATTATTTAATGAAATATTATTCATCTACATTAATTTCTGTATCAACTTTAATGGAGCCGATTTTTGCCAGCCTTATGGCAATACTGATTTTTAAAGAAATCCCATCGGTATACACAGTAATCGGTGGCATTATAATAATTTCAGGCATATATTACTATCTGATGACACAGAATACTATAAAAGATAACAAAAACAATATGTCATCCTAAGCCATAGCTTACTATACTATTTTTTGCATTCTATTGAAGCCTTTATTAAATTCTTTAACAAAGGATGGCTTCTGGTAGGCCTTGATTTAAATTCAGGGTGGAAATGACAAGCTACAAACCAAGGATGGTCTTTTAACTCTACTATTTCAACCAATTTCTTGTCCGGTGAAATTCCAGAAATTATAAGTCCGTTCTCCTGACACGCATCCTTGAATTTAATATTAAATTCATATCTATGGCGATGTCTTTCATTGATCATATCCGCTTCTTCATATGCTTCTTTTGCCTTTGTGCCGTCAATAAGCTTGCATGGGTAGCTTCCAAGCCTCATTTCTCCGCCATTTTTCTCAGTCTTTTTCTGCCCATCCATAACATCAAATATTTTATAATCGGATTCAGTATTAAATTCAAAACTGTCAGCATCAGCATAGCCTAACATTGACCTGGCAAATTCAATAACTGCTGTTTGCATCCCAAGTCCAATTCCTAAATAAGGCTTTTTATTTTCTCTTGCATATTTCGCTGCAAGAATTTTACCTTCAATTCCTCTGTCGCCAAAACCGCCGGGAACTAAAATTCCGTCGCATTCCTTAAGTATTTGTTTGTAATTGCTCTCATTGACATGCTCTGAATGTATCCATGAAATTTCAACATCACAAGAATTATCAAATCCTGCATGCTTGAGTGCTTCCGCAACTGACAAATATGCATCCTTAAGCTCTACATACTTGCCCACAAGAGCTATTTTAACACTATATTTTGGATTTCTTGAACGCTCCACCATTTTTGTCCACTCTACTAAATCCGGTTCATCACATTTTATGTTAAAATGGTCACAGACTAATTTTGCAAGACCTTCCTTTTCCAGCATTAAGGGTATATCATATATGGAATCTGCATCTTTGTTTTGAATAACATTTTGTTTTTCAACATTGCAGAATAATGCAATTTTTGTTTTTAACTCTGCAGGAATTTCTTTTTCGCTTCTGCATACTAATATATCCGGCTGAATTCCTATGCTCAAAAGTTCTTTAACACTGTGCTGTGTTGGCTTTGTCTTCAGCTCTCCGGCCATTGACAAATAAGGAAGCAATGTAACATGAATATACAATACATTTTCTCTTCCTACCTCGTAACGAATTTGACGAATTGCTTCCAAGAACGGCTGGCTTTCAATATCCCCTACAGTTCCGCCAATTTCAGTTATAACAATATCAACGTCCTCAACTGCGGCAATTCTTTTTAACATGCATTTGACTTCGTTGGTTACATGAGGAATAACCTGGACAGTTCCTCCATGATAATCTCCTCTTCTTTCCTTATTCAATACAGCCCAGTATATTTTGCCTGATGTTATGCTGCTGTATTTAGTTAAATCTATATCAACTATTCTTTCATAGTGTCCTAAGTCTAAATCTGTTTCAGCTCCGTCGTCAGTTACATATACTTCTCCATGCTGATAAGGGCTCATCATTCCCGGGTCCACATTTAAATAAGGATCGAATTTCTGCAATGTTACTTTAAGTCCTCTGCTTTTCAATAGCCTTCCTAAAGAAGCTGCAGTAATTCCTTTCCCTAATGAAGATACAACTCCCCCTGTTACAAAAATATATTTTGGCATTTCTTCCTCCTGAGAATAAATATTATTACATAAAAAAGAGACAAAAACGGGTTTTTTTTTTAGTCTCTATTGATTGGAACCACTGTGCAATTATTTTATTAATTTGTTGATTTAAAAAATGGTCATTGCATTACTAAATTATTTTATATTAAAAAAATGAAAAGGTCAATGCCTTTTAATGCTTTTTGAAAAATTTTATTTATAAGTTGTACTATTGAAATTTAAACGGCATATATATTTATAAAAGAATAATGCGTAATGCTGTATTAACTTAAAGGAGGATATATTTTGGTTAAATTATTTAATGATACATTCAATATTAATGAAATTATTGATTCAAATTCCACTGAAGTTTTGTTGGAAAGCGAGTTTGCGATTGCTGATAATATGCCTGATATTGAAAAAATCGTAACCGCAGAAGGAAAAGCAAAGCTTAATAATGTTACTGTAACAACAGATAATATAATAGTTGACGGCAAGCTGATATATAATATTATTTATCGTTCAAACAATGAGGATTATACAATAAATTCCATGTCCGGTGAAATACCCTTCAGAGAAGAAATCAACGTAGAAGGTGTAACAGAAGACATGGAAGCATTAACAAATATCTTTATAGATTATATTGATGCCGAACAACTGACAGAAAGGAGTTTTCTTGTTAAAGCAGTATTAATATTAGATACTGATATCTACATGAAAAGACCTGTTACATATGTTTCCAACTTAGAGTCTGACGGAAGCATTCAGGCCAAAACCAAAAATATAACCTATACGGATACAATAGCAGAAATATCTGAAGAAATAAACATTAATGATGCAGTGGAACTGAGTAAGGGTTCCGGTGAAATAGACAAAATTATCAAATCAGAAGCCGATGTTTACATAACAAATATCGATGTATTAAATGATAAGATGCTGATAGAAGGAATATGCAAGGTTGGATTCATGTTCATTGAAGACGATGAGCTGCATACTGTCGGATATGTATCGGAAGAATTCCCATTCACTCATTACTTGGAGCTTGTATCCTCAAATGAAAATATGTTGAAGGACATAAACATTACAGTTAATGATATAACTTATTCAACGACTGAAAACTTTGATGATGAGAAAAAACTTATAGAATTTGCACTGCCTTTTACGGTAAATGCCTCATTTTATGATACTGTGGAAAGAAACATAATCATGGACTTGTATTCGACGAATTTTGAACTGGAGCTTCAATCTGAAAAAGTAAACTTATCATCACTTAAGAATTTGACTAATGAAGTTGTTAAGTATGAGAATAACTTTGATGTGCTTACAGGGTCAATCAAGGATATCTATTCGGTTGATATAAGCCCGAAGGTTTCTGAAAAGAGAATAGCCGACAATAAATACATTATAGATGGTTTCTTAGATGTGAATTTGCTTTATTTAAACGGAGACATAGATAAAATAGACAAAGCATTTGCCTCACTTCCGTTTACCGCTGATATTCCTATAAAGGAAGATGAAGCATTATATAAAATACATTCTGATGTTACAACTCATAAATGTAGCGCCTACAGAAAAGGAAACAGTTCGGTAAATCTAAACTGCGATATTAATGTTGCACTTAAATTTAAAAATGATGACGAAGTTACCATAATCAGGGATGTTGCAGAAAAAGAACCGGTAGATAGAAGCAAGATGCCCAGCCTAATATTCAGAGTGGTTCAATCAGGAGAAACCCTGTGGGATATTGCAAAGAATTATAACTTATCAATAAACTACTTGAAAGAACTAAATGACCTTCCCGAAGACAATGTGCTTGCACCGGGAACAAAAATAATAATAGCAAGAAGTGTTTAGTCATTGCTATTAATGCCCGTTATTCGAGGGCGGTAGCCCTCGTCATTCTGAACGCATGTGAAGAATCTCAAAACCTGAGATCCTTCTCTATCGCTCAGGATGACAAAAAAGTCATTCATAGCAATAACATAGCTATTTCAGTATATTCCCAAACTTTGTATATTGACCTATCCATGCTAACTCAACGGTTCCTACTGGACCGTTTCTTTGTTTGGTTATTATTACATCCGTTATGCCTTTTCTCTCAGATTCTTCCTTGTTGTAATACTCATCTCTGTAAAGCATCATTACTACATCTGCATCCTGCTCAATAGCTCCGGATTCTCTCAAGTCCGACATAACAGGTCTGTGGTCATTTCTAAGCTCCGGTGCACGAGAAAGCTGCGACAGTGCCAATACCGGACAATCAAGCTCCCTGGCAAGAGCCTTCAATCCTCTTGATATATTCGAAATCTCCTGCTGCCTGTTGTCCGTCCTTCCTCCTTCAGACATAAGCTGCAAATAGTCCACTACAATTAAATCTAAACCTTTTTCAATTTTAAGTCTTCTGCATTTAGACATCATTTCAAACAATGTAACAGATGGCGTGTCATCAATATATATCTTGTAATTTGAAATTAAGCTCATGGTATTTATAAGCCTTGTCCAATCATCGTCGTCTAAACTGCCTGTCCTAAGTTTTGTGCTATCAACCATGGATTCTTGGCTTATAATTCTTTGAACATATTGCTCCTCTGACATTTCAAGACTGAACAGTGCGACAGATGCGCCGCTTTTAACAACATTCATGGCAATATTCAAAGCAAGAGCAGTCTTTCCCATTGAAGGTCTTGCAGCAAGCAAAATTAAATCAGATTTTTGAAGACCTGAAGTCATTCTGTCCAAATCAGTGTAGCCTGTAGCAAGACCAGTTATACCTCCGCCGCTCTTTGCTCTTTCTTCAAGCTGGTTAAATACAGCCATAAGGACTTCTTTAATTTCAGAAAAGGTATTGATACTTCTATTTTGCGAAATAGAAAAGATCCTTGATTCAGCCAATTCTATGATTTTTTGAACATCATCATCTTCCTTGTAGCCCTTCTCTATTATTTCTTGAGAAGCACTTATCAGCTTTCGCAGGGTGGATTTTTCCCTTATTATATTGCAGTAAGCTTCAACATTTTTAGAAGTTATTATGTTTTCAGTTAGTGTTGCTAAGTACTCAAATCCGCCTATATAGTCAATTTTTCCCCTTTTTTTAAGCTCCTCAAAAACAGTGACTGCATCAACAGGTATATTTTGTATGTGGATTTGTTTGATACTGTCATATATTTCTTTGTTTGCTTCATAATAAAAATCGTCATAGCTCAACAAATTAACTACTTTTTCGACAGCTATGTGATCAATCATACAAGAAGCTAAGACAGTTTGTTCAGCTTCCGCATTATGAGGAGGAATTTTTCCCAAATTAATTAACTCAGACATTTTTACCTCTTATTTTTCCGTTACTATTACTTTTAATCTAGCATTTACTGTTGGATGAAGTTTTATTTTGACATAGTATTCACCTACAGATTTAATGGGCTCATCTAAGTCAAATTTCTTTTTATCAATTAAAATTTCATGCTCCTTCTCTAAAAGGTCTGATATTTCTTTTGTTGTAATTGAACCAAAAAGCTTTCCGTTTTCACCGGTCTTTGTTTTTATAACAATGGTTTTTTGAAGCAGTTCTTGTTCAAGTACTTTTGCTTCTTCTAAAATCTTGTTTTCCTTTACTTCTTTTTGCTTTTTTGCGGTTTCAAGTTTTTTTAAATTAGCTTCTGTTGCTTCTATGGCTAAATTCTTAGGAAAAAGAAAATTGCGGGCATAACCGTCTTTAGCATTGATTATTTGACCCTTTACCCCTACATTTTTAACATCTTCCAATAATATTACTTTCATGGTTTAATCTCCTTTTTATATTGAGCTATGGCTTCATACAGTTTAGCTTTTGCTTCTTCCATGTCCTTGGTATATATTTGAGCACCTGCCATGTTCAAATGGCCTCCTCCTCCAAGGTATTCCAAAATTACCTGTACATTCATATCTCCTACGGAGCGGCCGCTTATATTTATATACTCTTCGTTTCTTACAAGCACAAAGCTCATATTTACATCCTTAATTGTAAGCAGCTCATCTGCACTTTGTGCAGCTGCTACGTTGGAATCTTCAGTGGTCTCATCAATATATGATACTGCCACATCATCAAAAACAATTTCGCTTTTTTCGATAATTTCTGTCTTTTTCTTCATAAATTCTATGCTTTCATTGAACAATTCCTTGACTTCCACATTGTCGGCACCTCTTCTCTTTAAAAAGGCAGCTGCTTCAAAAGTTCTTATGCCTGTTTTGAATGTAAATGAATTTGTATCCACCACTATTCCGGCCATAAGAGCATCAGCTTCAAATTTTGTAAGCTTAATGTGATCTTCCATGTATTGGATTAATTCCGCCACAAGCTCACAGGTTGATGAAGCATAAGGTTCAATGTAATCTAATAAATTGTTTTCAATATATTCTTCGCTTCTCCTATGATGGTCTATCAAAACTACCTTATCAATTTTGTCAATAAGCTCAGGTGCTTCAGTATAACTCTTCCTGTGTGTATCCAAAACAACAATGAGTGTATTTTGATCAGAAAGCTCCAATGCCTTTTCAGTTGTTATAATAGATTCGATATAATGGCTTTCTTCTTTTTTTATTCTATCGTACATATTTTTCAAAGCATGATTAACGTTGTTCAACACTATATATGATTTTTTGCCTCTGCTTCTGGCAATACTGTAAATGCCTATGGATGAACCTAAACTATCCATATCTCCCACTCTGTGTCCCATGATAATTACATTAGAGCTTTGATCAATCATTTGCCTCAATGCATATGAAATAATCCTTGCTCTGACCTTTGTTCTTTTTTCAACAGCCTTGCTTTTGCCTCCATAAAATTTAACGGAATTAATCCTTTTAACTACAGCTTGGTCGCCTCCTCTTCCCAAAGCTACGTCAAGGGCTCCCTTGGAGTACTCCATAAGCTGAGTTAAATTCTTAGCCATTGCACCGGTACCTATACTGAGTGTAAAGTTAAAATCATTGGTACCCCTTATTGATTTAATATCATCAAGCATGGAAAATTTCTTTGCTTCCAATGTTTCAAGATATTTGTTTTCAATCATCATTAAAAATTTATAATTGTCATATTTCAGTACAAATCCATTCATCTCACAAGCATAATTGTTAAGAATTTTTTCTGTCTGAGCAGTCATGGAAGATTTTTCACCCAACTCTAATTTTTCTGATATTTCCTCATAATTATCTATCTGAATCATCATTGTAATAGGCCGTTCATCATTATATTTATTCCTCAAGGTGATAAATGCCGTATTCTCATTCCAATAGCAAACATATGACCTTCCTTCGCCAAATCGCCCTTCTTCAAGCTCATAATACAATACATTGAAACTTCTGCCGGTTTCAGGAACTTCTATGTTGCTTAAAGTGCCATCCTTGTTTCCATCCATTGAGTTTGACGGGAATCCCCCAACAAATTCTTCTATATTTTCAATTGCATCTAAATCGTCGCTGAGCAGTTCTTTAAACTTATTGTTAAACCAAAACATTTTTCCGTTTACACCAATTATGCATATGGGAAATGGTGAATAATAAAAAGAATTTATTGATAAATTTTCTAAATTATTCGTGTAATTAATAACATAATTTTTAAGCTCCCTATTACGCAAAATCTGTTTTCTTAATGTAAAAGCTGTTATTATAACTAAAACTAATCCTGCGGAGGCAGCATAAATAAACATACCTTCAATTATGAAGATTATTATTAATAACACTATAACTACAAAGTATATAAAACTGTCATCTTTTAAAAACATTGGAGTTTTCTTTTCCATATTGCCTCCTTCAACTATACAGCTCTATTTATTTTTCTTAAATCTATTGTTAAATCAACCAATCCGATTATTGCATAGATAATGCTGAAACTTATGCTCATAAGTATAATAATAACAAATATTAAGTTTCTTGCAAACTTACTCATTTTGCTATTATCTATTAAAAATTTCAATACTGCAACTCCCTGTAAAAGCATAGCTATAAAAACTATAATAAATAGATTCAGTTGTATAATTTCTACATTAATATTCAATAACCCTAATAAAAATGACAAAAGCAGCAATCCTGCCATAGAAATCATAAAATTTCTTGGAAACGAAAAGTAACCTATACCTTCATGTTGTTTTACATTTATTGAAAACCTTACTGCAAATTTGCTTGCAACTATATAATTAATATATGATGTGATTACTGATGCTGCTATCAATACCGCCGGAAATACACTTGTTACAATGTAATTCATCATTGGTGCTATTTTTTCAATATCACTTATATACTGCTCAAATTGCTCAGTTCTTAATTGGTCAGGGATATTGTCAAATAAACCCCTCGTCATTTCAAAGCTTTGGTCATACATTTCTGCAACTCTTTCGATAAAATTAATGCTCATTATAAAATTCAAAAATAATATGTACAGAACAAAAGAAATCATATACGCAGCTGTCCCGAACAAAATTGTTTTGTTGGCATCTTCATCTCTGCAGATACCATATGTAAGTGCAACCGCCAAAGGTGTATATAAAATTAAAAATACAAGTCCCGTTTGTACTCCCAAAAGCATGGAGATTATCAAATCTGAGGCAATTAATGCTAAAATTGAATATTTAAGCCCCTTCCTTTTTCCTAGAATAATTGCAGGAGTGGGATAGAAAAACATTAATAATGTAATAAAAGATGACAAATAAGCAATTATAACCAATATCCCGGTTATCATTGCTGATTCCGTAATGTTTGATGTTTTTGAGTTTCTGTTCATCATTACCTCACATATCTAATTACAATATTTTACCCCATAATCAACTTAAAGTCAAAAGCTTATTTCAAGGCGGCATAATTTATTTGTAAATATATATTATTTTTGCTATAATAGTGTAGGAATTAATAAAATTATATTAACAGGGGATGTATTATGAAAACCAATCTGCTTACAAATATATTAAAAAACCAGGTTACTCCTGCATTAGGCTGCACCGAGCCCGGCGCTGTTGCCTATGCAGTGGCAAGAGCAAAAGAAATATTAGGCTCTGAAATAAAAAAACTTAATATAGAAGTTGATAAAAACATATTAAAGAACGGATTCAGCGTCGGTATCCCGGGAACAAACGAACACGGTATAATATTTGCAGCTGCTCTTTCTTTAGTAATAGGCAAGTCGGAATATGAATTGGAAGTTCTGAAGGATGTTGATAATGAAAGCATTGATAGGGCATTAGAAATTGTTGATTCAAATATTATAGACCTTAATCTGAATTCTCATATTCAAGGATTATATATAAAAGCAGAAGTAATTGGAGATAAAGATAATGCGACAGTTATAATACGAGATTCTCATACCAATATTATTTTTGAAAGAAAAAATGATAAGGTCTTGCTTGATACAAGTGATACTAAAGCTACAGAAAAGAAAACAACAAATGAAATAAAATTTGAAATAAAAAACTATTCTATTGATGAACTTATCGATTATGCAAATAATGTACCCATTGATGAAATTTCTTTTATTCAAAGCGGAATTGATATGAATTTAAAAATTGCTGATGTTGGACTAAAAGAATCTATCGGTGTTGGTTTAAGCAATTATCTATATAAAAATGCAGGAGATGCTTTTACAATGGCTAAGGCATATACTGCTGCTGCTTCAGAAGCGCGAATGTCGGGATACCTTTTGCCGGTAATGAGCAGTGCAGGTTCAGGCAATCACGGTTTGGTCGCAATAATTCCAATATCCTATATTGGCCGTGAAAAGAATATTCCAAACGAAAAGATATTGAGGTCTGTAACCTTAAGCCATTTGATTACGATTTTTGTAAAAGTATATTTAGGAGCACTTTCACCAGTTTGTGGCTGCGCAGTTGCTGCAGGAGTCGGCTGTGCTGCAGGACTCACATACATGTTAAACGGAAATAACGAGCAGATTAAAGGCTCTATCAATAATATGATAGCAGGAATTTCCGGAATGCTCTGTGATGGCGCAAAGTTGGGATGCGCCTATAAACTATCCATTTCAGTTGATGCCGCCGTTGATGCTGCGAAAATGGCATTGGAAAAAATATATATTCCGGAAGATAACGGTATTTTAGGCTGTACAGCAGAAAAAACAATACAAAATTTAGCAAAGGTTTCAAATATCGGCATGGACCATACAGATGAAGTAATTCTTGATGTTATCATTAATAAGTGCTAACCCCCTATGTATGTTCCTATCATTGTTATGAATAACAATTTTGTAATTGCGTGTCATTCTGAGAGCTTTAGCTCGAAGAATCTCATACTTTAAAACCTGAGATCCTTCGTTACACTCAGGATGACAAAGCGTATTTATTTATCGTGGTGTGGTAACACGTGATAATTCATAAGAAAACGAGGTGCATTATGAAAAAAAGAATTAGTTTGTTTATTGTAGTTTTAATGGTAATATTATCATTTACTTCTGTATTGGCAATAGAAATCGATGAAGATAAGTTCAGCGAAGATATTGAATTTATGAAGAAAGTAATATATTTTGTGATGGACAAGTATCAGTACGAAATAAGCCAAGAAGATATCATGAATGGTCTTTATGACGGATTCTTCAGTGTTTTGGATGACTACAGCACTTACTATACACCCAAGGAATACCAAGCATTGCTTGAAGATACAGCAGGAGAATTTTCAGGTATAGGCGTTCAAATAATGGATATAAACGGACAAGTTGTCGTAGTTACTCCTCTGTCCGGCTCACCTGCAATTGAAGCAGGAATTAAGGCAGGTGATATAATAAATACTGTTGACGGTTATGATATTACCGGCGCCACTTCAAGTCAGGCATCTCTTCTTATAAGGGGAGAAGAAGGAACGACTGTTAAAATAGGCATTCTGCGCGGAAAGGAAAGTCTTAACTTTGATTTAATAAGGAGTTCAATAATAATAAACAATGTTGAAGGAAAAATACTAAAAGATAATATTGGATATTTAAATGTTACCGGTTTTTCCGACAATACAGCAGAGCTTGTAGAAAATGAGCTTCTCCTGTTTGATGAGAATAATGTGGAAAAAATAGTAATAGATATGCGTAACAACGGCGGGGGAACATTGCAGTCTGCAGTTGACTTGTTAAATTTATTTGTTACGGAAGGACCTGTAGTATATGTGGAATATGCAGCCGGCAAGGAAGATATTTATGAAAGCAAACTAAAAGAACAGAAATATGAAATAGCCGTATTAATTAACGAAGGAAGTGCCAGCGCAACAGAAATATTTGCAGGTGCCGTTAAATATAAAAATGAAGGAATCATTGTAGGTACAAACTCTTACGGAAAAGGTGTCGTTCAGTCTCTGTATCCTTTGATTGACGGAAGCGGAGTAAAATTTACCACAGCAGAATATTTTTCAGTAAATAAAATACCTGTTCATAAAGTCGGGATAACCCCTGATATTGTAGTGGAAAACAAGATTATAGATATTTCTGAATATCCGACTTTCAGTAATGAAAATAAACCTGAATTAGGAAATGTAAGTCTTGATGTTTTATCAGCTGAAATGATACTTATGGAATTAGGTTATGAAACAAACCAGCCTGACGGAGTATACGACATACAGTCCTTTGAGCAAGTTAAGAAATTTCAGGAAAATAATCTATTATATCCCTACGGAACAATCGATTTTGCTACTCAAGATGCCCTATACAATGCTTTAATAAGGCATGTGGAAAGCAATGAAGACGATTTGCAGCTTGATGCAGCAATAGAAGCATTAAAATAAATTTCATTCTGAAAGCCCGCCCAAAAAATCTTTATCAGAGGTATGGGGACACTAAAGTGTCCCCATACCTTACAAACTGCTTATTGAAGCTTGATCAAAACTTTCTGATATATTCATGTTATAAGCATTTAATACTCCTCCGCAAATTATTTCTGCCATGTCATAAATAAGTGAAAGCCTTGTATCCTGAACCAAATCATGAAATTCCTTATCGCTGGAACTTACAATTCCAATTATAGATATATCACCGATTTCCGGAAGGAATTTCCCTATACCCTTTCCCGGTGTGATTGAGCCTTCTCTAATTTCTATAATTCCTTGATTCTTTTTATTGCTCAAGCAGGCATCCAACGCTATGATGCAGTCATAATTCTTGCTTCTTAAGTTTTTTATATACTCGTTAATATTCATTGCATGAACAGGTTTTTCCAAAGTACCGTAAACATCAGCTTTGATATTTTCTTTCATCAGTAAAGTGCCTGTTAAGGGTCCCAAGCTGTCTATTATGCATTTGTCGGTTCCGATACAAACTATTGCTGCATTATTCATATGCTCTGCTAAAAAATTTCCTATTTTAATTGCTGCAAAGCTGTTCTTGTAATGTACTTCAATTGGATTCAAAGGAAACACCCCCTATGTGTTAGTATATACACACAGGGGGTGTTTTATGCTTTATTCTTCCCAATAATAACCATCATGTTTTATAAATTCATTAAGATTTAAATCGTCATTAGTACAGTATCCAAGGTTTATGGCTGTGTCTCTGAGTACCAAGTAAAGCTGCGCCTCAGTTGCATTGTAATATAGATAGCACCGGCACCCCCGTCCCCTTGTCATAAATAAAATGACAGGGCAGTATATACCAATAACAATGCCATAATAATATTGACAATTCTTTCGTTTTTAAATAAGAACTTCTGAAATATTGAGCCAAACATTGCCCAACTGCATGTGGATAAAAAACTCACAAAAGCCAGAACCAATGAAAACATACTTAACACAAAAACAGAGTTATAGTATGGAACTAAAAATGTCGATACTATGGTAATACAATATATGATAACTTTTACATTTACAAACTGCAAAAGAATTCCGGCAATAAAAGTATTGGTGCTTTGGCTTTCGTCTTCAGAGTGGGGCTTGCTTTTATATATTTTCCATGCAAGCCATAATATATAAGAAGCACCTATAAAAGTCATAACAGGCTTTATTGATGGTATTAAATTATACAATGTTACACTTAAAAAACTGCTTAATACCATGATGATAAAAAAGCCGAAAAATACTCCGGCATTAAACCTGATACTCTTTTTAAATCCATACCTGCTTGCATTAGACATAGCCATTATATTGTTAGGTCCCGGCGTAAAGGTTGTTATGAAAACATAAGACAAGAAGGCTGTGAAATTAGGCATAGTGCACCTCGCATATTTTGCTATGAAATAATAATACAGCTTGTACTTAATTAAGTCAATAAATTTACTTTATGATAAGAATAAGTTTGCCCTTATATGTTACTGTTCACTCATACAATAATGAGTGTACCAAGCCGCGTCATTCTGAGGGCTTTAGCCCGAAAGATGCCCTAACCCTATTTTTCAGAGTCTTTTCTCTGAAAAATAGCGGTAGGTCATTCGCAACGAATTCCAAATATATGCGACGCAAGGAGCAAATATATTTGTGAATGAGACTGCGTAATCTCAGGTTTTAAAT
>Ga0172382_10009003_pt1 | contig 13736 bp, 13 predicted proteins | sample Leawel138RmetaG_FD_122245 | JGI IMG/M metagenome (GOLD analysis project Ga0172382, IMG submission 122245) | Leachate microbial communities from a municipal landfill in Southern Ontario, Canada - Leachate well 138R metaG | ecosystem: Engineered > Solid waste > Landfill > Unclassified | place...
CACTATCAGCAAGTTTATCTGCAATTTCAACAATACCTTGATCAAAAAATTGTGCTTCATCAATAATAACTGCCTCAACAGAATCATCTAAATATTTTAGGATGTCCTTTGAGCTTTCGACCAATATTGCACCTTCTGTCAATAGACTGTGAGATACAAGCTCTGGCTTTGTACTATATCTGTTATCAATTGATGGCTTAAACACCAAATAGTTTTGTTTTGCATATTTAAGTCGCTTTGCTCTACGGATCAGTTCTTCTGTTTTACCGGCAAACATTGGCCCGCAAACAACTTCAATAAATCCATTACGATATGAATGATACATAACTTTACCCCACTTAATAACATTATAACAAAAAGCGAGATGCAATCTCGCTATAATGATTATTCTTTTTTAGATTTTTCTAAACGCTTGTTAAATTTATCCACTTGACCAGCTTGAGCAATGAAGGTTTGTTCCCCTGTGTAGAATGGGTGCGTTTCAGATGTAACTTCTAAACGGACGACCGGATAGGTTTTACCATCTTTTTCGTAAACTTCAGTGTCTTTAGTATTTACAGATGATTCAATTAAAAATTGTTTTTTAGTTTGAGCATCTTCAAAGATTACTAGTCTTGTTTTTGGATGAATATTTGCTTTCATAGATTTCTCCTTCCGCCATGAGATATTTTCTACTCATAGTAAGTTTCGCAATAGATATTATATCATTTATTTAAAGTAATGCAACACCATAATTTCACAAATATATTATAGTGTTTGTTGGTATCTGTTTGGGTTAAAGGTCTTAAAAAACCTTTGTGCAATGAGCCCAATGAATATACCTGCCGGTACACTTATTAATAACATCAATGGTAAATATAATATAAGTAGTTCTGTTTCTAGTAAATACATTCCTACTATAACTTGTCCCAGTGTGTGCGTAATCGCACCTAAAACAGAAACTGTAACTAAGTGTATTTTTAACCACTGTTTTAAAATACCCATTGTTAGTATCGATAAAACTGCCCCACCTAGTCCCATCCAAAATGGAATGGTAAATGATCTAGATAATAACCCAACCAAGAATACTCTTAATATTGTAACAAGTGAAGCAGATCTAAATCCATACATATATAATACAATGACAGTGACGATATTAGCAAACCCAATTTTAGCACCAGGTACCGGAATGACATTAATCGATATTTCAATAACGTTTAAAACAATTGCGACAGCAACCAACATCGATAGTGTTGTAATTTTTCTTAAATCTTTCATACGACACCATCAATTCCATCGTCATCAGCAGCCTTGAAAACGATAAACACTTTACTTGGTAATGAGATGGCTGGTAGACCTGTGCCATCATACCAATTACGTCTGACGCCAATTTGTCTTGGCGTCTCATCTTTTTGAATACGGATTGCTTTTTTATCCCAATCAATTTCAATATATACTTTTGTTTGTTCACCATCATGAACATATGCACCTAATATAATAAATGCAACATCGCCACCTTCACCTTCAACCGGTGTTGTTTGTTGAGGATAGTTTATATCCACTGACTGTGGATATAAAACAAAACTGTCATCTTCAAAATTAATTTCAATGACAATATCATTATCTTGGTACACATATGCAATGCTACCTGATTCTGGTCCAAAATAAGTCACCCAAATATAAAATGCAGATATAACAAGTACGATAACACCAATAATTACATAGTCTTTTAACTTCATTTAAATCACCTAAGTAATCTCTCTAAAGTTATCAGACTGATTATATGATTTATATGTATCATTAAATAAATATGTATAAACTTCAAAATCATGTGTTTGTATGAATGCTTCTAAAACTTCTGGTGGCATACTAAATAATGCTGTAGATAGCCCATCATTTAACCCTGCATCACTACCTACAATAGACAATGTTAAGTAATAGTTTTCAGGACGTTTTGTTTTAGGTGAAATAATGTGGTGATACATCACATCTTCACTAACAATATATTGATTATAACTACCAGAAGTTGTGAAGTTATAGTTTTTAGACGTATAGATACCATAATTCTTTGGTCGGTGCCCAATTAAATGTTGATTATCAATCACATCTTGTGGGTTAATTAAGCCTGTTCTATAACTGCCATCTTCAGTTCTAGTGTTGCCTTCACCATATAACATGGATGAACCTCCACCACTAATTAAGTATGTACTAAATCCTTTTTCTTTAAAATAGTTAGCTGCCTTTTGTGTGACATAACCTTTGGCTAGTGCACCTAAATCGATTTTTGCACCATACTTTAATGTAACGTAGTATTTACCTTCTGCTGTACTTAAAGTAACGGCATCTTCAATGACATCAATGTCTGCAACTTTGCCTAATGCAAAATCAATAACTTCTTTAGGAACAACTTCTCCGGGGTAATCATATTCATCAATAATATTTTTCCATACATCAACAATTTTACCAATTGACATATCAAAGTATCCATCTGTCAAATCATAAAGTTCAATACCAACCAATAATAGATCATATAATTCTTTATCAATCTCAACGGTTTGATCAGACTTTTTTAGTTCTACTAATTGGTTAATATAATAAATACCAACGACATTATCATAACCTCTATAGTTATCCGTTAATTTATGATAACGCTCAAACATATCTTTAATATACGCATTGGTTGATTCCCACTGATCTTGTGGTGTTAATACATGACCACCGATAAATGTATCCATGGATGATATGGCAATCGAATGCTCAACATAGACGGGTGAACATGCAGAAAAAAGAACGCTAAAAAATATTAAGTTTACAACTGACCATATTTTTTTCATGTTCTTTTTCCTTTTAAATTTTAAAATAATCCCGATAATCCACTAAATACAAGTGCTATCAACCCTAAGATTATTAACAAGATTGGTAAACCTTTAAACGACTTAATTAAAGGATTTACACGCATACGCGATTGAATCATCGTTAGTAGGACAGAAAGTCCTATAAAACCTAATAGTGAACCGATAACTTGAATGAATGCCTGATCAAAACTCAAAGCTGTCAGACCAAAGAATCCAACAATGATCACCACAGAGTGGATACCAAATAATTGATCTGTCGGTAAATTAAACTTTGTCTTGTTTGCTACAAGCACATATAATTCATTGATACCAATCATCAATACAGCAAGTACTAAAATATTTAAGTATGCTGCACCAAGTGGTTCTAATACAAATTGTAATATAACAAAATCAAGCATAAATATAACTATAGCAAGCACGCTAATCAAACTTGTTTTAACAAGTACTGGCTTGATACGTATTTCTTTGTTTAAACTAGCTTCTAACCCTACACCCTGTAGGATAACATTTGAAAGAATTGCTGCTCCAAGCAGGCTTGCAAATAAACTAAATAGCATCGTTTGCATCCTCCTTAACAAAAGTAATCGCATTTAATGCTGCAAATATAAACCCAACTAAAATAAATCCACCAGAGCCTTCTTTGAGTATCGCTATACCAAAGTCTGCATTAAATATTTGTACAGTATCCATGCCAAATGCAAGCAGTGTAATTGATCCTGTACCTAAAAACTCTCTTAATAGTCCAATAAGTACTAAGACAACAAACCCAACCAACATCATAAATATATGATCAAACGTTTTTTGTTTGTCTATTGCCTCAGATTTTAATTGTGGTATTGTAAATAATATTAAAGCAAGATAAATACCCATAAACTGATTTAAGGTGAAATATGTATTCAGTATTGTCATCATTACTGTAATAATCATAGCAGCTAAAACAATATATGTATACATACGCATTCTACCTTCACTAAACTTATCAATTGCCATACCTGCAAAATAGATAACTACTGCAAGTAATAGATACACCAAACCCATAAAAAGAGCAGTTTCTAATGTATTTGCTAAATACACTAAAGGTAATATACTTAATAAAATATAAGGTTTTAAATTGTTTCTATTCATATTAAGCCACCCCCTGTATATCTTGTAGTAAACGATTAACTAAGTACTGTGAACCATCTGAGTTTGCAGTTGGTCCAGTTGTTGAATCCGGCATTGGATCATTAATATTCAATCCAATAACACCACTTAAGAAGTTATTAGTTGCTGTATAGAAGCTACCACCAGAATGTTGATATACTGATTCTGGTATGAGTGTATGTGTTATTTCACCACTACTGTCTACTGCAATATAAATTGTTATTTCACCTTCAGATGTACTTGTAAAGTCATAATATGTACCACTGCCAGTTGCTTTATAAACTGTATACTCTACACCATCTACACGAACATCATATGCGGTAACATTATCGTTTTCTGTTTCATCATTTAATTCATAGTTACTATTAAATAATGTTTCAATATAATCTTCTGCAACCCCTACATGGAATACAACTGCTTGACTGACTGCACTCTTAATGATTGATCTTGAAACAATGATTGTTGTTGCACCTGCTGCACCATCAATAAATTGTACGTTCTCATAATAAAGTCCATTATAGTTTTTAAGCAAGTACTCGCGTACAAGTGGGAAGTAGCTAGAGGATGTATCATCTTTAGGATTTACAAATTTGTCTCTAGCATATACATTACCATCTAAGTCAATACCTACATATAATTCTAAATAAAAGTATGTATGATCTACACGTACGGTATAAAGATCAGCGATCTTAGTACCGTCTAGTGTTGTGACTTCTGCTTGAGCAAATATTTGATTAAACTCAGGGTCAATAACTGGTCTTTCATTCACTACATTAACATTTTGGCCAAACATTTTATCTACTGTAGATGTTGGGAATAAATAATCAAAACTAAGCGCTATAACACTTAGTAACAACATTAAACCAAACATTAAAACCAGTACTAAATTTTCTTTTTTCATGAGACGTGTACCCCCTGAATAATTAACATCATATCTTCTATTAAGTTTCTTGAGTTGTGTGCTGAACCATCAACTGATGCACCAGTTTGACCGTCTGTAACATCGCTTAAATTCATACCTACAAAACTTTCTGCAAAGACAAGTGCACTTGCCATAAAGTTACCTTTTGTATGGTTATATAATTCTACTGGTAATAAGATACCAATAATTTCATTATCATTATCAAGTGCTACAACAAGCGTAATAGATTTTTCTTCAATAGAATCTGTTTGATAAATACCTGATTTTGTAACAGTGTAGACAACACCTTGTCCTTCAATGGTTTCTTTAATCATTGAAGCACCAGCTTCACTGATGTTTTCTGTACTTGATATAACATAGTCTTCACCATAAAACTCTGCATATGGCAAGACAACTTCAAATTTATCTGTACTGTCATGATGTAATCCAACCATAGACATTAAATGTGATAAATCATTTTTTGATATGGATGTTGCACCTGCTGCACCATCAAATATATCTGCATTTAACTTGTTTAAAGGATAGGTTTGTAACATATTTTGAGTTTGTGTCTGATACATTGTTTGATTCATTTCTATAAACTCTGCGGTTTGAATAATATCTTTAACGTCCACACTAATACGAACCTTCATATTACCAAATGAATTGACAATATTTGCCTCATATAGATAACCTAATGGTTCTTCATCTTTAAGTATGCGTACAGATCTTAAGATTTCAACACCTTCAATTGTTTCTAAATTATTTGTTTCAAACTCTGTAACTCCTGCAAAATAGTTTTCTAACAAACTTAATGTCGCTTTATTTTCACGTTCTACTTTAATCGGATTAAATACCATATGTGTTCCAATAACCAGTAATACACTCGCTAGTAAGACAATTGATAATGTCATTAAACTTTTAACTTTTGTTGTCATATTGCATAACCTCCTAAAATTACAAAGGTTAGCACGGTAAGTAAAATAAACACTGCACTATAGCCAAAGTAAAATTTCTTTGTAAAAAGGTTTGTTGCCCACATTGGATAATCTAATAGCGGAACCAATAAGTTACCGAATAATAGTGCAAATGCAACCCCTTCAGGTAGGCTACCAAAGATACGTATAAAAAATATAAGTGCACCGATAATGAGTCCAAACCACCAACGTCCTGGTCTTGTAACTGGTGATGTCGCTGGATCTGTGATCATAAAGGTTAGTCCAAATAGTAAGCCCCCAGATAATACTTGGAATATAACATATTCAAATACAAGTGTTGGATGTAATACAAAACCTGCAACAGTCGCAAGTGCTGTAAAGATTAGTAAACCAGATAATACTGGTCTATAATCAATACTCTTTCTTATGAGTAAATATACTAAACCAAATAAAATAGCTAATGAATTGATTTCGCCTAATGAACCTGGAATATTACCGACAAGTAAGTCAATTAATGAATAACTGTTTAATACATTAGGAAACCCAGTAGATAGTGCTGTTGCACCTGCAGCAGCATCAATAAAGCCATAAGAACCACTAAAAAATGATGTGAATGCTAGTGCGATAAATACACGCCCTAAAGCTGCCGGATTAAATATATTAAAGCCTAATCCACCAAAAATCATTTTACCTAATGCTGCACCAAATAGTGCCCCCATAACAACGACATATAAGTGAAGTTGGTCTGGTAAAATCATTGCATATATTACAGCAGATACGGCTGGAGCACTAAAATTATTGATAGAATATTTCTTGAATTTATTCTTAATTTTGTCAGAAAAATTATAACCATCTACACGTGTTACACTTAGAAAGTAAAGTGCTTCAACGCCAACAAATATAATTAAACTGATTAATATTCTTGATAATGCATCAATACCAAATCTGTAGATTGAAAAGAATACTACAGGGGTTAATGCAATCAAGACATCAAACATCATACGCTTGGTTGACGTATCTTTACGTATATATGGTGATGTTTGGCTGATAACTGTCATATTTTGCATAATTAACCTCTTAAGATGCGTTTACCTTCACGCATGTAATCTGTTAAATGAATCTTGGATGGACATACAAAAGCGCATAATCCACACTCGATACATTTGTTCACTGATAAAGCTTTTAAGAAATCTTTATCGTTTGCTTTAACGGCATTCATAATTTGTACTGGTTGAATATCCACAGGACACGAATAAACACAACTTGCACAATGTATACACGGATCTTCATTTAAGAATAATGAATTTTGTACAATCAACGATGTTGCTGTGTGGGTTGTAACTATATCATCATTATCGACATTTGATCCCATCATCGGTCCACCCATAATAAGTGTTTTAGGTACTGACTTATCAACATAACCACCACCGATTTCAATTAAACGTTGAATCGATGTACCAATTCTTGCTTTAAACGACTTATTAACAACACCATCACCAGATATAACAAAATATCTTTCTAAAACCGGTAAACTGAATTTAACGGCATGATATAGTGATTGAAGTGTTGATACGTTAAATGGAATAATACCATAGTCTGCTGGTAGTTTAAATTGTGGCACTTTAAGTCCTGTCGCAGACTCAATAGCTTCTAATTCCCAGCCTTGGGGATAATGATTGCCTACTGGTACCACTTTAATATCATAATTTGTGTATGAATTTAATGAAAATCTAAGTCTTTCAACAAGTTCAACATATTTTTTCTTAACTGCAATAATACCTTTAGGTGCACCAACAGCTTTCATCGCGTAAATTAAACCGTGAATTAACTCTTCAGGATGTTCCATCATAACTTCATAATCTGAAATTAATTTAGGTTCACACTCAACACCATTTGCTAAAATAATGTCAATCTTATTTTTGGTGTTTAGTTTAATATAAGTTGGGAACCCTGAACCACCTAAACCTACCAAACCAGCTTCTCTTGCAATATCTACATAATCTTGTTTGGTTAATTTTTCTATGTCTTCATCACTTCTGGATTGAATAGACTCATGTAACTCATATTTAAAATCATTTTTTACAATCATACAGTTAACACGTTTGCCAGATGCATCATACTTCATTTCATGTCCAACAACTTCACCGCTGACGGTTGCATGAATCGGTTGTTCAAAAAATGCACCCTTTCTTGTACCAATGACTTCTCCAACTTTAACAAACTGTCCGAAAACAACACATGTTTCCCCTTCAGGACAGCGTTGACTCGTCATTGGATAATATAAATATGGTGCCTCCAAGTGATGGATTAATGGTAACTTTTTTAAAACATCTTTACCATCTGGTATAAATCTTGTTTTTGTGATCAAAGAAAATCACTCCTTTTCATTTAACTTCATTCATAAGTTGTATGACTTCTAATTTTACTTTATTAATAATATCTTCATTATCCACATTAGATAACACTTCATGTATCATATGTGCTATTTGAATAAATTCTTTTTCCTTAAAACCTTTTGTTGTCATTGCAGGTGCACCAAGGCGAATACCTGATGTCAACATTGGTTTTTCAGTATCAAATGGTAATTGATTTTTATTAATTGTTATATTTGCTTTATAAAGTGTGTCTTCTGCAAGTTTACCTGTAATACCAAGTTTTGATTTCACATCTATTAAAACCAAATGATTATCCGTACCACCTGACATTAAATTATAGCCTAGTGATTTAAAGGTCTCTGCGAGTGCTTTAGCATTTTTAATGACTTGCGCCTGATACGCCTTAAACGATGGTTCTAGCGCCTCTTTAAAGGCTACGGCTTTAGCTGCTATAACATGCATAAGCGGTCCACCTTGTTGCCCTGGAAATACAGCTCGGTCTATCTTTTTTGCGAGTGTTGGATCGTTGGTCAGTATAATACCACCACGTGGTCCTCTTAAGGTTTTATGCGTGGTTGATGTCACAACATCTGCAAAAGGTAATGGTGATGGGTGAAGTCCCGCTGCAACCAGTCCAGCAATATGTGCCATATCAACAAATAGATAAGCGCCAACTGTATCTGCAATTTCTCTAAATTTCTTAAAGTCTATGACGCGTGGGTATGCACTAGCTCCAGCAATAATCATTTTAGGTTTAACTTCAAGTGCTATTTTTAAAACTTCAGCATAATCAATATGCTCATCTTTTACACTTACACCATAAGCATGCGCTTCATAGTAATGTCCGGAAAAAGACAACTTATAACCATGTGTTAAGTGTCCACCTGCATTTAAATCCATACCAAGAATTCTATCACCCGGTTGAATCAGTGCATGATAAACTGCCGCATTAGCTTGTGAACCAGAATGTGGTTGTACATTAACAAACTTTGCATCAAATAGTTTCTTTAGTCTTTCTTGAGCAAGTATTTCAACTTCATCAACAAATTCACACCCACCATAATATCTCTTGTTTGGATACCCCTCGGCATACTTATTAGTTAAGATTGATCCTTGAGCTTCTAAGATTGCATCAGATACAAAGTTTTCTGATGCGATAAGCTCAATGTGCGCTTTTTGTCTTTGGGTTTCTTTTTTTATAGATTCAAATAATTCTGGATCGTAATTTTTTAATGACATGATTCTACCTCATCTTCAAACATCTTTTGTTCTATTTTACCATGTATAAATACATTTATACATTAGAATGTCAAACACATATCAAATTAAAAAAAAACGTATAGTTCATCTATTACGTCTATTTTATAAATTTCACAGAGTAATTGCAATCAAACCTATAATTGATAACGCTTTCACTTAATTTGTGTTATTTTTTATAAATTTCGTCTTAGCTTTATGAATTTAATAAATATTTCAAATGCTAATTTCATCAAAATTCAACGCTCAAAGATATGTAATTTCCAACAAATTCGGCACTATCAAAACCTATACTTTAAACCGATTAATAGCAATTCTATTCAATTTTAACTAGTTCTTTATTTATATTAAATATATTGATTTTAAGTTTCATTTACCAGCTGCGCTTACTTTAGTCAAAACCCCCACATATAAAGTTCCAAAATTGTCTTGGGATAACTTAATATGTGGGGGTCTTGATATTTCGATTATTCGTTTTCGCTTACAACGTTATGAAATACTTCTTTTATATCATCTAGTTCATTTAATCCTTCAATTAATCTGTCAAATTTAGCTAATTCTTCAGGATCTTGAATTTGTATGGTTTGCATCGGAATGAACATAATTGCATCTTCCTTAGGCTCTAAACCATTGTCTTTTAAAACGTCAATCACCCGACCATAATCTACAGGTTCTGCATAAATTGTAACCATACCATCTTCTGCTTCATAATCTGTAATATCTATATCATTTTCTAATAAAATTTCTAATAGTTTATTTTCAGTTGCTTCAACCTCAAAGACTGCTTTATGATTAAACTGATGTAATACTGAACCAGATACACCTAACTTACCATATGCTTTGTTAAAAAGTTTCCTAATATCAGAGATTGTTCTATTGGTATTATCCGTTAAACAATCGATGATGATTAGACTGTTTTCAGGTCCAAATCCTTCATATCTAATTTCTGTGTAGTTTTCATCACTACCACCTTTAGCTTTATCAATTGCACGTTTAATAATATCAGCAGTAACCTGCTCTTTTTTTGCACGTTCAATGACTCTTTTTAACGCTTGGTTAGTTTCAGGGTCTGGTGTACCCGCTTTAGCCGCCATATAGATTTCTCTACCAAATCTAGCATATACCTTAGATTTTGCTGCAGCTGTTTTTGCCATTGATGCTTTTCTTACTTCAAATGCTCTACCCATACTAATTACTTCGCTTTCTTATTTGTAAATACTTCGTCATAATTAATCATAGATTCTTTTACGACTTTAATTGCCTCTTCTCTTGATTCAATATCAAGAATATACGTCTTTTTACCTTCTAAGGATTTATACACTTCAAAAAAGTGGGAAATCTCAGAAAGTAGATGATGCGGTAATCCCTTTAAATCTTTATACTGTGTCATTGATGGGTCACCATAAGGGATTGCGATAATTTTTTCATCAACCTCATCACTATCAATCATCTTTATAACACCAATTGGATATACTTCTACCAAAGACATTGGTTCAATGTCTTCTTGACAAAGCACTAAAACATCCAGTGGGTCATTATCTCCTGCATACGTTCTTGGAATAAATCCATAGTTTGCTGGATAATGTGCCGATGTGTATAATACTCTATCTAATATAATCATCCCTGTTTCTTTGTCAAGTTCGTATTTTTTTTTACTACCTTTAGTAATCTCTATACAAACAATAAAACGCTCCGGTGTTATGCGGGATGGATTTATGTCATGCCATATATTCATAAAATTCACCTTTTTCCTCTATTAGCAAATCCATTGTATCACTAAATCGAGTTTATTTCTATCTTTAGAACATATTATTATATGTTAAAAGTTCACATTTTAAAACTCATATGACTATAAATTAAAAGGTGCAACACAATTTGCACCTTTTAATTTATCCTTTATTCATTTCTATAATCTGATTTTGCCCAGCTTTGAGTTGGTGTAAAGAAACCATGATGTTGATCCCATGTACTCATACCAGGTACAACAGTTACTAAGTCAATTGATTTAGACACGCCATCAATTTCTACTGTGATTGTATACATAACTTCTGTTGTTACATCTGGAAATCTTATAATACGTCCCGTACTTGATACGAGATCTGATTCTGATGATATTGTGATGAGTGCATCACTATAATTTACTAATATTTCACGTTCAATCTCAACATACTCCATGAAACGATCAAAGTACCATGTACCATTATAAACGGTATTATGTAAGGTATATGGATCGCCCTTACCATCTGTCGTATTATGTGTAATGACACGGTGATTTGGTAGGTCATATTGTTCTAGTAAATGGGCTACAAGTTTGGCAGTTCTTTGAACTGTATCAATGATATCACCATCTACATTTATACTCATTTCAATACCAACAGAATTTCTGTTACCACCAAATGAAGCAATCACACCACGTTTTTGCTGATTGGTTGCAAGGTAGGTTCTACCAATAACATATTCTCCATCAAATATATCCCAAGTTGGTCCAAGATATGTAAAATAATCTCTTGTTAGAATTTCACCGTTTAAACCCTTGGGTGCTATAACGCCTGTTTTTTCACCATTAAATGTGAAATAACCATCCGCTGAAATATCGATATATGGTTTATCATCATTGGTTGCCATTACACCTGTTTTATACCACTCAAATGGTGTACCTGTACCATCACCGGCATGCCATCCAATTGCATTTTCAGCTAAACTTTGAAGCACACCAAAATCCCCAGTAATATAGTGTATTGACACTGCGTTTGCAGGATTTTGGAAAAACGCCCCATGACCCATTAATCCGATGTGTAAGTTTGCTGTATCATGAATTAATATAAACTCTGTTGATGGGCGCGTGCCACTTGTTTTTTCACCAGGTGGCATCGGGTAACTTGTTTTATCAATCACTAAATCATCGAATAAATATGCATTGACACTTTCGTGTTTTGGATCACGCCACTCATTGGTTGTTTCATAGCGTGTCACTAAATTCATAGGTGTTGCAACAGGGTTATGACCTTGTGCTAAGATAGTTAGTAGTTGATCAATTCTTGATGTTGTAAATTGATCTTGTACAACAACTGTATATGACATAACAAGTGTATCTAAATTGTAAATATCGATTTGTGTTGTTCCGACGCTAAGTGCATTAAATACGCCTGGTTCTGACATACTAACAACTGTATCGTCTTGAACCGATAAGGTGTAATGTTTACTGGTAGCTTCTCTACCAACACCGATAACTTCTATCTCAAATTGTTCGCCGACTTGAAGATAGCCATTATAACTATCATTGAAATTTAAAATAATATCATCCTTAGGATATACCACCATATCTATCACCTTTAATAATCTGCCGTTTTCAGCCATAATTGTTAATGTAAATTCACCTTCATTAATCGCTGTAATGACACCAGTTTCACTAACGCTTGCAATATTAAATGCTCTTATCTCAAATAATAAACCGGTAAATGATGCATTCTCCGGAAGTATTGTAATATCTAGTGCCAGTTCTGTGCCTTTTTCCATATACTCAACTTCATTTTCAATCACGATGCTATCTATTGGATTTTCACCATCAAATCTTGCAAATAATGTTGTTGAACGATCAACAGTTGTAACAGGTTCACCATAAAAGTTTTCAGTCTCATACCAACCATAGAATACAAAGCCTTCTTTATAAAGTTCAGTTGGCAAGGTCACTTCAAATCTAGCATCTTCAAATATAATCTGTTGTGAACCAATAACAAATGGCCAAAATCCCTCTTTTAAGCTGTTTTGTGCGTAATCAGAAGATATCAGTGCAGGATCATCAATAAATTGTGTGCCCTTCATAAATGCTCTAATTTCATATGAAACAGCAAATTGATTTTTTTCATTATGTTCATAAAATTTTTCTAAAGTATTTTGAGCAATCAAAGCATTTAATGATGACTTGTTGGTGTCAGAACCTTCAAGACGTAAGTATCTAGGTAGCCATAACCATTTATCTCTAAATGTTTCATCATACATAAACTCAGCAATATCTAATAAACTATCTTTATCCATTGGTAAGGACTCTATGGTATAACTTGTATCAGCAAACATATTATAATCAGATAACCAATCACTCACCATTTGTTCTCTATTTTCATACCAATAGTTTCCACCATTAAACATTAATTCATATCTAAAGGTAGGTTTTTCATAAATGATTTCTATAACTGTTTGATGATTATCATCTATAATTGCATCCACTGAGAATGCATCATGTGTATAACCTTCAATATTTAATGTCTCTACGCTGACTACACTACCAACA
>Ga0172382_10009004_pt1 | contig 13736 bp, 14 predicted proteins | sample Leawel138RmetaG_FD_122245 | JGI IMG/M metagenome (GOLD analysis project Ga0172382, IMG submission 122245) | Leachate microbial communities from a municipal landfill in Southern Ontario, Canada - Leachate well 138R metaG | ecosystem: Engineered > Solid waste > Landfill > Unclassified | place...
AGGCTCCGGATGCGGGCGGGTTCGAATGCGGGCTGTGCAAGCCGGCGAGGAATCCGCTCACGGTGGTCTCAAACCAGTATAGATGCGCAGTTCCGATGTGCAGACTTGTACCCGATGCAGTTGTGCTGGCCTATAGTGAGATCGTCATTCACGCAGGGAGACGACGATGGCTGTGCTCAAACGGGGAATGAAAGGCGCCGCGGTGAAGCGCCTGCAGCGTGAGCTCAAATCCAGAGGGTTCGATCCGGGTCTGGTCGATGGCGAGTTCGGCGGTGGGACAGAAGCGGCGTTGATGGCATTCCAGTTGAGCGATGGTTTGCTGGCGGACGGCATTGCCGGTCCGCGATCACTGGCTGCACTGGGTTTGGCGAAGCGGACCGACGTGTGGCCGGACGTGCTGCCCGGGGTGACGGTGCAGTCGGTGTCCGGCATGTTTCCATCAACGCCGATTCGCAATATTCGCGAGAATCTGCCCCCCGTGAGTACGGCGCTGGCCGAGCGCGGTCTGACCGACAAGCCGATGGTGCTGATGGCGCTGGCCACCATTCGTGCCGAAACTGAAAGTTTCAGGCCGGTGGCGGAGGGCCTGTCCCGCTTCAACACTTCGCCGCGAGGCCACCCCTTTGATCTGTACGACGCGCGCCGGGATCTTGGCAATCAGGGCGCGCCCGATGGCGAACGCTTTCGCGGTCGTGGATACATCCAGCTGACAGGGCGCTTCAACTATGCGCGTTACGGTGATCAGCTCGGGATGGGGGACGAGCTTGTGCGTGAGCCTGACCTCGCTTCCGACCCCATGATCGCAGGGCGTCTGCTCGCCTCCTTCCTGAAGGACAAGGAAGCCAGGATCAAGCGTGCGCTGATCGAAGGGGATCTTCGCCACGCGCGTCGGCTGGTCAATGGAGGGAGCCACGGTCTCGACCGCTTCATGGATGCATATCATCGCGGCGAGCGGACAATTTCCGACGTCGGCTGACGCCGGTCGCGTTCGGCTTCAGCTTTGCGCCTGGCCGTCGATGATATCCCTGGCGAGCGCCTCGGCAACCCGGATGCCGTCGACGCCGGCGGACAGGATGCCGCCTGCGTAGCCTGCACCTTCGCCCGCCGGGTAGAGACCCTTCACGTTCAGGCTCTGATAGTTCTCGCCGCGGGTGACGCGCACTGGCGATGAGGTGCGGGTCTCGACGCCGGTCAGCACCGCATCATGCATTGCGAAGCCCTTGATCTGGCGCTCAAAGGCCGGCAGTGCTTCGCGCATCGCCTCGATTGCGTAGTCGGGCAGGGCGGTCGACAGGTCGCCCAGCTTCACGCCGGGCTTGTAGGAGGGCTCGACCGATCCGAGCGCGGTCGACGGCCGGCCGGCGATGAAATCTCCCACCAGCTGACCCGGCGCCTCATAGGTGCCGCCGCCAAGCTCGAAAGCACGCGACTCCAGTTCGCGTTGCAGGGCGATGCCGGCCAGCGGACCGCCGGGGTAGTCCTCAGGGGTGATGCCGACCACGATACCGGCGTTGGCATTGCGCTCGTTGCGTGAATACTGGCTCATGCCGTTGGTGACCACACGGTTCGGCTCCGAGGTGGCCGCGACCACCGTGCCGCCGGGACACATGCAGAAGCTGTAGACCGAGCGCCCGTTCTTCGCGTGGTGCACGATCTTGTAGTCGGCCGCGCCAAGCAGTGGATGGCCGGCATACTTGCCGAGGCGGGCACGGTCGATCAGGGACTGCGGGTGTTCGATGCGGAAACCTACGGAGAACGGCTTCGCTTCCATGAATACACCGCGTTCGTACAGCATTTCCACCGTGTCGCGTGCGCTGTGGCCGAGGGCCAGGACAACGTGATCGCAGTGGATTTCTTCACCGCCCGCAAGTACGACGGCACGAACCTGGCCGTCTTCGATACGCAGGTCTGTGACACGTTGCTGGAAGCGGATCTCGCCGCCGAGGGCCTCGATTTCGGCACGCATGGTTTCCACCATGCCGACCAGCCGGAAGGTGCCGATGTGAGGCTTGCTCACATACATGATCTCCTCGGGCGCGCCGGCCTTGACGAACTCGGTCAGCACCTTGCGACCATAGTGCTTCGGGTCCTTGATCTGGCTGTAGAGCTTGCCATCAGAGAAGGTGCCGGCGCCGCCTTCACCGAACTGTACGTTCGACTCGGGATTGAGCACATTCTTGCGCCACAGGCCCCAGGTGTCCTTGGTGCGCTCACGTACTGCCTTGCCGCGTTCCAGCACCAGCGGCTGGAATCCCATCTGTGCCAGAATCAGTGCGGCAAAGATGCCGCAGGGGCCAAAGCCGACGACAACGGGACGGTGTGTCACCCTCACCGGAGCCTGACCGACAAAGTGGTAGCTCGTGTCGGGCGCAGGGTTGATGTGGCGGTCGGCGGAGAAACGCTTCAGCACACCGGCCTCGTCCTTCAGCGCGAGATCGATGGTGTAGATGAAACTCAGCGAGCTTGCCTTGCGCGCATCGTAGCTGCGCTTGAACACGGTGAAGGCGAGGAGGTCGGTCGGCGCAATGCCCAGGCGCTCGATGATGGCGTTTTTGAGCGCCTCCGCGGGATGGTCGAGGGGCAGTCTGAGCTCGGTGATACGCAGCATGGGTGTTCCGGTCTTGTGATGATGGGCGAATGGCTCGCCAGAGGGGCGGATTGTAATCGCTATCGTCGGTGCAAAGCAGGTCCGGCGGCGCATGATCGCTGTCCGTGGTGTAGCATTCCACGCCTTCGCATATTGTTTCCGCCCATGCTCAGCTATCGCCACGCCTTTCATGCCGGCAACCACGCCGACGTGCTCAAGCACCTCGTGCTGCTCGAACTGCTCGATTACTACAACCGCAAGGATAAGCCCTGGGTGTACATCGACACCCACGCGGGGGCAGGCTGTTATGCGCTGGACGGCGATCAGGCGGAGAAGACGTCGGAGTTCGTCGACGGGGTGGGCCGGCTTTGGGATCGTGACGATCTGCCTGCACCGCTGGCCGCTTATGTGAAGGCGGTGCGCCAGTTCAACCCGCATGGAAGGCTGGTGTTCTACCCCGGCTCACCGGCCCTGGCGATGACCGTGGCGCGACCGCAGGACCGGTTGCGACTGTTCGAACTGCATCCGGCCGACGCGGTGTCGCTGCAGCAGACCTTTTCCACCGAGACCGAACGCGTGCAGGTCAGAAAGGCCGATGGCTTCTCCGGCCTGCGCTCGCTGTTGCCGCCGCCGTCGCGTCGCGCCGTGGTGTTGATCGATCCGCCCTATGAGGTAAAGGACGACTATCGTCAGGCCGTCGATACCTTGCGCGATGCCATGCGGCGCTTTCCCACCGGCACCTACGCACTGTGGTACCCGATGCTGGCCCGGCCAGAGGCACGACAGCTGCCCGAACGACTGGCTGCACTCGGTGCCGAGAGCTGGCTCGACGTCCGTCTGGCAGTCAGGGGGGCGCCGAAGGACGGCTTCGGCATGTTCGGCAGTGGCCTGTTCGTGGTCAATCCGCCGTGGGTGCTGCCAGAGCGGCTGGAGGCGGTTTTGCCCCGACTGGTCGAGTTGTTGGGCGAAGATGGCGCAGCCGGCTTCGATCTGGAGCATCACATCGAATGAGCAAGGACGCATTGCACGAATTGCGCGACAGCCTGCGCAGCTTTGCCGAAGAGCGTGACTGGGAGCAGTTTCACACCCCCAAGAATCTTGCGATGGCGCTGGCGGGTGAGGCGGGCGAGGTGATCGAGCATTTTCAGTGGTTGAGTGCCGAGCAGTCGGCGACGCTCGATGATACGAAGCGCGAAGAGGTTGCCCTTGAGCTCGCGGACGTGATGCTCTACCTCGTCCGCCTGGCCGATGTGCTCAAGGTGGATCTGGCCGAGGCCGCACGGCGCAAGCTTGCGATCAATGCCGAGCGCTACCCGGTTGACAAAGCACGCGGGCGCGCCGACAAGTACCACCAACTCTGATCCGGTGCCGCAGCCCTGGGCAAGGTTTGTTGTGCCGATGCAGCGCCGCGCGCACCTTCAGGAGCGGTATTTTCCGGTTGTCGTTGGGGTTGTGTCATTTTTCTGAAACAATGTCGGACTCCCGATTTCCGGATGCATTTGCGTGGATCTGAAAAATATCAATGACATAGAGCGTGCTACCCAGCACGGTCGTGGTGAGCTGTTTCGAATTGGCATCGCCTTCATCTTTATCGTCGCTGTCATGCTCTATACCGCGATACGCGGTCAGGGTGAAGGCAGCATGGTGCTGGTCATCGCTGCGATGATCGGCGGCTACATGGCGATGAACATCGGTGCCAATGATGTTGCCAACAACGTCGGCCCGGCGGTTGGTTCAAAGGCATTGACGCTTGGCGGCGCGCTGGTGATCGCCGCAATCTTCGAGGCTGCCGGTGCGTTGATTGCTGGCGGCGAGGTGGTCGGCACCATCCGCAGCGGCATCATCAATCCGGACATGCTGCGGGATTCTGCCGAGGTCTTCATCTGGGTCATGCTGTCCGCCTTGCTGGCCGGTGCGCTATGGCTGAATTTTGCCACTGCAGTCGGCGCGCCCGTATCGACCACGCACTCCATCGTCGGCGCGGTGCTTGGTGCCGGCGTTGCTGCCAAGGGCTTCGACATCGTCAATTGGAGTTCGATGTCTGCCATTGCATCGAGCTGGGTGATTTCGCCCGTACTGGGCGGCTTTGTTGCTGCCGGTTTTCTCTACCTGATCAAGCGCAGCATCACCTATCAGGTCGACATGGCGGCAGCTGCACGCAGGATGGTGCCGCTGCTGATCGGGTTCATGGCATGGAGTTTCGGGGCCTATCTGCTGCTCAAGGGTCTTGGGAAAGTATGGAAGCTGAGCTTCGTCGAGGCGTTGATCTACAGCTTTGGCTTTGCAGTGGTCGTGTTCGGCGTGGTACGTCATCGTGCCAGCCGTGAAATTCAAGTGATTGCCAACACCAAGAGCGGTGTCAACAAGCTGTTCACGATGCCATTGATCTTTGCCGCCGCATTGCTGAGCTTTGCGCATGGCTCCAATGATGTCGCCAACGCGGTCGGGCCGCTGGCGGCCATTGTTGATGTCATCACCTCGGGTGGTGCGATCAACGACAATGCGACCATTCCCATATGGGTGATGGGGGTCGGGGCTGTCGGCATCGCGCTCGGGCTCGCCCTGTTCGGACCCAAGGTCATCCACACTGTGGGCTCGGAAATTACCGAGCTCGACCAGATGCGTGCTTACTGCATCGCGATGGCGGCGACCATCACGGTCATCTTCGCCAGCCAGCTTGGCCTGCCCGTCAGCTCGACCCACATCGCTGTGGGTGGGGTGTTCGGCGTCGGCTTTCTGCGCGAGTATCTGAAGAGCAACTACGACCGCATGATGGCCGAGATCAAGGCCCATCACCCGGAAGGCGACCAGGCCGCCATTGACGCCTTCCTGGTGCTGTTCAACAAGGCCTCGGTTGATGAGAAGGGTCATATGCTGAGAGATCTCAAGCTGCGCTCGAAGCGCCGCGAAGATCCGGCCAACTTCTCCAAGATCGAGCGCAAGGGGCTGCGCAAGGTGTACAAGCGGCAGCTGGTGAAGCGCTCGCAGCTCATCCGGATCGCTGCGGCCTGGGTGATTACCGTCCCGGCATCGGCGCTGATGGCGGCAATGGTCTTCTACATGATTCGCGGCATGATGATCAGCTGATGCAGTGCTAAGCTGCGCCCATGTCCTTTGCCGAACTTTCCGCGCTGTCCGTGCTGGGCCTGCTGGCCTGGTTCTGGTTCGACAGCCTCAAGGCACGCGAAACCGGAATCTCGGCCGCGCGTAACGCATGTGAACGCGAGGGTGTGCAACTGCTCGATGAAACCGTTGCCGGGCGTTCCTTGCGCCTTGCGCGTGACGACGATGGCCACATGGCGATCAGGCGTGCCTATGACTTCGAGTATTCCGGATCGGGCTTCGATCGTTACCGGGGGTCTGTTGTGCTGCTCGGGCGCGAAGTGGTGATGCTGGACATTACCGAACATCGCAGCACGGTGCGTCAGCTTTTTCCCTGATTCTCCCGTTTTCGTTTCGCCGCGGGCCGCGTTGCCGGCCTGCGGAAGCCGACGGGCCTCAGCGCATCGAATGGTCGATGGCGCGCAGAAACTCGTTGCGCAGCTGGGGCGAGTGTTCGAAGCTGCCTGCAAAGGCCTGGGTGATGACGCGTTCGTCACCGCGGCGGTCCTCTCCGAGCAGCAGGCACAATTGTTCGGCTTCGATCACGCAGGCCGCTCCGGCAGCATGGCCGTGCGTGATGAGCGCGTCGGCAATGTCGCGCGTCATCCATTCCTGATAAGTGAAGCGATGACCAATGGCGTCTACCAGCCGCGCGATGCGGCCGAAACCGTGGAGCCGCCCGTCCGGCACATAGGCAACGTGGGCATAGCCGCGGAAAGGCACCAGGTGGTGGGGGCAGACGCCATGGATGGCAATCCCGCGCACGATCACCATGTCACGCCGTTCGTCTTCGAATCCGTCGCCAAGAACATCGGCCGGGTCGAGCTCATAGCCCCCAAGCAGCCGCTTTTGCCACAGCTCCCGCACGCGCTGCGCGGTGCGGCCGGTGTGGCTTGAGTCGGGGGTGATACCACAGGCGCGCAACAGATCGGTAATCGCCTGTTCGAACGCAGGCGCGTCGAAGTTTCCGGTGCGCGGGATGCCGATGCTGCGCGGATGCGGCGCAGGTACGTGGTCGTGCCCTGCGTCGTGCTCTAGGTCTTGATTCATGACTTTATTCCAATGCCCGGAGGGGAATGATACCCCTGGCGCTCCGGCACGGCGGTGCCTCAGGCGATGAACACCGGGTCGGAGAACACCAGCGTGCCATCCTTGCGCATCATCAGGTTGTTGGCGTTGAGGATGTCAGGCAGGACATGGTATTCCTCGACGAAGTCGGACAGCGCTTTCAGCGCCTGCTGCAGGCTCTCGCTCACGTCCAGTGGGCTGACCGTCAGGTGATAGAGCGCGATGCGGCCCATGTCCATGCCCAGACGACTCCATTGCTCACAGGCTGACCAGTAGCATTCGATCATGCGCGTCGCGAGGTCGGCGGCGGGAGAGTCTGCCTTGAGCGGATAGAGCCGCTCCATCTCGAGCAGGTGAAAAGGGTAGCCCGACTGCGCGCGGCCAATGACGCCGTGATCAGCGTACACGACCGGAAAATGTTCGCCCTTGGGGCGGTCTTCAGCCGTATAGAGAAAATAGTCTGCGGGCGAACTGACGATCTTGTACACCCGCTCGTCGTCGCCCTTGTCGATCACGATCGAATACTCGCCCCGACCGATCTCCTGTTTGCCGTCGACCAATGGGTGCGCGGGCACCGGGTCCGGTAGGACCAGGCACTCGCGCCCCAGTTCCGCACGCGCTTTCGCGAGATCGATCAAGGACAGCCCCTTCAATCAGCCCATGATGTTGTAGCCTGCATCGACAAAGTGTATGCCGCCGCTGATCAGCCGACCAGCATCCGAGACCAGGAAGGCGGTGAGGGCACCGATGTCTTCCGGGGTGATCAGGCTGTGCATCGGGGCACGCTCGACCGCAGTTGCCATCAGTCCGTCAAAACCGGCAATGCCCGATGCCGCACGGGTCATCAGCGGGCCGGGTGAGACCGCATTGACGCGGATGTTCTTTTCACCGAGCTCGGCGGCCATGTAACGGGTGGCCGCTTCGAGCGCTGCCTTGCACAAGCCCATCACGCCATAGTTGGGGATGACCTTCTCGGAGCCGAGGTAGGTCATGGTCACGAGCGCACCACCGCCGGCCTTGACCAGCAGCGGTTCAACCATTTTGGCCAGGCGCACGAAGGAGTGGGTGGAGACATCCATTGCGAGGGCAAAACCGTCGGCAGAGGTGTCGACCACACGGCCATGGAGGTCGTCGCGCTTGGCAAACGCCATGCTGTGGAGCACGAAATCGAGCTTGCCGTAGGTCGCATCAATCTGCGCATAGACGTCGGCCATGGTTTCGGGCTTGGTGACGTCGAGCAGATAGGCGTCTTTGACGCCGAGACGGTGGAGCACCGGTTCGATGAAAGCACGCGTCTTTTCGTTCTGGTAGGTGATGATCAGGGTTGCGCCGGCCTGGGCGCAGGCCTCGGCGACGCCGGTGGAGATCGATTTTTCGTTGGCGATGCCAGTGATCAGTCCGACCTTGCCTTCAAGATTGACGATTGGGGTCATGATGGGCTCCATGTGGCTCTATGTGAACAATTGGCTTGCACCGACCCATTCGAGCAGACGAATATTACGTCTGTGATCGGGCACGGAAAAGAAACGTTTGTGTGCGGTGCACAATAAACTGGTTTCCAGTATATTCTGCATTGCAACATCAATGAACCCACTGGCGTGTAAACCTTTTGCCGGCAGTGTCAAAGAGCACAACGAATGAATCGAACGACCTACATTTTCATGGATTTCGACGGGGTGACCCACCCTTGGGGCGAGGTGGAGGATTTCCGCTGTCTGCCGCTGATCGAAGCCGTGATTCGAGAGTTCGATGAAGCGAAGATCGTCATTTCGTCGGACTGGCGCATGCTGTTTTCGCTGCAGAAGCTGGTTGCCCGCTTCTCCGAGGATATCCGTCCTCGGGTAGCGGGTGTGACGCCCCACATGCTGCCCAAGCAGGGGGCGGAGCTTCACGGTCTGCGTGAACGCGAGTCCATGCTCTGGCTGGCGCAGCACGAGCCCGACATTACCACCGCAGCATGGTGTGCGATCGACGACGCACCGGGTAACTGGCTGAGCCGGTCGCGGCTTATCCTGACCGATTTCAAGCGTGGATTCACCGACGAGGATGCGGGCGCCTTGCGCCGCATGCTGACCTCATTGCGTAACGGCGTTCCAACATTGGAAAAGCCGCGCTCCAGCTTCCGCTGGGCGTCCTGAGACGCTTCATTCGCCGCAAACTCAAGCTCTCCGGGGTGTCACCCGCTTATCGAGATCCGTTTCCGGACAGTTCGCACTGGCGCAGCGCACGGCCTTCATTGCCCGATTGCCTCATGGTCGGCACAATATGCGCCCGCTTTACGGAACCGTCTCATGTCATCAGCCCGCTCCACCGATACCGTTCTGCCCGCCGATCCGCTGCAGGCACTGGCTGCCGCCGATGTTCAGCGTCAGGCCGCACGCATGGCGCAGGACGCCTTTAGTCGCGTATTCCGACTCAGCATCGAGGCATCGGATCAGGCTCGTGCAGAAGGCGTGACCGCATTGAGCGAGGCCATGCGCAACTGGTCGCGTGCGGGAGAGGGGGACGACGCGCGCGCCTTGCGCCTGGCCATGCTGGTGTCCGGTGCGGATCAATGGGGTCTGGCCTGGAGCCAGGCCTTCGGTCTCGCCGCGATTCCGGCGCTCTCAGAGCTGCTCGGTGCGCTGCGCACCGGGCTGGATGCGCAGTCTGACTCCCGCTTCCTGCAGCAATTCGAGGCATTGACGGTGGCCGAGGCCAATGCGATTGATTTCAAGGTCGAACTACGCCGCGGAATCCATCTGGCGCTGTGGCATTCGTCGATTGCCAGTGAATCGCGCGACGAAGCCCTGCGCCTGGCTGGCCAGTTGGGCAGCCTGCTGCTGGCGCTGGTCGGAAGCATGCCGGTCGCGGGCTGGCGGCTGGTGGCCGACGCGCTGGCACATATCCAGATTCGCTGTCTGTCCGAAGGTCTGGCGGCGGAGGGTGTGGGGCAGGAAGCCACGCAGGCCTTGTTCGCCGCGCTCGCGCGCGAGCTGCCGGCGCCGCAGCGCGACGTGGTCATGGCCCATGCGGCACAGGCCGTGGTGGCCTGGCAGCGCGCAAACCGTCCGTCGGATACGGTTCACTAAGTTTTCACTGAGGCGGTTCGAATGGCATTGAAGGCAACGATTTACAAGGCTGAGCTGCAGATTGCAGACATGGATCGCAACTACTACGGCGACCATGCACTGACGCTCGCCCGGCATCCGTCGGAAACTGACGAGCGCATGATGGTGCGCCTGCTCGCCTTCGCACTCTATGCCGATCCGGCGCTGAGTTTCGGTAACGCACTGTGCACAGATGATGAGCCCGACCTGTGGGAGCGCGATCTGACCGGCGAGATCAAGCGCTGGATCTACGTTGGCCAACCGGACGAAAAATGGATTCGCAAGGCCTGTGGCAGGTCGGACAAGGTGGTCGTCATCAGTTTCGGCCGTGCTGCCCATATCTGGTGGGAAGGCATCAAGGCCAAGCTCGTGCGTCAGCAAAGCCTTAGTGTGCTCCGCATCGCCCCCGAGGTTGCACCGGCGCTGGCGCGCCTCACCGACCGCAGCATGCGCCTGCAATTCACCTTGCAGGACGGGCACGTCTGGGTGACGAACGGAGAGGAAACGGTCGAGGTGGCTCCCGAGCTGCTGATGGGCCCGGCCCGTTACTGATCGAGACTTATCCGCGTGGCAGGCATGATGCGTCGTTGCGGAGAAAGGCAGAAATCGCCTCGGCGCTGCTTGCCGGGTCTTGCTGCATGAAACAGTGCCCGCCTGGCATCACCTGTTCGCTGACCACCGGATTGCTGTTGCGCCAGCGGGCGATGCCCTTGGCCGCAAAGGGATAGGTTTGTTCTCCGCGCAGGACATGCGTGGGCGTAGTGATCTTTGCCAGCGATGACCACAGGCGGCGAGGATAGGAGCTGAAGATCTCCGCTTCGCGGGATGGCCGGCATTTGAGCTCGACCCCGCCTTCCGGCGCGTTTCGCAGCGCATGGTTCACGTAGGCCCACAAGGCTTCTTCTTTCCACCCCTTGAACATGCCGCGCTCATGCAGTGAGTTGAAGGCGGTCTGGCGGTCCGGCCAGTGGTGGCGGCGCTGACGGGTGCGGCGCGCGAGGGTGTTGCGCGAGTAGAGCCCGACAACGTCGGACAGCGCCATCAACCCGATCAGGGCGGGCGGAAAGAGTACAGGGTCGAGCAGCACTGCGCGTGCGAACTGCTCCGGCGCCTTGGCCAGCATCAGGCTGGTGATGACGCCGCCGAAGCTGTGCCCGACCGCGAAGACCGGCACATCGCCGAAGATGGCCCCACGCGCCTGCCACGCCTCTAGGCACAGCTCGGCGGTGCGATTCCAGCCATGAAAGCGGCCGCCATTGTCACTGTTCCCGTGGCCCTGGATATCGGACAGGAACAGATCGAAGTGAGGCGACAGACACGCCAGCATCGGTTCGTAGGTTCGGCCGCAGTATCCGTTTCCGTGCAGGAAGTGCAGTACCGGTTTGCCCGAAGGGAGGGAGTGCTCGCCGCGCAGCGTGTAGCCTGCGGAGCAGGAGTGATGCCAAGCCTGAAGTTGCATGGTGATCGAAAGGTGTGGCCGGACTCGGAGGGACGAGTTTAGCGCCTGCAGCCGTCATTGTGCACTGCCACGCAATTTGAACCGACGCCGGGGCTTCAGGCAGGCCAGAGTGGCGGTTCATCCATCAGGGCAATCTGTTCGCGTAACTCAAGTACGCGGTCCTGCCAGTAATGCTGGGTGTTGAACCATGGGAACGCAGCCGTGAAGGCGGGGTCGTCCCAGCGTCGTGCAAGCCAGGCGGAGTAGTGGATGAGGCGCAGCGTGCGCAGGGCTTCGATCAGGTGCAGTTCGCGGGGCGAAAAGTCCATGAAGTCTTCGTATCCGGCCAGGATGTCGGCAAGTTGTCCGACCTGCTCGTGGCGCTCGCCCGATAGCAGCATCCACAGATCCTGAATCGCCGGCCCCATGCGTGCGTCGTCGAAGTCGACGAACTGCGGTCCGCCGCCTTCACCCTGTTGCCACAGCACGTTGCCCATGTGGCAGTCACCGTGCAAGCGCAATGAGGCCACCTTGCCTGCCCGGTCGAAGGCGCGGCGCACACCGTCGAGGGCCTGGTCCGCCGTGGTCTTCCATGCGGGCAGGATGTCTCTTGGGATGAAGTCGTGCGCGAGCAGCCAGTTGCGCGGTTCTTCACCGAAACTGGCGATATCGAGTACCGGCCGCGATTTGAACGGACGTATCGCCCCGACCGCATGGATGCGGCCGATGAAACGACCCAGCCATTCCAGCGTGGCCGGGTCGGACAGTTCGGGCGCGCGTCCGCTCAGGCGCTCGAACAGCGTGAAACGCATGCCCTCGTGGCGGTGCAGGCTGCGGCCATCGATGATGACCGGCTGCGCAACCGGGATCTCGCGCTCGGCGAGCTCGGCCGTATAGCTGTGTTCCTCGAGGATGGCTTCGTCAGTCCAGCGCGCGGGGCGATAGAACTTGACCACCTGCATCGGACCGTCTTCGATGCCGATCTGGTATACGCGGTTCTCGTAGCTGTTTAGCGCCAGCAGGCGGCCATCGGGCCGCAGGCCGACGCTCTCCAGCGCGTCGAGCACGAAATCCGGTGTCAGGCCCGCAAACGGCGCACGGCTGTCTGCGGTGGATGACACTCAGTCCTCCCTGCGTTTTTTCGGCTTGTCAGCCGAAAAGGGTGCCGAGCCGGAGCGGCCGGGACCGGAGCGCGCAGGTCCACGATCGTCACGGCGCGGCGCACCGCTCCACGGCTTCGGCGCGCCCGGCTTGCCATAGCTTCCTGCCGGCTTGTTGCCCCAGGCCGGTTTGCCCTCACCGTCAGCCGGACGCGGCGGACGACGGTCACCGTAGCCTTCGTCACGACGCGGCGTGTGTTCGCGCCGCGGGCTGTCCTCGCGGCGGGATGCGTGGTCGCCGCGTGGGGCATGTTCACCGCGTGGGGCATGATCGCCACGAGGTGCGTGATCGCCCCGGGGTGCGCGCGGACGCTCGGGCGTGGCAAGGGCTTCCTCGTCGGTCAGCGGGCGGATGTTGAGTGCGCACTGCTTGACCCGGGTGCGCTTGAGCACGCCCAGCAGGTCGTCGGGCAGGTTGGCCGGCAACTCGACGGTGGAGAAATCGTTGAAGAGGTGGATCTGGCCGATGAAGCGACCGTCGATCCCGCCTTCGTTGGCGATCGCGCCGACGATTTCCTTGGGGCTCGCGCCCTGGTTGCGGCCGACCTCGATGCGGTAGCGTGCCAGCGCGCCGTCGGCAAACGAGCGGCGGCGGGCGAGGATCTCGTCACGGTTCGGACGCTCGGTGCGCTCGCGCGGTGCGCCAGTGGTGAAGTGTTCCTCGCGCGGGGGCCGGCCACCTGCGCTGGTGGCCGTGGTGGCGACGTCCCAGCCGCGACCGGATTCCTCGACCTGCAGCGGGCGCTCGCGCTGTGCGAGGTAGGCCAGCGCAGCAGCGATCTCGTGTGCCTGGAGTTCGTTTTCTTCAGTGAGGCTATTGACCACGTCCATGAAGAAGCCGAGTTCCTGATTGCTCAGGGTGTCGAGCACCAGTTGCTTGAACTGGTTCACCCGCAGAGTGGACACTTCCTCACGGCTGGGCAGGGCGATGGGTTCGATGGGCTGGCGGGTGGCGCGCTCGATGGTCTTGAGCATGCGCGTTTCGCGCGGCGCGACGAACAGGATTGCCGAGCCTTCGCGGCCGGCACGGCCGGTACGCCCGATCCGGTGCACATAGGCTTCGGTGTCGTAGGGAATGTCGTAGTTGATGACGTGGCTCACGCGCGGCACGTCGATGCCGCGCGCGGCGACGTCGGTTGCCACGACGATGTCCAGACTGCCGTTCTTGAGTTGTTCGATGACGCGTTCGCGCAGGCCCTGAGTCATGTCGCCATTGAGCGCAGCGGCGGCATAGCCGCGTGCGGCGAGCTTGTCGGCAAGCTCTTCGGTGGCAATTTTGGTGCGCACGAAGG